>Ga0126342_10000445_pt1 | contig 44371 bp, 41 predicted proteins | sample Cyp1metagenome_FD_92528 | JGI IMG/M metagenome (GOLD analysis project Ga0126342, IMG submission 92528) | Coral microbial communities from Lord Howe Island, Old Settlement Bay, Australia - Cyphastrea 1 metagenome | ecosystem: Host-associated > Invertebrates > Cnidaria > Coral ...
GATCTGATCAACGAAGAACAAACCCTTCCGCGATTGCTCACTGTGGTACCGCGGTTGCTACGCGATTGGCTGAGCGATTGAGGGCTGTCCGGGAAAATGTATTTTGGACAACCCCCATATAATTATTTAATATTATATGTATATGCCAACCTGGCATATCCTGGAATTGACAAAGGCATATCCTCATTCGACATGCCTTTCTCATGTATGGCGATGAAATGTTGGGTTTCATGTTTCGACCTTAGCCATAATCCAGCGCTGCTTGGCTTTGAGGTATGTCTTCCAGCGCCCTGCAGTTGACAAAGCCGAGAGACTTGGCTGGCGAGTTCTTGAACTGGGCACCTTCAGGCTTCCATTAGGCTGAATTTAAGTGGCCCATAGACGCGCACATAGAAGGCACAAGAGCAGGACTAGTGTTAAAAAAATGTTCAATCTTTCCCTACATGTGATTTCTAGATTTTCAAGGCTTGTTAGCACGCACATTCAGATTGAGATAAGGGAATGGTTCGGAGACCGAGGGGAAAAACAGAAATAAATCAGACACACCACCATGTGGGAGCTATTATTTGTACATACTTTGTACCCTACGCAACGAGGCTGATTGTCGAAGCATTGAGACCCCTGAGGACTGCAGCGATGCCGAACCACTGGCAATGGCGGGGTGCGCAGTATGTGGTTGCCTCAAGGATGTGAGGAACACCTGAGTTTGTTTATTTTCGCAGGGAGCATCAACCATGTTCGGAATCCTTTTTATACGGAGAACATATCACGTGATATATATATATATATATATCATATTATATATCGTTCTGTTCTTATGAAACGAATATATACATATATATATATAATTATATATATATGGGTGTGTACAATATATAATTTGACCCTAACTAAATCCAAGTTTTGGCAGTGATGTGCCCCTAGTTGCAAGACTCATGCTATACATGTCCACATTCTTCCAATCTGTCTGGATTCGGGGAATACCTCATTTGCCGGCCATTCTACGTTATATGATGTGGTATGATTCACCAGTCAACTTGGGGTATGCCTCACTTTGGGAAGCAACGAAGCTATGTGTTGATAGGTGAGTGACCCACCAAATACCATCTGGTTATTTAACAGTTTGCCATGGAAAATCCCCATTTCTAATAGGTAAACCATCTATTTCTATGGGCCATGGCTTCCATGGCTATGTCAGCCATAGAGGGTATGCCTCAATCCATTGACTTAGGCGGGCCGCAGTTCCACGGGTGTGGGCTCAGAAGCTTTGCCGGTGCCCGATGACTTGTTAGATGAAGAGCAGCTCGTGCTTGTTAGATGCCTGGGGAGACCGTGGGTTGTTGGGTTGTTGACCAGATCCTCCAGCATACAATAATAAGCGATGGGAAATCCATGGTTGTTGATTTAGTTGACTGGAGGGTAAATGCGAGGATTAATAAGACAATATATTGTATAATAATTAATATATATATATATATATACATATAGTATAATATTTGATTATATATATAATAATATTTATATATAATAAAGATTATCTAATCACATTTGTTGGAATGGGATATGATGAGATGCAATTGTGTGTATATATATATATATATATATGTACACATGTATTTATATATTTATTTATTAACTGCATACATATATTTACATAATTAAATTTATTTATATACATACATGATCATATATGCACACATTTTTTTTAACCAGTAATATGATACTTTGTTTGTCCCAAATCATCACACCCCAAAACGTCAATTTTAATGGAAAACTTATACAATATATTTTGATAGTGCACCGTAACTCGGGGTGCCACATGTTCAGAGAAACCCATATAGCTACAGCCAGTGACTCCCATTCACACAATTCTATCACACCATCACTTGGATTACAATATTTTGCAGATGAGATAAAAAGGGCTGGCTAGTCTCATTGGTCATGAGGTTCAGCGTACTCATGCATAGATCAGGTGCATGGTGAGATTTATGATCAGTTGGCGTTGGGAAGACGTCCTAACTTTCAATCTATCCCAGGCCACACCCAAGGCTAAGGCCTGAAGCTTCAGGCTTCCCAAAGCTGGACCTGTTTGGTGTTTCAAACAAGGAGGAGCTTCTTAGGGTTATAACTTATTACATTATGACACATTATGACATCTTATGAATTCTTATTATGATGAAATAATATGTACAAATAGGTGCATTTGATGATCTGGTAAACTAAGATAGCTATGGAAAGTGGTCCGCTTATAGATGATTTACCTGGTAAATTGCGAGTTTCCATAGCTCCCAGTATGTTGAATTTCCCAAGGGATACTATGAACATTTAATTTTCGATTGTGACTTTGGCAAGGAAAACAATCTTGGCCGATGCAAACTTTGGCATTTTTGAGAAGACAACCCCACAGTTCGATCAGGTTGTGGGAGAAGTTGCTGCAGTACATGGCAAGTGACTCAGCTGCAGCTGGGTTCCCAGATGTTCCCAGATGTTCCCAGTGGCTTCCCATGGCTCCAGTGGCTCCAGGGCCGAAACTTCGAAACCCAGGACGATGTCCAGTCACAAGCTCCATCACTCGCTACCCAGCGGTGAAATCTGCACTGGACTACTATCGACCCGATGGCTTGTGACTGAGCTGTGATGCTGGTGTGCTGGTTCTGTGCTGGAGATATCACGAGAGACCTGGGAGCATCAATTCTTATGAGGTTGAGATTTAGCGCAAGATTGTTCATCTATTTTTCGTGGTGCTGTTGATGGATACGATTGTGCAACATTGTGCAGTATTGTGCATGTTCAAACAAATTCGGGCACTTCAGGCAGGTGTGTGACTTTTTGTCCGAGTTGCTCATGCCATGCTCGTGTTGTCGCAAGTTTGCACGCGATTCAAATGAGATCAGACAGGATCAGTCAGATAGTCATAGACATCTTTCCTTAGATGTTATTGATGTTGTTGATCCTATTGCATTCATGGGTAGGTTTGATCACCACCTCACGTCGCGACTGGAAACTTATGGTTAGGACCTAGGATTGAGGTAACTATCCCCAAATGGCCGACCTCAAACCTTGGGCGCGTGGCCCAAGGGGCAGCAGCGTGCAACACGTTGCCGTTGTGACGAGGATTTCGGGCCATGCCTATGCACTGCTGGAAGCACGAGAAGTGCAACTGGTCCACGAGGCGTGGTCGATCCCGGGATAGGAAGCGGAAGTTGGACCCAAAAGTAGGGCTGCCGAAAACATTCCGAATGCATCCGAACGCTTAAAAGATCACAAAAAGCGACTAAAACGAGTGAGACAATGTGAAACAAAGGATCATCCTGCTTCGCTTGTCGTGGAAGTCAGTTTGTGCAGCCGTGTGGTTGTAGAGAGAGCTTTCGCAAGGCAAGTAGGAGAGAAACATGGCTGCACTGCACAGTCTTTGTTTGTCTATTTTGGGTGTCCTGCCTTTGGTTTTTCGGCACGGTGTCGTTGCTTGACTCGCAATCCGTGTTATTTTTGTCAGCCACAGAAAGATGAATACATCGAGATACCATGGTTGATTTGCTTGCATGTCATATAATGTTTTATAATAAATCTATATATATATAAATATGCGCGTGAATCCCATGTATCGGCTATATCGGTTTCTAGTGCCATGAAAGCAATATTGATTGGAGAGAATATTGCAATTACCCAGTCTCAGCCATACAAAGTTATGTGGAGATGCCAACGCTAAGAATTTCCGATGATTGCTGCATTGATAGACTAACAGAACTATGGAATACAACCATGTTTAATAGGTAAATCAAACTGTTAAATTACCGGAGGGCACTTAGAAAGAAATCAATTAGTTAATTACGTTAATTTGTTCTTCTCCTGGGCCTTTCCCATGGTTTCTGCATGGATTATACATACAAGAAGGCCCTGCTTGATTTGACTTGGGATGGATGGGTCAACCCAATTCTAAAGATTGCCACTTGGTGCACGCAGTTGGTAAGCCATATATGGAAAGCTGAGGTATACAGGTACATATACCTTGCTATCCCTTTCCCATAATAATATTTGAAAATTGGATTGTATAGCTCCCACTTTAAGCAACTGTGACCGCTGCATCACCATTGTTATCCGTTATATTCCCATGAATATCTCCTGTACACTGTAACCGTGTTTGAGTTTGTTTTGTTCTTTTAGAGGCTACATAGCTGACATGTATAGTTTATATATTTTTTTTGGTTTGTTAATTTAATATATATGTATAGATATTTAAGGATACATGATGATGCAGTTAAATATCTATAGGTATCATTATATATATATGTCTATCAAACCATTCGATATCATAAATCCTAGCTAAATCCTAGCTTCGGGGTTCGGTTGCCCTTCCTCACCGAAGCTTAGGGCCGGCGCCTTCGCTTGGTGGCACTGAAGAACCCGCACGGGGACTGGCGTGCCGAAGGAGGCCGAGCGGGAGAACTCAACTAAGATAGCTACCTGGTACATTAAAGATTGCTATCACATTGATATCTATAAATATACAGTATATAGATGATTTACCTGTTAATTTTGTCTTTTTTAATAGCTATGTTAGTTATGTTAGTTTTACCAGAGGGCCCGTGTTTATTTAATTCCTTCATAATTACCATATACCATAGAAGGAAAATGCGTCGGAGAGGTATGATATATACACGCGTCACATACAAACAAGTACATAGATTGAAGCCATGTTTGAATATAAATAGATTTCTACACGAGTTTTTGATTGTATCATCTATCTAAGGCAATGAGCAGGTCTTGTGCCCTGGCACCGGATGTGTCAAACAGCGCGGGGTGTAGACGAGCTGCAGGAAAACATCGAACATTATGATGGCTTTCTGATGGGTTCCTGTTTGTTCTTCCTTCCAACCATGATCTTATGATATCTATAGACTGATTCTAATGAGTTCAAGGGCACAAACTGTTCCTAAATCCACCCAATCCCGAATTTGACAGAAAAAACAATGCAATGCACGTTCCCGATAATTTGGAACCACACCCGTATGTTCCCTGCTAAGTTCCTATACTTTTCCTGTAGCAACGCTCAAACAGATAGAGCACACAGGCAAAGGATTATGCCACAACTTATATAAGGTGGTTAATTACCCATCAATTATCTATAGTAACTCTCACACACCATAGTTCAGCTAGTTCAAAAACATCTTAACCAATTTTGCGGACAAATTCAGGCACCACCTTGCAATGATCCGTTATCCAAAAATATCCCCATGATATCCAATGTTATCCATTCATATCCCCGTTCTACCACACATTTTGTTGGTTAAATCCCCAAGACCCAGTCGCAACTGTCCGTCTAAGTATGGTTTTAAAAATGTTTTCTAATACCCATAATCATCTATAACCCATAGTTAAGCTAGTTGTAAACCAACATCAGCATGTTTGTTGCCTACGTTTGTTGCTTAAACCCCTCATCAATAAGACCCCAGGGTTATTCCCATGAATTCTCAAGGCTTATTCCATGTTATTCCCATGAAAAAACCATGGCTTCAATATGCTTCGTAACTTTCCCATTTGTTGGTTCAACCGAGGTAAAAACATCCCCCCATCTGTCGGTCCGTCGCTTAGCACAGCGGTGCGCACAGGCGCCTGGTCCTGCACCTGGATGGGTGACTGGGGCCATGATTCGCCGTTGTGGCGGAAACATCCGGAGGTGGCCAGGCAGCTTGTGCCTTGGCGAATGGCCCAGACAAAAACATGACCATGGCCTATATGTTCGATATGATTTACCATGATAACCATGTTTTTTTTGGTATAACGTGGTATAATTATGTTATCTAGATTATGTTGTATGTATATTTTGTTTTTTTGAATGGTCACCATTCTGGAAAAAATGTGCAGTTTTGCATGTGGTTTAATTTGTTCAGATAAATGTTGTCCAAACAAAATGGCTTTTGCTACAAGGTTGAATGTCTGAGCCCCATCCTCCTAGTACTACAGCAGCTAAATGGGAACCAGTAAATCTGTATCAAAAACCAATACCTGGTTCGTATTATTATATATTATATATGATTATGAATTATTGGGTATCTGATTATGATTATTTAATGTATCATACTTGGGTGAACGGATTCGTCAGGCCTGAGGGGGGTAAAGTCCGAGATAATGACTATGGATGGTCGCGACGGCGTAGCGAGATTCTTTGGCAGATAGCTATGAAACTCAACGAATCCCAAACAAAAACATAGATAGGAGTCATGAGGGCCTTCATGGGTAGAACAAAATGGGTGTTCCAATCGAGCACGAGATCTGATGGTTTCCGCAAATCAAACATGGCAATGGGATTTTTGTTGCTAGTTGTAGGTTATAATATGTTAAAATATGTTATATAAATATGTTGTTATATGTTATTATATGTTATTATATGTTTTTAAATATATGTTATTATATGTTATTATATGTTATTATATGTTATTATATGTTATTATTTGTTATTATATGTTATTATATGTTATTATATGTTATTATATGTTCCTATTTATATCCATTTCTATGGGATTTTCCAGCCACGTTTGATGACCGGAGGGTATATACATACTAATTAAACAGCTAACAAAATGCAGCGAGCCTTGGAAGTTGCTGCAGACTCGCGAGGAACGTGCCGGTGCCATGGTGTCGCTGCAGCCAGGCAGGGATTCTGTGAGTTGTTCCCAAAGATTCAAATGAATTCAATATAAAACATCCCATAAATGGTCCGAATTATGTGGAAAATCCCTACTAAATCATGGTTCTAGGGGAGTGTTTAATATTAGGGGGAAGGAGATACATTGAAATATCGTGTTCTTCTATACCATGCAAATCTCCGCTTGCAAGATGGACTAGGACTGTTCCGCAGTCAGGCGACGTCAGCCCTAAAAGTCCTACCAGGGCAACGCAGATGTCTGTCTCTCGGCGCTGAGGGGCTGCACTTTTGAGGCAACAGAATCTGTTTGGAATCTGTGATAATCATGACATCCACAGAACACTTCAGAACGATGACTTTGTTATGTAGGTGTCGGCTCAGGGGTATGGACAGTCAGGACTGATGACACAGTCGTCATTGACTTTGATATGTTAGGATTTCTGGATAATTTTGGGGTTAGCTTCCTAACTTACCTCCAGAGTGGCGAAGCTTAGGGGCAGTTTCGTGGTCCCTTACCGGCACATGATTGGCTTTTCACCGACTTGATCAGCAGGCAGTAGATGGACACTGCCAGATGTTTTGCTTGCCAAACCAACTTATACCCTATAAAATCATCCCCGTTTTTGTTCTGAACAGATCAGTACTGAACTGTTGTTAGTCAACAAGTTGCTGGGATGATTGCTGAGTGAGCCATTTTCCAATGACAGAGACTTATTGCGTTCAGTCCGCCCTGTGCTGCTTGCCAACCATACCATGGTCCCTCCGAGGAATCGTGCTTTTGGATGCCATGGGTGTCTCACTTGAACGGTGGGCTGCACCGGGACCAGGGCAGTTCGCGAGCCTGCAAACACTGCTATGAATAGGATACATCAAACGTAGCCACCGGGAGTCCCAAAGAAACATCACACAATAGTACAGGCTAGTATCGTATCCACGACAAATAGGAAACTCATGAGCATGACCAGAGGAACAGAAAACATGTCACCTTCTAGAAATGTTGTTGAATTTGTGCACGTGCGAGGTTGAATCTATTTGTGTGTCCCACAGTGTGTGTTTTTTCTTCTGGACGAAACGTCTCAACGGACCAAACTTGGCAGAGTGCCCATTGTTTGACGTTATGCATTTTATGTTGGTAGTCAAACATATTATTTGTCAATGAAGGATCAATCAGTAGTACATTCCTATAGTGTTGTCATATCGATTTTACATGTACTTTGATGTACTTTGTTGGAATGCCATGTGTGACTTGTGCTCATTCACCGTGCTAGGAAAATCAAATCCGTCCAAGTCTGTGGCAATGCCCCCTTCAAAGTCGGCCCAACACTTCACAGAAACCGGATGCCTCAACGAAGATTATCAGCGGGATATTCCCTCGAAATATCCATCAACACCCAAACATGCATACGGATTGCCAAAAATAAACCACCAGCTTCTAGATTCAAGTTACCCCCTTCTTCGGAGGTCCATATGGTTTTCAGTTTTCAGGGCTACAGGTCTCGTATCACGATTGGATCTCTGCAGCCAAGGACAGCTTCAAGCTCACCTTTGACAAGTTGTGTGTCATGCCCAAGCCCTTGAGTTTGGACCTCAACTGGGCACGGGATGTGGTATGACATGGTGACTGACCATGTATGACGACCCATGTTTTCTCACACAAAGACCAATAAAGACCAGCCATCCATGGCAGTGCTAGCGCCTGATTTTGGTTGGTTTTGTACGTTTTACTCGCATGCGATCAATGTGTTGGTGCACAGCTCCATAAAAGAAAAGGAGCTTCTTCCAGAGGAACAAATGAACACATTACTATCACATTACATTACAATGAATCAGCCAGGTCTGACGGTCCCACAGTTTTTCTTTTAAGCAAATCATGTGTTTTGTCTAAGGGTCCCCCTGAGATTCTGAACTCAGCTTGGTTGATTAGGTGGCGATCCATCAGTGGATTTGACCACACCTGCCACCATTCCTACCGTGCGGCGCGATGCGCAGACGGATGCTTGGCGCAGACGGCCAAGTGCCCTCAGTTGTGCTCGGATCGAGGCACTTTCTGTTGAATTTCCTGTATGTATTGTATGATTACCGTGATTGTGTGTCTCTAATTATTTTGATTATGTTTGATTGCTGTGTATACATGTTACTGATTGCTATGTTTTCCCTTCAGCATCATTCAACAACCCTATCCGTATGTTTGTAACCCCCTTTTTGAAGGGCGGCTGATAAGGTTTTTTTGCTGGCGCTTTTTCCAGCTTGGGCCTCGCTGGGCAGACGGTTGGATGCTTAATAATTCCCATGGCCGCAAAGATGACAAAGACTCAATTTGTTTCAGGGTTTTGAGGGTCGATATGTATATATATATATATATATACGTACATAATCTGTGTGTATGTATATGTTGTGTTATTTTATGTTATTTAATTGTATTTCAATATATTTCTTTATATCGCATTTGATTACATTGTATTATATTGTATTATATTGTATTATACTGTATTATATTGTATGTTCCCGTAATATCTTTATATATACATGGATTTGTCAATTCCATGATGGGCTCCACCAAAACCAGGGTTGCTTGGGACGGAGCCACCAGGATGCCGTTGGCGATGACCTGTGCCCCAGCCTCTCCAAGTTGGCCTCCCTCAATTTGAGCAGCTGGGCTGATGGATCCAAGTGAGACTTGAAGAGATGGCCACATGAAGAATATGAAGATAGTTATGATAGTAAAAATATATTGCTGATAGAATTTAGCCTTTGGCTAGCGGCTAGACTCCTTGAGATGGCGACCGAGAGAGAGAGAGATATATATATATATAGATAGATAGATAGAGATGGAATTTAAACATTGCTGATAATCTGATACCCAAAAAAAACACAGATGTGGTAAGCCGGTGTTTCCGAAAGTCTGATGTGGTACATTGTGTGTGTGTGTCACTATGTGCCAATATGTGCCAATTAGCGAAAGGCCATGACTACGACTGACATTTGCGGTCAAATCATGGGTTAAACAGTTGGTGCACGTCAATTAGAGAAGAAAAACTCACATCCATGGTACCAGATACCTATGAAGTTGGTGGCGAAATTGGGTACCCAACAAACTGAGAGATTGGACAACAACAGCGTGAGTACACACTCAAACATAAGCGGCAGATAGACCCCCAGATCTGGTGGTCTTGTGCTCGTAGGGATGCATGGTGTCAGGTTGGCTCAGACAGCAGACAACATTGCATGATATTGCATGAGTCAGTAGTGACAACATCAAGCAATGCCGGAGTTTGAAGAATGACAATGTATATATATATATATATCATTGAGTATAAATATATATATATATATATTATTGAGTATTATATATATATTATTGAGTATATATAATTATATATATATATATATTTATTATTGAGTGTGTATATATATACACTGTACGCACAACAGAATAGACACGAATTATGTTACATTTCTTTAATGTTCTTTAATTTTCTATATACATATATATATATATGTTTTTTTTTCATCATGTACATTCACTCATCCAATGACTTAATGCAAACTTGCCCCGTATCATCCGACGTTATTGGCGTTTCTTGGCTGTTTTGAAAGCCAACTTATCTTGGTGATTAGGGCTCAGACCCCCATGATTCATCGTAATTCTTGGTTAAGACTCCCCATGATTATAGATGATTATAGATGATTATAGATGATTATAGATGATTATAAACTATTATAAACTATTATAGATGATTATAGATGATTATAGATGATTATTATAGATTATTATTGTATGTGCCATATCATATCCCCGGATTTTTAAAGTTAAGACTATCCAACAGTGGAGAGTTTTGGCGCTCCATGGAGAGTTCCTGGATGCGATGGAGATGTCAGGCGCGCTTGCAGTCATGGGAGATCCCCAATAGCTGGTTGGTTTGGAATGGAAAATCCATCTATAAATGGATGATTTAGGGGGTACCCCCCATTTTAGGGAACCTCCACACGCACCCACATATATATATACATACTGTATATAGGTCTACGGTTATTCTTGTCATTTTGTTCATGTCATGTTTATTTTTCATACTTTCTTTGTTGCTTGCAGAGACATACGGTCAACAAATCCTGTATGCATACCCGTGGGTGAACATGTGCAGATGTGTTGTTGCACATAAACAGATAAATGCATATACGTTTTTCAAAAACTGTTTGTGTGCATATATGTATTGGAGAAATGCAATGTTCATTGGATGGAACAATATTACGATATGTTGCAATATTATATTTACGGCACAGAGAGAGAGAGAGAGAAAAATGTGTGTATATATATATATATGTATATACACATCCATATACATGCAGCACATGCATGTAAAGTCGCTCAAACATGCACAGACCCAGGTGCAGATGTACTACGCACATATCTATATCAAGATACAGTGTATAGCATCACAGGTAGAATCATGCAACAAAAGTAAGTACGTACCCTTTTCTAATCTAACATAGCTGTGGAAAACCATCACTACTAGTAGATACATATGTCATCTACTTTCACGGACCATTTTCCGTAGCTATGTTAGATGGCTAGAGGGTAAATTGTTAATTTATAGGGCCCCACAATGATGGGACCTTCATTCCCAGAATATTCCCATACGCAGAATAGGGTTTTCTGAAATGGGAGTACTATGGAAGTAGTATGGGAATGGGAGTCCCATTATTGTCCCAAAAACAAAATCTCATTGCCCCTCACTGTATCGCAGGTCTTCTTGCTTTGGGCTGCTGCGGCATCGTCGAAGGTCGCAGTGAAGCAAAAGCCGCAGGCGGTACCGGCCAAGCACGTGACCATGGAGGAGTTTTATCAACGACCCTACTGCAACACCAGCACCCGGGACATGTACAACTGCGTTGGAAAGCCTTAGAAATGGTAATTTAATGGGACTTAATGGTGGCTTAGTGGGACTTAAACCTGTGAGAAACATGTTGAAACCCGGGTGTTTTTCATTTAAAGTGGGACAAGACGCCATTGATTCTGGATATATATATATATGTATATATATATATATATGTATGGTGCATATTTATATATATATATTATATATATATGTTGATTTATTTATTTGTTTATTCAGCGAGGAAGATTGGGATGCCTACTGAAAGTGTCACCCGCTACAGAGAGCTGCTAAAGTCACGCCCAGATTAGCGATATTTTTTCTAATATCACATCCCTTATCTCACACTTCACTTTCAGATTCACTATTCATTTTACAACAGACATTATCAAAATCGATCCAGCAGCGACTTGCTCTGCCGCCCATTCAACTCAAAAATCAACACTTCCTTAGGTTTTACTATCTTTGAAACTTCCGCCACCGCCTTGTGTGGTACTACTGGTATCAGTTAATCAAAATGAAGCAAAGATTTCCGCTGCATTTAGATGGTGATTTGGGTTGCAGGCATGACATAGGCATGACTTCCTGGAAACTGCATTTAGATGGGTTTAAAGCAGTGACTTAGGCATGAGTTTCGCGCTTTCCTGTACATCCAGTTTTACTACTGGAACAAATTGAGCGGTAGAGGACTTCTAAGCCTGCGATCTTGCAAAAGGCATGCCAGTTGGTTTGGAGATGTTCTTAGTGAAAGCAAAGAAATACATGTTGGAAGCGGGGAGGAACCCGACAAGTTACTTGAACCGCACCAGCGGTGGAGGCAATCTCTGTATTCCCAGAAGGCAGGCAAGCCTTCCATGGCGGGCCTTTGAGTTTTCATCATGGGGTGATTTTCTGGTTTTATGATGCTGGGCAGAGCACAGTACATCCACTTTTTGGTAAGAGGTAAGAGGAGGAAATCATCACCTTCAAGATGCAGGACTGATGTGCTAGGATTGGTGTTAAATAGCAATCTGCCAGTTGTACAAGCTGCTTCTGTGTCTAGATATGCATATGGGGTGAACATGTGGCACCCAGAACATCATGGAATCATGGTGCATCATATTGTGTTCTCCATCAAATGGCACATGTGTGGCCATACCCCATTAAGAGAAGTTGTACATCATTGATTTTGTTTATTTCCGATTATACCTCCCACCATTTTCTAATTTATATATTAGATTGTTATTAAATCCCTGTTGATTTTATGTATATCTATAAACAACACCCAATATATACATAAATATCATTCGCATTACCCATTTGGGGTTGTAGTTGAAACCCTCGGCTTTTGCCTTCCAACTCTGGTTGACGAGTTGCCCAGGTAACCCTGTGCCGCCAGTGTCAGGATACATGTCACAGGCGCCGGAAGGGTTATGGAAGTCTCATGGCCGAAGCAACGAAAAGCTTCAATAAAACGGACTTAACACAAGGATATACAACTCAAGATAACTCAAGTCTAGATCTATGATAATTACATATAACTACAGTATATGTTCTAATGAATTTTCTAATGAATTCTAATTGTGATCGCAGTGTTTCCAGGAATCTCTACCAACATATCTCCAAAGTCGTAGTTCCAACAGGGTTTCAAGGCGGCCCATCGAACATGGCAATGGAAGATCCTCCATGGCATGTTTCAGCCAGAAAAATGTTTGATTGCCGGAGGGTAACCTGTGCTTTTCCGGAAGTTCCAGGACAATCTTATTCTGGATGCTGGATGTCGATATAATCTCTTTGAGAGCAGAAAGGCAGCAGAATGTCTTAGTGGAACTTGGCTCCTTGCCAGACCTTGTTCGCCTTGTTTGATGGCTGCACCATCTTTCTTGGACCTGGGTCTGGCTGATCTAGGCTGTCGTAGATAACGTGTATGTGCAATTGCAGAATCCATTGTGTCATTGTCTTCTATTTAGCTTTGAAAGTAAAAGAAGCATGAACATGTTTACACTCGGAGAGGGAGGTGAGTTGCACATAGTATTTTTAAGTTTTTTTCCATATCATGAAGTGCAAAGGTAAGTCCAAAGACGGAAGATATGCCCAATGATTGTATGTGGATGTGGATGTGTTTATGTCTATAGCGCAATCCCCCAAAAGATGGAAAATGAAGCGCTGAATGACTGAACATTTAGGCGATTCCTGGTTGGTAAGCGAGTTATAAACCACGAACTAACCCAGCATCCCAATGATCTTCCATTTACTATCTTAAGTTAATTAATGTTAAATAGTTAGTTGACTAACTCTGACTAACTCCGCCCATCCAAGCATGACATGAAAATCGCTCAGGATCTTGATCTTGGGCTCGTCGAACACCCTGTTGGAGCCACTTGTTGGAGCCACTGGCGTCCACCGTTTGTTTTTTTGTTTTTAATACGAAGGACGAATCACTGCAAAAGGGAACAAACAATGGTTAATCTATGGTTAATCTATGGTTAATCTATGGTTAATAATGGTTAATAATGGTTAATAATGGGAATAACAATATAATCAATATATCTGATTGGTGGTTTGGAACATGAATTTTATGTTTCTATATATTGGGAATTTCATCATCCCAACTGACTTTTATTTTTTTCAGAGGGATTGAAACCACCAACCAGTGATAGAATCAACAATAAGTGATTTACTAACCAGCAACATCCAAGATCATCCAAGTATCCCATGATTTTTTTTCTTGGGAACTCACCAATGCAATTTTCCTCAATTTTCTGTTAAATCCCAAAGGGTTCTTTAAAATAATATTGGAGCTGCCAATCTCCGCACCCTTCATCAGAGCATGAAAAATATCAAATGTTGCAAGGATCCTTTGACACAAATCCACATAAATCCATTCACCACTGAACCTGAAGAAATTTAAAGAAGCCTTAGTCAACTACAGTGTCAACAGTCACATTTGCTAGTCAAACATCCGGGTCATAAAATCAAAGATCAAATGGATTTGCTGTGGATGCTGTTCTCCGTTTATAGATTATTTTCCAATTCAAAATTATGGTTTTCCAGTTTTTTCCAGTGCTATGTTCAATAACTGGAGGGCATTGTTCGATTCAACGAATACTTGGGTTTCTTCTGTCTGGACTCATCCGCTGGAGAGGCCGGCAACACCTGGCTCGACCTGTTTTTTTTGTCAGAAACCAATGTTTTTTTCGGATCTTTTCGGTTCGGTTCATACCCTCTGGTAAACTAACATAACTATGGAAAATCACAATTTTTAATGCGAAAATCCACTATAAATTTTCAATAGCTATGTTAGTTTACCAGAGGGTATACTTCCTTTAACTAATTCAGTGAGGTTCAATAACCTCGTGAATTTCTTGGCGCCCAATGAGTATTTCATCGACCGCACCGGAGAACTGATTGGCGTATCGTCAGTGGTGGATGTGATGATTCGAGGTGGGAAGCTTGGCTGAGAGCCAATATCCAGCCAGGCTGCAAGCGGTTTCAAATCCCAAGATAGATAAATACTGTAGCGGCTAGGTTTCTCGCCATTGAACATCGAGGGAAGCTACTTCTCCGCTTTCGCACTTCTCAAATCGTCTACCCTATGGCCATTTATATATAGTGAGTTTTCCGATTAAAAATTGTGATTTTCTATAGTTATCAAGTTAGTTTACTAGAGGGTACTGGAATCAGAAACCAGTGATGTGCTCTTAGGGGTTCCAGTGACGGTGGACCTTGATTTTCCAGGTGGATTCTATGGTATATGGGTACAACTATGGCCAGATAGGGAGTTTTTAACCAACGCTTAAATAACGGCACTAGGGGCACCACCGACCTTGTGTCGTAACATGTGTTGTGCTCCTACCCCAAGAAATTTGATGCCAATCGGCCAATAGATGGGTACTCCAAATGCCATCTCAGTGCGTTTTTTAACACCAAAAAAACATCAAATATAGTTTCAGATGTTTAGAGCACTGGAGTAGGTTGTACATAAGCACTTGTATAAACAATATCAGTATCACATATTAAAGGTCCCAAATTGCCACTGGGATAGCTCTGCTTTGGGCAACTTTTAGGAAGCAAACATGCCCAGAAAACCCCAGTCATGTCCGTTGCTCCATGTCGCTCCCAGTGAGGAGTATAGCAAACTAACCACGTAGGGGCCATCAAGGGCCCTCAGTGTAATTCCATCAGTCTTCTAGCCGTCAAACCCATGCATGCAGGTTTGTTAAGAACATAGAGAGAGAGAGAGAGAGCTATATTGCATATATATATATATATACATATTCACGTGATACTGTGACAAACTCAGCAATAAACCATCCCGGATCCCCAATATTGCTGTACATTGGCAATCAAAATCATCCCCAATTTGGGTCGTTTTTGGCGTAAGTGAACCACTGAGGAAGGTGATCCACTGGAAAACCATGGATGCAAACCAACCCGACTGCTCCTTATACGGAATGTGCAGAGGTGGAACATTTCGTGGTAAACTGAGGTAGTTCTAATGGTTGTAGACCATGCTTGCTGTCACTAAAAAATAGCCCATTGAAGACCTTCAGTTTCACGTGTTGTAATGAAAATGTACATAATGAATATGACAATAAGACGGACGATTCTGTAAGCCCATTTGCCTTTTTGGTTTAACTTCACACCAGGGGGTTCCATTTCTGATCTTAAGACATTAGCGACTGAAAATTGCCGACCAAGCGTCTCATAAATAATGGTGAATGCCAATGGTCTACCATCAACTTCATTGATCAACAATACATAATAATACATGTATGGTTCGGTAGATTTGCAGGCGCATCATGAGTTTGACGCTAAATTTATCTAAATTTGCATGATCGAGATGCTCAAGATTAAGCGTTTGTGAGCCTTATTTGATCTTACTTGTGGTCACTTTCGTTCCAGGTATGTATATTATGTACATGCATGTGTTTTTGGTATTTGTACGTATGCTATGTGCCTTTGGGAAATTAGGGGAACAAAGCATGGCCTGAAATTGTCTTGAATCATGGTAGGGTAAGATCCAGATATGGGTTGATTTGAACATGCGGTGCACCCTCCGCCGTGGCCATATTTTCAGTAGAAAAGTATTGCTTTAGACCCTCAAATGTTGGGGGTATCTTATTTTCAGACACGGCACCATGAAACGTATTGAAATATCCCACGAAATCATCTACATTTTTTAAAGCAACTCATATGTGTGCAGAATAATGATTGTAATTCATGATGAATTCCAGATACCATACCAGTCTCTGGCGCTTTGGAATGATGTTTATCTTCAATCCACCCAATGGGATGATGATGCTGATTGACTAATGAACAATGAATGAATTCTTTGTGGGGTGGCTCAAACACCAACCACTTACTGTACAAGTTGGTATCTAATCTAATTATATTGGTAAAACCGCGTGAACCTAGTTGTGTTCGCCAACTTGGCAGACCAAATATACATGGCTGCGAGTGAAAATGTACAGCCCGATCCGTATCCCCCATATGAGGCACTGAGACACCACCATCATATCGCGTTACCTTCCCATTATATCCAGTTTTTACTCTTGGCATGTAATATCCAATTTCTTTCTTGGTAAAATCCCAATGGTTCCTATCAAAACCCCAATGTTTCTGGTAAACAATCCCATAGGATCCATGTATGGTATATATGCTAACATTGGGGGTATATTAATGGTAAATGTTACCATATATGGCATACATGGATCCTATGGGAATCAATGTGTCCTGGTAAAATCACCACTTTGTGACATGTCTTTCGCCCCCAAGAGGTGTGCCTCTCGAGGTAAACAGCTGGACCTCGCAATCGCTGCAAAGCTTCGGCCCAAATGTGCCAGAGCCATGGGGGCTATGTGCTTCGGTTGGCCATGTTTTTTTGAGCGTTTTTTTTTGGGGGGGAGCTGGCTGGTGGATAGAAAGCGGTGCCATGCGGTGCTTGAGCTCGCTGATCAGCCAAGTTGGATGAAGTTGGCAGTAATCACTATGGATTCCCCTGGGCTGAAAGAAACTAATTGAACCAAATAATGGCCATGTCCACATCCATAGTTGATTCAGATATCCTCTGGTAAATGTTTACATAACTATGGAAATTCACCATGCCATCTTAATGGGTAAACCAACTATTTCAATGGCCATGGCTTCAACAATAGCAAAGTGTTAACAAATTACCAGAGGGTACCCTCTGGTAATTTAACATAGCTATTGAAAATTGCCATTCATAGTGGATTTTCCCATTAAAAATGGTGATTTTCCATAGTTACGTTAGTTTACCAGAGGCTAGGCGAATGGATAACATCGCAACCGCTCCCCCAAAGGATGACCTGGGCACAGAAGCTGATGCCTTGGTGAATTCTCTGTGGTGGAAATGATCGTTGTATTAATATGCTGTAGTTAGATGGCTAAACCATATGGTAAACCAACAAACATGTTGTGTCAGTGTTTGGGGACACCACTCTTTAAATCGACCATGGATTCATTAAGCTTGAATGTTCTATGATCAGGATTATTGCTGCATTATTTGATGATGCCAGGCAGAGCATTCTCCAGAAAGCAATGGTGTGCATTGCTTGTGACCGCCCAGAATTTCTAGTCAAAGAGGTTTTTTTATTCTTGGGCGGGTTCTAAGATAACTAACTGGGGTTGCATGTGGTTGCATATTGAATGGTCTCGGATCACATGATGCAATTTTCAGGCCGTTTTCAAGTTGTCTGAAAATAGGACACCGTCCAGTGAACCAACATAGATCTGCAAAAAAAAATGAAAAAACACGTTTTGCAGATTTGGGAACAGCATTGGCTTTCTATATCTATGGGCACCCCGTCAATCCCATGATATCCCAGCCCATGATGGCCCCAGGTTTGAAGATGCGCCGGCACATTCTACAGATGCTTGAACTACCGTTTAGTAGTGTGTTACATAGCTATTGGATATCAACCGCTTTTTAATGAATAAGTCGTATATGGATTATGGATGGTCATGTCTTCCATGGTTAACTGGTAAATTACCGGAGGGGGAGGGTTTTGTCAGAAAGTGAGTTGGTTTGGGTGATATTCCTCCTTGGGATCTAAGGACTGGAATTCTTGTTGTTTGGCTCAACCACAGTGGTGATGTCATGAGGTCTTAGGATAAGACGAACGAGCAAAGGAATTGCTGGTTTCTTCCAATGTTTGCTGGAAAGAAACTCTCTCCCTCTTCTCCCTCTCTCTCTCTCTCTCTCTCTCTCTCGATATATATATATATACAATTATATACATATATATTGAAAAACCCACACTTACCAAAAGAAGCGCATGATTTCCACCAACAGCTCCAGGATGTGATTCGCATCACCTTTGTCACGAGTTTCTTCTGGTACCGTGCCGAGCTGGCCTTGGAGGTGGTCGATGCGGACGTGGCCTGGAAAGCGGCCAAAGTGGCGGTGGTGCTGCAGGTTGGAGCCTGGTACATGTGACCCGGCACTGTGGGCGCAGTGTGGTGGTTGTAGCTGGGGGCCCGGGGGTGAAAAAAGAAAACAGGGATCAACGGACTTGTGAGGTGCTTTAAGTTGTGGTGCCTTTTTTCCGAAAAAATATTGTTTAGACCTGGGCAAGTTCTTTGTTTTCAGGGGGATGTTCAATGGCCAGGTTAGCAGAGGGTTGGTGAATCAGTGAAAGATCAACCAATTTTCAATGTTATGAACAGCTATCAGCTATCCGATAAGTTGGAGATGAATCGGCAAAAAATAAATAAATATATATATATATGGTTTGGTATTCACCGGGTATGCCCCGGGGTATGGTAGGTTATTTAAGGTAGTATGCTTGTTTATGGTTTTACAGGTTCATGGAGGTACATTGGGTCCCCCAGCTAAAGCCAAACTTGGCAACTTGCCATTGCCGATTGCCATGTGATTCTTGAGCAGTCCTGCAGGGTGACTTGATGTGGCGGATCAATTTTAGGGGATGCACATCCATTTACCGATGTTTTGATGTTTACCAGGGGTGCAGGATTTTTCATGATCCATAGCTACATGGTATTTCAATGTGTTCTGAAATGTGACCAAGTGTAATCAAGTAAACCCTGGGAACCTTAGCAGCACTGCTACTATGTTGGCAGCGCACAACCTACTCTAGGATTTCACGTGGCTCATGTGGCGTGCGGGTATCAATTGCTTGGCTGACAACGGCTGTAAACCATTTCTGAAACCTTGAGATATTCAACGACTTTAAGAGTGATCAATAAGAATGGTCAAGTCAATTTTCAAGAGTCTTGGCTTCTATCTAAAGGCGGCGATTTTGTTGACTTAATTTCATAAGTTCTTCGATCTCTTCGTATTTGGAGCTCACCATTGTAATCATGGTAGGGGTCTTCCTGAATCTCCATGGGTCCTGTGAGGTACTGCTCCATCATCAAGTTCAAGTGGTGCACGAGAGCCTAGGCCAAGCCTGGGAAGACGTTTCCTGAAAATCCTCGGCCTCATCCGCTGAACCATCCACATATAAAAATACTGTATCAATATCAGCAGTTTTCTTTGTTTGTGTATAGCTAGTGGTGTTCAATGTTTTATGTTAGACTTCCATATTGGAGACAATGACTATCACGACAACGACTATAATAGTAATAATGATATAAATGAACAAATAAGCAACCAAATCAGCAAACACACAAGCAAGGAAACACAATCAAACAAACAATAAAACAAACAAAGAAACACAACGATAATAATGATGATCATGATAATGGAAAGATGGATAATTACCTTTCTTTTTAACGAATAAGAATACTCATTGAATGCATTAAATGATGACACTGAAAGCTGCAAGGAAAGGATCTCATCGCGCTGGACTTCTATGGCCAGGGCTTGAAAGTCTACGCTGCAGAGATGATTCTTGACTGAGATTCGGGTCGGATTGGGGGATCCTCTGCATCCAAGTAGAGATGAGGGTCTGTGAAAATGGTGATTTCATGTGATTTCATCAGTAAAAAGCGGTGATACATATATACATATGTATATAATGTATATAGATATAGATATATGATATATGATTATATATATGCACATACTGTAGCTTAATGTAGCTCTATAACCCACCATTTCGTGGCGGTAGAATTCATGTAGAAAGGACATACAATCAACACTATGAAACTTTCTTTGGATGTTGAAACAGTTATTAGTTCAAAAATCACCAAACTTGTTTTTTTTAAACGGACAAGACAAAACCATGATTTTTAGCATGGGACTGTGGGGTCCTGGATTTTTCTCATTTTTGCGGTTGCTCTTAAAATGGTACCCCCAGTGCCATGCGAAATACCCTCTGGTAATTTAACATAGCTATTGAACATGGCACATTTATAGTTGATATACCTTTTAAAAATGAATATTTTCCATAGCTATGTTAGTTTACCAGAGGGTACTGCTCCTCAATCCACCTCAATCCAGGCCCCTGAAACCCATCCCCGTGACTTCAGGACCCACTCCTTGGACCAGATTCAGCCCTTCTGCACGCGCGGCCGCGCGAGTGCCTTGGGCTGCTACGTGCAGACGGTCTCCTGGAGCAATGGCGCGAGGGATAAGAAGGCCTACCGGGCCATGAATGCTGCGTGGCTGGAGAATGTGACCGGTGATGCCATGATCGATGTGCATTTTATGGAATTGATGGGCAACAAAAAGTAGAGATGGACAGTGAATTTCTGGTACATTTATGAACATTTATGCCACCTATTGTTGGTAAGCATGAGGTAGTAAGCAGTAGCAAGTGTTTTTTTAGTTTTTTCGAGGAGGAACTTGATACATAAGGGAATTGCCAAGACCAGCAGACTTTGTTGTCCTTAGCTCTTCATGTGATGTTAGAGCTATGGCATCGTTCGCCCGAGGTTCCTTTGCGGAAGGAAATGACTGCACGTGCCACGCCAAGCTTCCGTTGCTTGGCTCTAACAGATGTTTCGGAGCCATGGCATAAAAGAGCGCTGCTTTTGGGTTTATATTTAGTTAATCCATGAGCCCAAGTTCAAGAGGTCAAAGTGTAACAATGTATATAAATGCCTTGGTGGTTGCAGGGCCACTGAGGTTTGGCTGTCTCATTGTTTCCACCCGGCATAGTCGATTAAGAAACGCATTTCTGATGTGGGTCAGGATTTGACGACTTTATCAGGCTGCCACAAGTCCAGAAGATCTGGTTGGTACTGGAGTCCCAGATGATTATTCTGATCCCCAGCCAAGATCCATGGCCAAGATATATTTCACCTTAAGGGGTGAAATCACACCCAGTTTACCATTGGCCCTACTTGAAAATCTTGACAAAAATGGATGATGTGGTGCCCCGGCGTCGTTGACCCAAAGGCTTGGTGGATTTCTTCGGTTTGGGAGAGGTGATGCCTGAAGAGGTGGTAGAAGGAGGGTGGGGTTTTAGTCGCTTTGGTTTCCTTTGATTGTTTTGATTTGGCAATGTTTGGCATCTTTTCATGGGATATAACCCTGGAGGAACTTCAGCGATCTGGCGATCTCCCCTGCTTTTTTAATTTGTCCTGGGGGCTGGACTTTGAGTGGTTTGGGGCCAAACAAAAATGTTGTTTTGGTTGCTGAAAGACTTATACAGGCCAGACAAGTCCAGATAAGTCCAGTTTTTGAATCCATGGTGATCAATGCGCTGTAGCGCACCTTGACAGATTTGACAGGGCCCTGAACCTAACCCTGCAAGGGCTTCCCCTGCATTGCGAGGGCTTCCCCTACCAGGACATGGCTCCCAATTGCTCAATCTCTGGATGTGGACAGTGATGCTTTTTGCGCACGTTGACACGTTGGTCGTTGGTGGGTGATGACCAAGCCTGATATTGAGGGGAGTGCTGACAAGGGATTGCGAAACATGTAGAGCGAATCATCATTTTGGATGCCAAGACTTTTCCCCATGTGTTCTTCCCTTTAAATTCAGACAGTTCACACTGATGTTTCACCTGACCCAAAAACTATAGTAACTAGTGGGGTGGTTTGGCGGGATGTTGCTATCCACGCGCCTAGGATGTTCAACGCAATCTGCCCCGCAGAATTGGCAAGTCAGAAAGCTCAAGCAGTTTTCACTGGGACCATGTGCACAGCTGCGGAGCTTAGCTACTCCAAGTGTCCGCAGTATCACAAACTCTGCAAGTACAACACCGAGAAGTTAGGGGGTCCGATTTGCAGCTGGGACTGGAAATTGGAAGTGTGGAGGATTGAAGGAATAGCTGGTTCCATGTGCCTGTGCTGGTGCGTGCAGTTGCTTGATAGCTGTTCGGATGTGTTCGGAAAAAGGGGACCAAAGCAATGATATCCAATGATCAATGGCCATTTCAGGTACCTACCATATGTACGGTATGTAAGGGCATGTAGTAAGGGCTATGTGTTCGGGATATGCCCTCAATTTGTATGGCTTTATTTGATACAGTAGCTCTATTCAATGGGCCCTTAAATTCCTATTGAAAGAAAATGATTGAGCTGTTCTGCAATAGACTCCTGGCAGTCTTCCCACATTGTCGATTGTTGGTGTCCAATCATACCAACTTCCAGTGGTTCCTCATTGTTGTTTTCCTGAAGATCATACAGAATCATACATGTTAGTCCCTCCTTCTTGGTTTACAAGACCCCCGGGCTTCATAATTGGCCCTTGCATTCCCTGGGCTAAGCTGACCAGGTATGAATTGGGCGTGCTTGAATTCCGTTCCCTGCACCTTGAGCACCAGAACATCGCCGAAAATTCTAGCGGCGGATGATGCTGGACTTTGCGAAGACGAGATGAGCCATGGCCAAAAGTCAACCTTGCCTTGATAGAAATGTGAGACTGTTATGACTAACATAGCCATGGAAAATGGCCCATAGAAATAGATGATTTACCTATTATTAAAAATGGTGATTTTCCATGGCTATCATAGTCATAACCAGAGGGTAGTACTTCAATCTTCTGCAAATGGAGGAAGATGGAGATATATGATGCCGTATAACCGCAAAAAACATATCACATGTACCCTCCAGTCATTTCACATATGGAACATCACCACTTTGAAGATGAACACCATCAACCATCCATGGGCCGTTTTCCACAGATATGTTGCTTACCGGAGAGTATGAGACTTAACTTCCTATAAAATGCCAGGTGCCAGTATCTAAGGTTGGCTATGAAACCACCCCCTAGTTACCAAAACATAAACCTCATTGGGAGTAATTGTATATATATATATATGCATATATGTGACAATATAGTGGGTAGTTGTTAAGAAGCAACGATTTTTTTGGCGACGGGCTTACAAAATGCAAGTCAGACCTATTCTTCTACATCTAACTTTTATGTTGTTCGAGTTTTGGTGAGTTTATAGAATGTGTTTCAGAGTTTTCTCGCATGTTTTGGCCTTTGTTTGCCATCGATGGAGTTATGGTATGTTTTAAGATTCTGATCTCCGTGAAGGAAATACATAGCCATGACCTGCAAGCCTTCAACGGATGATGCAGCGGATCAAACCAAGTTCTGAGACGTTCAAATCACGTCGGGAACTTATGAAGACAATGTAGACATATATAGTGACATATATAGATTGAGCATTAGCTTATGATATATTAATATCACATACATACTACATGTATACATATACATATATATATGTGTATTTCTTTACGGGTAAATATATAATTATATTATATATATTATATATATATACATTATATATATACATGCGCTATATTAACCGTATAAAAACATTGCACGTGGATAAACCCATGTGTCATCGATTCTCGATCCACTTCTAGTTGATGCTTCACCTGACTGACAGGGGCCTGGAGGCATCGCAGACATGTCCCCATGCAGGAAATTGGCCATGACTCAAACTGATCGTTCCCAACGGGTACAGCGATTGATTTATTTCATACAGCGGGAAGTATCAGATCCTTGCTCTGTTGGTTTCGGTAAGAGCTTTTCTGTTCTATATCTAGCCAGGTTCAGCAAAGAACTGATGTGTCTTGTTGCCCAGTTGAAAGTTATTTGAACATACCAACCATGCCACGCGCTGAATATATGTTTTTTTTCGGGGCATGCTAACTGGTAGACATTGTTCAGAAGCTGCCACTCTGGTTTTTCATTCAACCCATGAGAAGTCATCTACATTAATCAACCCTACAAAAAAAAAAGGTGTTTTTCCATTAAGCCCATGGAAGTCATCAACCCATATCACCCCCCCAAAAAAAGATCGTGACAGCCTGGAAAACCGCACCAAAACACACCACCTTTCAGCGCTTTCAGCCGTGCTGCCCGAGGAATTTCTCAGCCGTGTCGACCCTGGAGACTGTGCCCACGGGGATGCCGTGGATCCTGTCGCTGACTACGGCGACCCTGGCGTTGGCTTTGAAGCTGGCCTTGTACCTTGGTGGGGCGGCCATGGTCCAAGGTAGCCCTGTTGGTTTTCTGGAAAATGTCATGAAAATTATGGGAATCTAAGAAGTGGTGTTGAGTATGTTTGAGATATTTTTATATGGATTTAAGTGTTTCTTTGGGTGGTATTATGATTTGGGTGTCTTTGAACATGGTGGATTTAACCACCCAAACTACGCACAAATTGCATTTTGTTTGGTGGGAAGGTGAGGGTGCAAATCGTGGATTTTTGTTTGGCGTCCTAGTTTCCATGAAACCCAGATTATCCTGATTGATGGGTATCATGATATGATGCAAATCCCCATGTAGTTGTTTGGTGGTCAAATCATCACCCGTGGTTATCTTCCCATTATTATATACCCAACGAGAGGGTGACACTCATCATGCTAGCTGATGTAAAGGGGATGATTCTGGGTCCCAAGCATGTGTTGGTTTCCCTTTGATTCATCAACTAATCATCAACGGATGCGGTCAATCCAACACGGAAAATCACAACATTCAATATAAAGAATAGGATACTAGACGGCCGGTCATCTAGAAATGGAGTGGTTTTTGATTGCCATGTTTGATTATCGGTGGATCTGGTGGGCATTATACGAGGCTGCACCCCAAAAAACAGCTCAGACCCTTGAGACCCTGGATGTAATAAATAGCAATTCATTACATTAGGACAATTGTTTACACATATTTGTTTTATCTACACAGACCTATGACGAATATGTACAACAACTTGTGGGGTTGTTTTGTTTTTTGCTTTCTTTTGCATCGTCGGTATATGCCAACCAGATGAAAACATAGTTTGGAGGTTATTGAAGATTACTATTTTCTAGTGAAAATGGTATGAATTACCATGAATTACTATTATGTATATAAATATAACCCAAAATATTATAAACCATGGTTAACAAAAACAAAAAAAAAGTGGACTGGCTAGATTCACTCACAATGACTTGGAATGGAGATAGGAGATTAAGTATGTGCTAAAGTCAACAAGATCAGAAATCAAAGAACCAATCATTGGGGGGTCATGTCGCATCCTCCCAGGGCTATGCCCATTTTCATACATTTGAATTCGGCATGGTGACTCCTGTTGGGGGTTTACCTTATAATCATTGCATTTATTTAGATGACTTGCTGCTGAAACCCCACCGGCCTGGCGTAGTATGTCGTGAGGTTCGATGTAGTTCTACGGTCACCACTTTGAGCTGGTTTTTGTTGGTGCCGTAATTATGGAGGTTATGTCCCCCAAAAAGTGGGGGGTTCATAACCATATGGTTTGTACTCATGGGGTTCGTGATTTCAAATATGTGTGTTATTCTCAACAATGAAATAGGATGATAATGATGACCCCACTGACATGCTGATTTTTCTCAGGGAGCTGGCGATGAACCATCCACCAGTCACAACCCCAGCTGCCCACGGAGCACCACGCGCCGATGCGAAAGTCACCGGGCCGGAGGCCATGAACACAGTTAACGTTGTGTTTCTTTGTTGTCCTTGTGATTCCTTGAGGATCTTGTTTCCATATCATTTTACAACATTTTGATTTTTGACGCCGGTTTGAGTCGAACTTAGGGCTGTTAGTCTTGATGACTTGTAGCGACATCAAGACACGTGATGTCAACGACAGCTAAGTCGTGCTCCATGAGGCGACCCGCTGCTCATACCCAGTGGTACTCAGATGACCATTGAATCTGATCATCTGATCATAGCTTTGCTGTTAAAATCCACAGATGTTCCACCAAGTTTGAAGATCTTGCGTTCTCCCCGTGCCTTCGCCTAATCAGATTAATTACATAGCTCCCATGGGCCAGGGCGAGGCTGTGCATGACTCGCTTTTGAAGGCGGAAGCTGCCCTTTGGACGTGGAAACAGGTGGAGACAGGTGGAGAGCTGTGGGCTGTGGGAGATTTTTTTTATGGAACATGCACCAGAAATGGAGAATCTATTACTGTAGGGAATATCTTCTATATCTTTGGGGGTCCCTTAGGCCAATCCAAGTTTGGCAGCCATGACAGTTGGCTTCATATGTGCCATGATATACCATGGTCGAGTTACTTGGTTTATTTTCCCCAGTTTCTGCACCCTTTGCACCCTTTGCACGCCTTGAAACCAAGCGATCACCGACCCATCGTTAGCGATTCCGTATAGTAGGCATATGAACTCCTTTGGGGGGGGTATAACCATCTCCTTTCAGTTTCAGGGCGTGCAAAGGGTGCTCAGTTTCAGGGAGTGCAAAGGCCTCTGTGACCCCCAAGATGAGGATAAACTTAAACCGGATCTAAAACCATCAAACCTAGGAATTAAAAACATAAATTCTGAAACGTTCAATGATGAATTTGTCATATTGAGATATATTGAGCATGTTCATGGACAAAGGATCTCACCAAAGAATTCCATCCGTCAAACATGGTCTTTGTTGGCGATTTCTCATAGACTCAGACGATCAACGAATGATTCGCTGCCCAGTGCCCGGTCAGCCCAGTGCCGGGTCATCCCCAGCTCCAAATCAGAAGTCGTTAAAAGGAACGAGTCATCCCCAGGGAACGAGTCATCCCCAGGGAACGAGTCATCCCCACCTAGATCCTGGATCCTTGGAAATGATTCATAAGTGTTGATACTATGGATTGATAGTTGGTACAATGGATTGATGGGGATGGATAGTTGATCCTCAGTTATTTGGCACGATCCATATCAACTATCAATTTCCATCAATCCCCTACTCTCACATCGGGTCCCAAAATTACGAGATCGAACACATTCCAGCAGAGTGTTGGTTGCTTTTGCTCGTTTGGCAGAAACAATGGATTGGTTTAGGGGAACATTTACAGGAAAACTCCATATTTGATGGTAAAAACCATGGTTTGCGGTTAAAATTTTCCCTTAAACCAATCCATTGACAGAAACATCAGGACGACGTTCGGCAGAAACGTTCGGAGTTGAAACTATGTCATATTTGCAACAAAAAAAGCCACTGCGCATTGCTAGCTCAATGTATGATAATGATTGATAATGTAGGTTGTTTTCCTTGATGTGGTGATATCACCGGGCAAATGAGTAAATCATTAAAATAATTATATATATATATAAATAAATATATATATATATATATGCACAGTAACCCTACTTACTAAAATCTATTAAGAAAATCTGTTAAGATAAACAATATATAAATCACTATATACAGGCCTGTCGGGCTGCAGTGATCGGCGGAGTTCCCCGAGGACCCGTTGCCGCAAGAGACGAAACGACCATCACAAAATCAGCGGCTCGGCAGCAGATTTTTGGATCGGGAAATTTGGGATTTACCCTCTGGTAAACTAACGTAGCTATGGAAAGATCCACCATTTTTCATGGGTAACTCCACTATTTCTATGGCCATTTTCAATAGCTAACTGTCAGTTTACTAGAGAGTAATGGATTCATGGAGATTTGTAACATACGGCAGAGTCTGACATTTGGATCTAAAAGTGACATCATGGGGATGATGATGATGATGATGATGGTATTTTCTTGTATTTTCCCTGGTGGATCTACGCTGAATTGGAGATGTGGGATTTACATTTAAGTCATAGCATGCTCAACTTATGTTGATATACATGATTTATATCATGATATAACATTATATAACAATATGACACCCACATCATTAATGCTGGTTGGTGCTTTGGATTTTTCTTATTTTTTTCCATACATTGGGAATACTGTAGTAACCCCAACTGACTTTCATATTTTTCAGAGGGGTAGGTCAACCACCAACCAGATAATCAACCAGTCATTAATGGAAATCAACATGGAAATCTAAGTGGATCTACCAGTTGTGTTGATACCCAACCTTCAGGTTGATCATGAAAATTCTTCTGGCACGTGGTGTTCCGAGAAACCGATGGAACCTCCGAATCCGAGACGCGAAACCCATTTTGGACACCCCGAGGGAAAACCCAATTGAACATTAATTGGGTCCATTTTGGTTAGCAGTTCAAGAGTTCTAGAGACAACTTGCAGGGTTGTTTCTTTCTCGACATTGCCTTGGAGATCAAACCCGAAAAGGTATAGTGTATTATATATTTATAGTCGAGGCTGCTGGGCGCTTGAAACCCATTTTTCAGGGTCCATGATCAAGCTTTGATCATGTAGTAACATGGTTCCGGTCCGGGTTGTTTATTTGTAGTTAAAAAACTGTGCATTCCGTGAAAAAAAAGTACCTCTTCATTTTAACCTAGGCATATGATCATGACGCATTGAGTGTTGCATTGTGTCAGCTGAGGTTTAGCATCCCGAAAGCTGGCCATCAATTTGCCACGGGTTTGGCGTTGCTTCTTGGTGGGACGCGTAGAAAGGATTAAAGCCGCAAGTGGTGGGACAGCCATGGTAAAACATGTGAGCAACAGAAAAACATGGACGGATATGATAGACAGAAATAAAAATAGATAGTTAAACATCAAAAAAAAACATAAAATCATGCAAAACCAACAATGCCTAGGTGTTTCCAAGATTGCATGACTGCAATATCAGCGAAACGGTTCATGTGGAAGAAATCCCGTTCTTCTTTTAGGGGTCCAGCTGTTTGACCTGCAACCAAGTAACTATGAATCCACCTCAGCAACTGTTTATCAGGTGAATCACAGCTAGATTTCATTAGAATTTTCAGACTTGGTTTGATTGTACATGTTCGAAAACTCATTTGGCACTTTCCGAGCTATAACATTATAGATTCTATAGATGTTTCACATGGTTTTACTCGATATTTAGATCCTTTTTGCTGGAAATCCCCATGGTTTTGCCCTGCGATTTTCCAATGGACTCGCCCTTAGGTTTCTCGCTTCAAGCCATGTCATCATCAGTGAGATCTTCCAGCAGGGCCTCGTTGCGCCCTGGGACTCCCGTCAGATGGCCATGGCTTCACTAAGCTAAGCACTTAATGAAATCACATGTAATCATGATATATATATAGTATATATATATATATATAATTATATAATATTGATAGTGTATGTATATACATGTATATTATCTGTATATTGATAAATATGATTAAATATGTATATCATGAAGCTTACTTGATGGTAGTTGCATGTATGTATACAGTACATATATATAAATATTTGTCTCGCAGCAGGAGGGTTAAAACATGTTAAAACTGGGTTGTTGCATTGTTTAGCAATGCTGTTTTCTAGCCAGGGTGCGGAGGTTCATTAAATCAGTTTGTCTTCGATTTGATGGAAAACATGCTTATGAATACCTCCAGGAGTAAGATAAGGGTTAAAGAGTGTTGTATAGACTCCTTGTGCACCAGCATGCCTCTTGTTTGAGTTTGCATACTTATGCAGATGCCATCAAGTATCCCTAAATTTCATCCTTGTTTTTCTGTGTATGTCCTTAGTCTATGCTTAAAGCATGCGCTTGACATACCTCCCCTCAGCAGTGAGCAAAGTGTCACGTCTCTTCTAAATGTTAACGTCAACTATCCACTGTGTGGATGAAGGGGGAACACAACATATACACAATATGTGTCAAGTGTTTGCCATGACTTTATCATACATTCTAAGATGATGAGAAATTTGATATCGCCGCTGTCAGCCTCGTGATCGAAAACTATTTTGCCGGTACATGTATTGTATGCAAAAAAGAATATACACTATATAGGCAAATCGCAACAACCTCACTGTGACATCACCATAAACGATAGTAAACGGAAATCATCCCAAATGACTTGAATTCGGGTTGTTGATTTGGTGAATACATACCATATATATATATATATTTATACACACCATTATATATATATATACACCATTATATATATACATATACATATGTGCGTGTGTGTATGTTGTGTCATCGTACACTTAGACGTTTTAGACATGGGATGTCGTTACACGCTTTGCCTCAGGACTGGTATGGCTGGGGAGAAGTCTGGATCCCGTGGCTGTGCCTTGCTGGTTTACCCATGGGATTAGTGGTGTTTTTTGATGGAACAAATGGATGTTATGAGATTTTTGAGGTGTTTGTTTTACGTTTTTTAAATGGGAAAATATAAGTATAAATGAAATGATGGTTAATGGGGATTTAAACAACAAACGTTGGAATATAATGGGGATACATCTGGATAAAGTATGGCTTAACCTCACTGCAACATCACTGGAATGATGGTGAATGTCGGATAACTGACCCAAAATGACTTGTTCCAGTAGCGGTTCCGATTTTTCCATGACCCATTGGCATTCTGGAATTCCAATCCAAAAGTGTCCTTAAGGCGACCCTCAACTCGCCAACACTTGTTTCAACCATACTTAGGATATTTGGTTGTGAAGACTCATATTTTTTTGGAATCTCTTAAAGCCAAAAACCAGCAAAACAATGTACATATAACTTTATATAACTATGTGCAGATAAAACAAATCAATAAAGACATATGTGTATTATATATATATGTGTGTATATTGTAACCATACAATAAAGCCTCCCGTTGCAGATATTCATTGTCCTTTCCGGTGTATATGTTGGTCGGTCGGCCAGGATCATGGTTTGCGGCTTCATGTTGTTCGCTTCCGAGCTGCGGATCTCTGCCACAGAGGTACCCATGGTACCCGGTGATCCAACTTGGCCATGGGAACCTGACGTGGAAGACACATGTAGATGAATATATATATATATATACATAGGTATTTATATATATATATATATATGTGTATATATGCATAGGTATATTTATATATATATATATATACATAGGTATATATACATATATATATATATATATATATATATAGCTGTACAAAGGGATTTAATATGATTTAGTGAAATTTCTATGGGAATTATCTGGGATTTAGCCAACAACAGTGGTGATTCAATATGATTTAACGGGATTTAATGAGGATATACTCTCCGGTAATCAAACATGGCAAGTGGAAATCCAGTGTAAATGGAGCCTTATTGGGAAGATCATGTGCAAATGGTGGATTTTCCATTACCATGTTTGATTACCGGAAGGTTTATAGATGCAATATGTTTGAATGCCAGAGCAGATAACTGGAAGATGATGTGTTTGGAGGCGAAAGCTTTGAAGGGGGCTTAACCGTGTGTTAACTTAACTTGAAGATTGAACAACTTGTGCCTTTGCTGTGTTTGTGTTGGATGATCAGGTAGCAACCTGCACAGAAAGCCTTTTGGGTTGTGGGAAAGCATGGTTTGGTTGTGGTAGTTGGGGAGGATGGGAATTACAATATATTTAATTATATATGTAATATATATTAATATAATATATATATATAAAGAAATGTGATGTGTGTGTTATAAATTATATATACCATGTTTATTACGCAGTATATATGCGTAGAGAGATGAATCCTTTATAGATGATAAAGATAAACAGTTAAATGCTAAATAACTCAATTAGCATCCCTGTCTGCCACTGCGCCTGCAGGAAGAGACGATCTCGGACTACCTGCAGCGTTGTCCGAGCACATTCTTCTTTTACCCGCTGTATCTTTGTTGTCTTCAAAGAGGATATCAGCAGCAACACAATAGGAAGAGAAGAGGAACAACATATCAACATGAACAGGTTTCCAAGTTGGTCTTTTCCTAACAAGATCTCCGTGTTGTTTTAACTGTGCCCCGTGCCTGGGAGTAACGCAGGTATGCCTTGGGTTTGTTCATTTCCTTCGTCTCGGCCAAGTTTGAGGGGAACCTTGGTCCATGGTAGTTGGATGTTGGAAAGCCAGGGATCAGCCAGTGCCAGGGGAAGCCACATGTAGCTTCCACATTTGGATTCCCAGAGGCTAGGTGCTATGAATTTGAATCCATCACTGCACAAGATCAACCACACATGCAGCTTCATGGCTACGTCAGGTCCTGGGGACCCCTGGGGCCCCCGGATGTACCCAGGAGGGACCTGAACGCAGTGACTCTGGTAGCGCAAGCCTTTCTGGTTCAGAGCTGGGTCCCAGGTGTTGGTGATCAGTTGCGCCTAGGCGGTGATAGTCTGAACCCCAGGACCCTCTGATCAATTTGAGGTAAAACTATGGTAAAACCCGTATGCCCTGTAGATGGTGCATTAATGCCATTTACTGTTGAAGATGTGGCCTTTTATTTGGGGGCAAATCAGGATTTTTTGGGGGCTTCTGCGGGTTTATTTACTTCCGGTCCTAACATAATGAGGTTTATGACTGATTGATTTAGCACTCCTGATCCTATGTTTTCGTCAAAATCAACGATTGTGATTAGTCTTTGGTCTGGGATGCTTTTCTTGGCTGAAATCATCTATATAGTTACAAATTCTGACTGTTTGTTGGGCAATTTTTGCGTGCCAGGCACGAACCGTGCATATCATTGGTTGATCATGCAGACATACAGCATCCGCGTATTTATGTATATACATATATATATAATTATATTTATAGTTATATATTTTTAGATATTTATTTAATTATGTATATATATATAAATAATTATATTGACATACATGTACACAGTATGTTATCGTTTGACAAATTTGCTACTACAACAACATTCCACATGTTTAGATATATAGGAATATCATAATCGATCGAACAGGCCATCCATGTGACAATGGGGAAGGAGCTTCAGCTCCGCCCAGGCAGCCACAGTGCTGGTTTCTGAGTTGCCTCGCCTTGTACTGGATCCTCTTTAAGTTTATTGTGGCTTTGCTGACCTGGAGGAGTGTCATCAAACATGTTTAATTTAAGTGTTGAATTAACCAGCAGACATGAGGATATAGAGTGGATAAATGGATATAAATGGTAGTTGGTTGAGTCCAGATAGCGCGAAAATCAGCTATTTAGATCTATTTAGTGTGGTGATTTTCCGAGCTTGAAACCTCCATTTAGTTCGGGTTTTTCCAGCCATATGTTTGATTATCGAATGGTGAAGCCAACTTTTTTCGACTTGTGACGTATCCCCTGGTTTACATCTATAAAATTTAAAATCAATCATAGGGATGAAACTTGATTAAGGCCCTGACAAAACCGGTGATCTAACCCACTCGTGGCTTGCTTTATTGGTGCATGTTTGGGTTCCCACATGATTGGATGAGGCCGCAAGCGATCTATGCACGGCCGAATATCTATACGATCTATACGCTACACATATATGCAAAAAGTGCATAGAGACTACCATTCCTACAATTTCCTACATACATATATATGTTACATACATTATAAATGTGATATAGTATATATATACACACGTATCGTAAAAACTTCACAGGTTGCTCAGGTTGCCAACCCCGGGATGACCAAAAGCAACAAGCCGGGCCAGGGGCTTGGATGATATCCCACTACATCCATTTGTATGCACATATATATATATTATAAAGTATGTATTTAAGTACAGATACATAGACATATTCTGTCAACTCTTGTATAGATACTGTTCGCATGGTTTGCTCCCCCCTCTCTCTCTCTAATCCAGCCGTTGGCACGTTTCCAGGCACAGAGCTTCAAGCGGCTCAACTTGCTCCAGACCATTTGCTTGATGCTGTCGTTGCTGTTGCTGCCGTGGCCCTTGATGGCTTGGGCCTGGGGTCACCGCCGGGCACATAGCGACCTCACGGATTTGGCGCTGAACTTGGGAAGTGGATGGGAACATCACCCCATCAGCCCCTGGGCCCATTGGATGCATCTGGATGCATCTGAGGCTTAAGAAAACCGAACCAAACAGATGCATTTTTTTGATGGCAAATTGGATCCACTTTTCTTGGCGTTAAAAAAGCATGTTGAAATTCTTTTGAAAAATCAGGGAATCCAAGATGCATTGCCTGGGGACTCAAGAGGAAATGCTGAGTTTGGGTCACGTGTTTTTCCATCGTTTTGGTTTTGAGGCAGTTTGAGCATGATTCGATGCAAGGGGCGGGGACAGACATTCTTTTGGTGCATGTTTTGGAGTTTCCGACGCTGGATGCAGCGACTGGGATGTGCTCCATCGCTAGCTGTGTATAGAAACTAATGCCTTCATAGTTCCTAACTATATAACGTGCTCAATATTTGACTCCTCACTTTATAACAAACTTTGACCTAGCCTGGCTCTTCCACCACAAGTCACGGACGGCCCTGGTTCAATCTTGACCGCGTAAACTGGTCTCATTGGGGTACTGGTGACATCTGGTGACCTTCTTTTTCCACCTGTGGAATCCTGTGGATACACAGTGAGGTAACCCCAGCAGATACACAGTGAGTCGTTGGATACTCATCCCCAAATATACCCTCTGGTAAACTAACATAACTATGGAAAATCACCATTTTCAATGGGCAAATCCACTATAAATGGCAATTTTCAATAGCTATGTTAAATTACCAGAGGGTAGATTTTTATACCATCCTATCGCATCCTATCGCATGTTTTCAGGGTTTTCCAAGGCTATTTACACGTTTTCCTCCTTGGCATGCTGCTGGCCAAACTCCGCCAGCTTCTAGACCCGTTGGCGGCAGATCTGGGTGACGCGGGTGAAGCGTCCTGGCGAAATCCCTACGTCATTGGATCGCAAGTCTCCTGGGCTTGCTGAGACATGCTGAAACGTTTATTTTCTTTATTCTCCCAATAAATGGGTGCATTCCTGTTCTTTTCTATTCCCAACTTTTGCTGTTTTCTGATTTGGTGTTATTTTTCAAGGTTTATTTTCCTATTTGCTTTAGTTCCCTATGGTTAATGCACCTATCGCCAGCGAATCAGCAGAGGTTTTGGCACCTTTAGGCTACTTGGGCCTGCTGCTGATTCAAAGCCTTCAGGACGGGGTTCGCCGGGGTTCGCTGAGGGTTGATGTTAGAAGGTATGAAATTATGATCCATGTTTATATTATCCAACTATCACCTCACTGTCATAGTTGATTTTGACCATTTATATAGATGATATGATTAGTTGATTGAGTGGGCTAGAAGTGCTGATTTTGCCCAGTAGGTGGTTGGGAAGTTCTCGGAAGTGAGGATTTGATCCCTAAATGTATCGACATGTGTAATAGAGCTGGGTCTAGTCATGGATTATATTGCATTTCATTGCATCAAAATTTGCACAACTTCCAAACCATTCCAGAACTTTGGGTGTTTTTTCCGAACTTGTCCTTGGGAGCAGGCCTTTGCACTTCTGAAGCCACTTCTGCTGTTTCAGGCCAGGGATGGTGGGACGCCCTGCAGTGCGCTTCTCATTGAAAACCATCCAACAATCCAAGAGGGGCAGTTAATTACCCTAGGGTCAACTAAGATAGATGTGGAAAGTGGAAAACGTATGGTTTCCCTACATTGATCTACATTCATGGTGCGTTTCCAGGTCGAACCGTTAATAAGTTATATAGTTTACCGGGTCTGTGCTAGCATGATGTTCACCAAACCATAATAGCTTATTCTTATTCTTTTAAAACTTGAAAAAAAGCGCGAAAAATGCAAACAAAAATTGAAAAAACAAAAAGCAAATCAGCAACATCCAAAAAACACAAAAGCAAAATAACAGGGGAAAAAAGGGAAAACAAAGGAAAGACAAAAAGCAAAAAAAAAAAGGAACAAAAAATGGACTTGTCCATTTGCATTTATTTTGCTTTTTCGATTTGCTTTTTGCTTTTTTGTTTTTGATTTCTTCCAGGCAAAAAGAAAAAAAGCAAAAAAAAAACATCGAAAAAGCAAAAAAAAACACAAGTCGACAAGTCCATTGTTTTCCTTGTTTTTCCTTTTTGCCTTTCCATTTTTTTCCCATTTATTTTGCTTCCTGTTTTTTCGGTTTTGAAGTTTTGCTTTTTTATTTTCCATGCGTTTTCCTTTTTTTTTGTTGCTTTTTTTTTCAAGTTTAAAAAACATTAGAATAAGCTATAGAGGTGGACATAATGCTAGCAACCCCCATCCATTTACGAAGCACCTTGCAGGCCCCTGACCTACAACTGACAATATAGACAGTTCAAAGCATAAAGCATCAACCATCCAAGTCTTCAGACGGCCCACATGTTCAACCAGACTTAATAAGTGAATCAAAAAAAAAACATCTAGGGAAAATCCTATCCCCTTCAATTTTGACTCGCCCCAAGCTTCATGACCCCAGGTCATGAATAGTTCCAGTACATTCCACCATACCTGACCGGAAGGTGCTGATCTTAGCTGGCCTGGTGGGACTTCCAAGCCTTCCGTGGCCTGGCTCGGAGAGGTTTTTTGATTTTGTGTACTGCACCCAGAAAAATGGCATGAAATGCACGTGCCCAGGTTGCCTTTCACGGCCTATGCATTCTCCAAGTTGAATTTCTTGGAGGACTGGGATGTCGGACACATGCAGGTGGGAGAAGTTGAACATGGAGAGCTTGAAACCACTAGACACTAGACCCGGCTTTCCAAAGAACATGAACCCGCGGATGCTGAAAGGATTATTTCTGGGCACTGTATGTGACTTCTCCCTGCCTGCTGGTGCTGTGGCGCGGGGGCAATCTGCTGCTGCTGCTGCTTTTCCTTTACTCTTCGACCTACCTGGTGTCCAACAGCAAGCTGGCGATAGCGCAGGGGCCTGGGCTGTGGCCATTAGGGTTGGTCCCACTGCCATGTTGGTCATGACCATGTCCGAGGGCGCCTGTGGTATCTCATTCTTTCCTAGTTACTTGGGATATCTTGGTTTAGTACGCCCCATTTCACCGCAATTGACAGCATCGGATGTTTATGATTGTTTCTGCATGAAATATAAATTATTGAATCAACTTACATATGCTGTTATATACACATGTTGGGACCATGTTTAAACTTTAAAGCACCTAACTAGTGTCTTTGGTTGCACATGTCCTTGCCTCTATCAGGGCAGCTTGCCGATTGCCGAGGTCTCCAAAGGTCGATGCAGAGATGGTGGACATCGAACCCACCAAGGATTTGGCTTCCACCTCTGCTTTTGGCCCTGCTGATGTTCATTGGTTCCCTGGCCTAGCCGTTCTTGTCATTGGTTGTTACTTGGGTGGATGACAATTTATGACAATTTCTTGGCAAAGTTGATGCCTATCTGTCGAGAACACGAAAAGAATCGGTTTGGCCGTGTCTTGTGCTCTTCAAAAAAAAACATTGCTAAATATATTATTAGGTAAGTATGAGGAAACTTTGAGGATCTTTGAGACAACGGATCCCATTCTTTTGGGGGGTCAACTGGTTCAGTACCTTGAATTCGGCAGGTTAAGCACCAAGCAATGTCAGCGATGCGTGATCTCAAATTGTGATAGCTCAAGTGGTTAAGCAGACTCAGCCGACAAACAAAGAAGACATTTTTCCCGGTTGGTTTAGTTGTTCAACAAATGGCACTTCAGCGATCTCAAACGCACCAACAGGGGAAAAAAAACGTTTATGGAACAGGGTTGGCTTCGTTTGAAAATAGGCTAACTACCACATGGTAATTCCAGAATTCATGATCATTCTCCCAATGTGTCAATATGTTTTCCCCTCAGTTCCCCATCTTTTCCCCATGGTTTGCCATGTCTCCGTCGTGCCCCAGGTGCCTTGATCCCCAGCACTTCCCTGCCGTCCCTGCCGTCCTTTGTGTTGCTGCAGTCGGAGCTGGTGGACCTTCGGGTGGCTGCGGAGCTGCGGCATCCTGCGCTGCTCGTGACTTGGATCGGTGGACCTGGCGGAGCGGTTTCGGATGGTTTCTCTTGGACAGATCCAACAGCAAAAAATGATGGAAATGAATGGAAATGAACAATCCCTCTAATGTCAATTAACATATTAACATCTAGCACTGAGTTATGTGTTGATCTCTCTTGGGGGCTAATATATGCTAATATATTATATGTTGATGATAGATGTGATGAACTGATGAGCATTTACTATCATTTATTCAGAGTTTCTTTTACATGCTTCCACCCATGATTGAGTATCACAGGCCGAATGCATGTTGTTTTCACGTCTAAGCAGCATGTCAAGCTGATTTGTGGCCCTAGGGGCCCAAATTCAAAACCCTGCATATGGCGTATGGACATGATTCGATAGTTGGTTCACTATACAATACTATACATACACTAAACCAACCATAAACATGATATAATGTTTGGCATGGTATCATGCAAACGTGCAGTAACAATAAACTCTCATTAACCATCATTACAAATATGATATGTTTAGAGGATATGAATACACACATATGTTGATCATGGCTTTTGATGGGATATGGGACACAATATGACAGTTTGCGCCAACAAGACCTCTCCATTGCGTCAAAATCCGTATGCAAAAAAGACTCAGTTTGAGAACGTAGTTAGGGCCAATATCCCTATGGCCAATTAACTATGGTTAACTAATGATTGTTATAATTAACTATGCAGAATTTTACAACATCCCTATGATTCAACGCGACATAGAATCAGGCCATGATTTGATAGAAACATCCAGGAACCGAAGTGAAGACAACACAATTAAGTCAGTAGTTTTATGGGCTCACATTCACCCTCATACATTCAATTTTGTTTTCTTCGCATCTCGAAAAGCGGGCAGATAGTCTGCAGTTATAACTATATACAATTCTTGCGAGGTTTGAAACCACTAAGATGAGAAAGTGATTGGATGGAAAATTGAACACGTATTTGTTGATTGAATGCCATTGGGACCATCGCGTTTCAATGGTTGTTGCTGTCCTTGTTGGGTGGGTCTATGTTGAACTAGCCATGGGTCATCTCCCTGAGTTGGGTGGGATGCTTGACTGTTGGCTCCCACCCGTGTTTGGAGTCCCCAAGAAGATCGGCACTGTATATATATATATATATATATATATTAGTCCGATTAATTCACTTATATAACTAATTTTGATTCCTTAATTAATTAATACGTTAATTTATTAATTTTTAATTTGTAAACCAATAACACGCAAATATACAAATAAATGAATAATATATGGATATATAATGATATATATATATATATATTTACATGACATGAACATATTTGTCGCAACATGTTATTGCTCGAATGTTGACACATCAGATCCTAACCTATGGTTAGCTGCGGCATTTGACAGTGACGAGGTGAGACCCAAGCAGGGTGAAGTGATGCTGGTGGCGCAAAAGCAGCTGCCTGGATTGGAATGGCTGTGTTGGTATTATCTCTAAGATCCTCTAAGAGTCCCCAGCTTTTGCTGATTGGACCACCCAAACAGCATGAATATTTATTGGTTCTATACAATTCTATACCGCAATTTTGATCAATTTGGTATCCAACTTCCGTTTTGAATGGTACATTTTGACGATCTCATCATATCTCACTATTCTAGTTGGCCTTGGACAATGTCACTCCAGGATAAACTTTGGCTGTTTAATCGAACGCGAGCGATCCCAGTAGCCATTTACTACCAATTCTTAGAGTAACCCAGTGTTTGTTTGTTGCACTCAGAATTCCTCCCGTCAAGCCAAGCAATGATTTTGAAAAAACTGATTTTTATGGGTGATTTTGATGCTTATGAATCCCCAAATTATGATCTTTAATAACCTTCACAGGGTGGTGGTCCCAATTATAAATAGGTTATAATCCCATTAACTATAGACATATCACCTATAAACCATAGTTTTTGGACTTATACACCAACTATCCAATTTGATGCTTATTGAATTCCAACCGGCCACGGCCGGTTGAATCGCAGACATCTCCAGGTTCATCACCTGGAGCCGAAGGCTCGGCGTTTATCGGGGAGACGATGCTCGGTGTATCGGTGGCGATGCCATAAAGCATGCCATAAACCAGCCATGACTGGGAATATCTATGGTTAATCTATGGTAAATCTATGGTTAATAATTGGAATAACGCTATTTCTGGTTGGTGGTTTCAGACATGGCTTTTTATTGTCCATCATATATGGGTTGTCATCCTTCCCATTGACTAATAAATATGTTTCAAGATGGTTATTGCACCACCAACCAGTATATATAATTATATTAAATCGTATATAGAATCAAAATCATGACCATTTGAACGGGGAACCTGATGAGAAACATTATTCTTGGACGAACCCATAGCTGGGAAAAAATCGTCAATGGGGAGCACCTGTGTAATCCAATGAGGACCCCGGTCAAACTAGTCAGTTAAAATTCACAGCTGCGTAAACTCAAAAGACTCATTGGTCTTGATGTGGTCGTAAACGCCAAACAACCACACTCTCCACGTTGTTGCAATGACCTCTTCCTACCTTGCCCACCGGCTGATACCCCGTGCCGCCGTATTAAGGATGGCGAGGTATGGCACGCTGTGATCCTTGAAGAAACGATCCATTCAGATCTTGTACTGGGTGTGCAGCCGTTGCCTTCTGGAAATAGCTGGAGGAAGTGGAAGGATCAGAGTCAGAGTCCTCTTCTTGCCTTTCCAGTGCCTAGCCTGGCTTTCTGACCGGATGTGGCCATGACTGGGCGTGTAGGCCAAATGTTCAAGAAAATGGGGGTTACGTTAGGTTCACCAACTTTGAAGCCTGTCGGGTCCTCACTTACTGTAACCATTTTCCATCATGTTCCTAGTTTGTGTTCCCCGAGCATTGCGGAGTAAAACCAGGAACACTGGGACCAGTGTTCAAACAGGGAGGCCATGTTCAAGTGGTGCGAGAAATGCGTTCTAGCGGATTCTAGCCTTAGGATGGCTATGGATGGCCTGGGTCATGCGAAATTGGGCAGATTCTCTTGCTGCCGGTCTAGATGTGCAGAGGGTAGTGGGCATTGACTTTGGAAATAGTGTCAACTCCGGATTGATAAACCCTGGGCCCTGGGTCATGAATTAGGGGGCGTTCACCGTTCACCCAAATAGTGATCTGATGTGATCATTGGATATAAAGTGACCTAAAAGGTTTTTCCACTAATACGTACTGAAGTTGTCTACCATCAAATATTTCAAATATACTAAAGTGGTATATTTATATACCTGCTAAAATATTCTGTGTATCACTAATTAAATGCTATAGGACCCCAAAGGGACAGCCATGGTGGCCTTTCTCCCCCAGGTTCAGGTCTGGACGGGCCTGCGGACGCCACAAGGGATGCCGTGGAAAGACCTCTGTGTCGCGGAGCAGTGGCGTCTTGAAGAATTTGAAGAGATACATGTCGTTAAGGTCAGAAGTACTGTGGCTAAAACAATATTAGACCACCCATTTGGGGATGGTTTATTATTGCTTTACCCACATTAATAGTAAGAGCAACAACAACAACAACAACAGTTGGTAGTATTAGTATGTATTTATCATAGTATACATTTCTTATATATTTTATGTCTACATGTGTGCATCGAGGTCTCGGCAAATATACTTGGAACAGTAAAATGCCAATCTAAGGGTGCTGTCGAGGTTTTTCAAGGAGAACTTGGAGCCGGAGAAATGATGCCCAGAAGGGGGGGACCCCTAAAATGGATGGTTTAGAAGGGAAAATCCATGAAAATCCTATTAATATTCTAATTTATGATTTAGGGGTACCCCATGACTTAGGAAACCTCCAGTTGGGGTTGTCCATTTTCCTTGAACAAATTGTCGTATTATTGGGTTTACCACATGACAGTTGGACTGTTGAGTGATTCTTGGCCTTGTCCAAAATCAAAGTTGTGGCAAGTCCAGCAATTTTTTGCCACACTTCCTTTTTGGTATTGACCCCGAAAGTGACCTCCATAAATTGATTATTAAATATTTGAACACGATCATTATGCATGTATCCCAACACATGAGATTTGAATATATTGGGGTGCACTGAGAATGGTGCACTCTATAGACTCTAGAGTCTTTCAACAAATATGCCTGGAACCAATCGTTTTGTTTTTTAAACATTTTCAATATTGGAAGCTCCACCACCATCCTCCACTTCCTATGGCGCCACGGAGGTTCCCGGCGAACCGTACTCTGCTGCGGCGGCGTGTCACGGGGCCGGAGGCGGGAAAGTTGGTGGCACTGCACCGGAGCTGGGACGAGTCGGACGACGTGGTGATGGTGTTTGAGTCAGCCCCACCCAGAGGTGGGGTTACCCTCCGGTGTCCTCAAACGTGGCTGCAGGATGCCAGGGAAACTATGAAAAAATGGAGGTTTGAAGGGGAACATCATTTGTAAATGGAGGAGCTGGTCCATTGCCATTTTCACCAGCTGGCTTACATGTTTAATACATTAATATTATGTACCGTATATGTATAAATATATTGCATTGCATATGTGTGCACTAGGTTTTCCATGACACCACTCAAGATTGATGGCAAGGTTAGCCAGTGAAAGTTTGGCTGGCGGAAGAAGAGGCGCTTTCCTATGCCATACTTAATTACTTAGCCTCACTCTAGCTCTGCTGAACTCCTTGATAAGGCGATGGAGAGGGAGAGCATCTATGCATTTAGCCCACCTTGTTTTAAATCCTGTTTGGGTCTCAGCATGGTGACGTGTGAAAAGTGCCCGGCAGCGTCCCAGGTGACGTGTGTCCAAGCGATGAAGACGTCCCGGTGACGCAAATGTATTTGTCGCTGGATGTGCATGTCTCAAAGCCAGACAAGCACATTGGAGCCAATAGAACCTTGGTCTTCACTTTTATTGTGTTATAATTTTAGTAAAGCAATCATAAATCACCCATAGTTTGATGGTATATAAAGTACCCATGCTATTTGCGAGTGAATGGAAAATTGCACCCATGTATGGTGATTTTGGGAATTATTTATGATTGCTTTGCCAACATCATCCCGGGGGGGATTCGCCGAGGATTGGACGATGGTTTTTTCAATGCCAAAGATCTTCGCCTGCACCTGGTGGAAGTTGAGAGAAGACCAGCAGGCTGGTTTTTCGCATATAGAGAGATACATGTTGGATATTATATATATATACAATTATATATATGGTGGAATGGACATACTGGTACTACTGGTACTTGCAATGTACAGGTGCTGGTAGATACGTACAGGTAGACAGATCGATGGATGGATAGATCGATAGATAATTTAAGAAACATGTCTTGTGACTTTTTTTTGCTCTTTTGTTCGATCTCTACCTCGGATGGTCAATTATCCATCATTGACTTACGGCAAGGATGCTAGGTCAACTTAAAATCAGCAACCCCACATCTTTGGATGGTCACCGGACACCTGGGTTGCGTAGCGGCGTAGCGATCGTTGTTTTGTCCCATTGGTTTCGCAGCAACGACACAGCTCAAGGAAAAGAATTGGATACCGTTCATCTACAACGGATCTTTGCATTTCGTCTACCCACCTGTGCCTCACGTGATCGTGTCAGCGCAAGAGGATGGGAGAAGCCAACGACTCTACAGCACAACATACCTGCCACTCCATCGACTTAGGCAGAAGTCACCGCACGCACCTTGTCAGATTTGCATCGTGGGGCAATTCAAAGCGATTTTTGCAGCCACCCAGACATCAAATACATGATTTAGATTGAATCCATACCGGTTGAGGCTACTTATACTTAGATGATCTTAGTGTGAATTTCATCCAGCATTTAGGCAACATGATCTGACATTCCTGTTTTCATGTGCCGACATTCCACTGCAACTGATCCTCATTTCCGCTGCTGTCACATAGTGATCACTCGAGCTGCCCC
>Ga0126342_10000446_pt1 | contig 44365 bp, 37 predicted proteins | sample Cyp1metagenome_FD_92528 | JGI IMG/M metagenome (GOLD analysis project Ga0126342, IMG submission 92528) | Coral microbial communities from Lord Howe Island, Old Settlement Bay, Australia - Cyphastrea 1 metagenome | ecosystem: Host-associated > Invertebrates > Cnidaria > Coral ...
AGCACATTTCGAAGTCAAAATGTACAAAACACACCATGCTCGGACCACTTTTGGAAGTTGAGATGTCGAAAAAGTGCACGCCGTTGTGGTGCGAAGCACATTTCGAAGTCAAAATGTTAAAAAACACCAGGGGTTCGGACCACTTTTGGACGTTCAGATGTCGTTTCGCGTGGCAGGTGCAAGGGATTGCGCACCTTGTCAAAAGTGAGTAAAACGTGAGGGTTTTGGAGCATTTCCAAAAACCATGGCAGGCGTGGGACATTTGCAGAGGATCTGCAAAGATGCCTTTTCCGTGGCAGGCGCAGTACAAGAGACATGTTCATCAGATCTGTGAGGAGGTCCGGGCGCTGATTTCCTGAGAGGGGTTGCATTTTGGAGCATCAGATCTTCAGGTTTGCTGAGATGATTTTGCGTGACAGGTGCAGCACTTCGTATGACCTGGCATCACTTTTCGTGGCAGGCGCAGTAGTTTAGACAGATGGATTGGAAAAATCGCAAAACGCATTGGTACGAGGCCGTCAGCTCTGCAATCAACTTCCATTTTGGAAGGACGTCTCGCAGAATTGCTTCGTTTTTCATGTTGCCAACTTCAAAAAATGAGGCAGGCTTGCAGAATTGCTTTGTTTTTGACGTTGTCAACTTCAGAAAATGAGGAAGTCTCGCAGAATTGCTTCGTTTTTGACGTTGTCAAGTGCAAAAATGGAGGAAGTCTCCCAGAAAAGCTTGCAGATAGATAGATAGATAGATAGATAGCTAGACAGACAGACAGACAGATAGATAGATAGGTAGGTAGGTAGATAGATAGATAGATAGGTAGATAGATAGATAGAGAGACAGCTACAACTGCAACTACAAGTACCATTACACTACACTACTACTACAAGTACAAATATACTACGTTACATTACACAACACTAAATACACTACGCTACACTAATTACATCTAATTACACTACACTAAACAAATTACACTACAACTACTACAACAGCAACAACAACAACTACTACAACCACCACCACGACGACTACTACTACTACTACTACAACTACAACTACAATTACAGCTACACTACTACAACACACCAATTAAACTGCAGCACATTATAGCTACAACTACAGCTACACTACATTACAAAACACAACACTACACTAATTACATTACATTACACTACAGCTGCAACTACCACTACATTGCACTACACGACACTACACTACAACTACAACTACACTACTTTACACTACAATGCACTAGACTACACTATACCACGCTACAGTACACAACACTACAGTACACTACAGTACACTGGTTACACCACACCACAACTACAACTGCAACTGCAACTACACTACACTAATTACACTACATTACAGCTACCACTTAAAACTACAACTCCACTACACTACAACTACAACTACACCTACAACTACAACTGCACTACACCACACTACATGGCTTACGACCATTTCGCGGCCGTGGTAAAAATGTCCATGATGTGAATAGAAAATAAGCACGCCGCTATAGCGAAACAATGATTTTGCACATCCAGCATGTGAAAATGCATCATTGTCGTTTCAGAAAACTACTTGTTTTGTTTGCACTATCATCATCATAATGAACATCATCATGATCATCATCACATCATCACGTCATCACATCATCACATCATCACATCATCACATCATCATCATCATCACCATCATCATCATCACCATCATCATCATCACAGCATCATCATCTTCAGCATCATCACTAGCATCCTCAGGATCATATAGACCGTCAGCAGCTGCAGCGTCAGTTTCTTCCTTCAGCTGCGTCCTCGCTCCGCGAACACACGCGACAGTTCTTGCAAGAACTTAGCACTAGAGACTGATCCGATGGACCTGCGCCATTGGACAGTCCACAGTGACATATATACAAACAGTGCTGTCGAGATCACAACATTGCAACAGAAAATATGGAAACACGATCCCCCCCTTTCCAACCCTTCAGTTGCGTAGCGTCCCACATGTGTGCAACGTGCAAGGAACGTTAACATGCCCCACCCCACCCCAACCCTTCAGTTGCGTAGAGTCCAACATGTGTGCAACGTGCAAGGAATGTTAACATGCCCCACCCCACCCCAACCCTTCCGTTGCGTAGCATCCAACATGTGTGCAACGTGCAAGGAACGTTCACATGCCCCACCCCACCCCAACCCTTCAGTTGCGTAGCATCCAACATGTGCAACGCGCAAGGAACGTTAACAGTTAACATGCCCCACCCCACCCTAACCTTTCAAATACTTTCAAAACGCAAAAAAAGCCACTTCGTGCCACGGCCGTGCAGCGGTCGGTGTCCCACTACATCCAGCAGTTGTGCTGAGGTGACCACTGCAACCATTGCAGCCACTCCAGAAAACACAACTCCAGCCACCGTTGGGTCCATCAGTGGATTCGCCCTGCCATCCGTGATTCACAACAACCAACCTCTCCTATAAGTTTCCTATTTTTGAAACTTCCGCCACCGCCTTGTGCGGTACTACTAGTATATTGGCATATTATTTATATATATATACATATATATATACATATATATATACACATATATATATATATGGCTTGTGTACGGCTGATATATGGCTCATATAACCAACCATTCACCAACCATTAGCCCCATCCAGGCTATCAACCCTTAATCATCTCCGGAATCTCCGGGACTTCCCGACGTGGTCTCCGCAAACGCCATGACTTGCTTGATCAGCTCAATCTCTCGCGAGAGAGCCTTAGAACGCTTCGGTTGGATGCTTCAGGAACTTCGAGGTTAAGATGTGGGGATAGAGCCATAGACTTAGCCATTTTGTTTGCTTTTGGAGAAGTAATTGATAATATTTGATAATAAATATAATTACCAGATATTACAGAAAATGTTGATTGTCGCAAACATCATTTGGCAACATTCACGTGCATCACTGTACAAAAACTGGTGCAGTTTTAAGATGGACGTGCCATGGGAACATCTGTCGATGATCCAAAAAACCAGGGAAGGGACTCATAAATTTGCATCAAACAGAAATAAACAGGACATCAGCCCCATGAATATGGATATAAACCAAATATGGGCTTCCATCATCAGTTTGTCAATATACCCATGCTTGTTGGACACTAGTAATCGGCCCTATGGATCCAAATACGAAGCTACGACTGGCCACATCTGTAAAAAAACAACTCAAAAGACTCCGAAGATATTTGGATCCATAGGATCCATAGGGCATAATATGGCCTTTTTATATGGTATAATACTTGGTATTACTTGGTTCAATCGCCAAAGCTATCCAGCCGGCCGCTCGCTACACTCTCGCCCTCAGGACACCCACATTCAGCAATTCTTGTTGAGCTTGACAGGCCCTCAGTGCAACTGGCTTGTGGAAATCGCCGTGTCATAGATTTTCAGATGCAAGGCCTTGGCCTCCCCCAAGAACTATAGACCTCACCAGTTCGGTCCATGGGAAAAACCAGCAGTCCAGGGAGAATTTTCCAAGGGACTCCCAGCAATGACTTGAAAATCCAGGGGGGGATGATTTATCTAGTAATTGGGGGGCAGCTTCGACCCCTTCACCGTGACACCAGTGGAGTCGCGAGAGTGCCATTTCCTGTTGGGCAAAGGATACCAATTCAAATGACCCATGTTTCGCATCATCCTCTGTGAACATCTTGGTTTCGAGAGCTGAGACCTAACCAGCTCAGGCCCCTGATTTTCGCCTGATTTTTGGAAACACTGTTCAATCATACAAACAAACTTAGTGGAATTTCTTGAATATAAACCATTAATTTGATGGGCTGTTGTGGAAGGCCAACCTGGACCATCAACAAATGGTGATTCATTTTTCCTCGCAAACAAGAAACATGAGAGCTTTTGAAACCACCAACCCGAAGTCCTAAAAAGAAAATATCATAAATACATCATATAAAGTACAGTTTGCAGTTTACATCTCCGTGTTGTATCATTGCAAAATTCCATATATCTGCCTTTATCTGGTTGGTGGTTATAACCATCTTGAAAAATGATGGAGTTCGTCAAAGGGGTTAGGATGACATATGATGACATCCCATATATGAAATGGAACATAAAAGTCATGTTCCAAACCACCAACATCCACCAACCAGTGATTGTTCTGGTCATGTTATCCACGAGGTCCCCCAACAAAAACAACGTCCAGCCGTCCAGCCCAGGCTTCCTGACGCCTGTTGACCCATCGCATCTGCCAGCGCCTATGTATGGGCGAGGGGATGGCGGCCGATTGGACCTATGTAGGGTCTTGATGGGTGGGTTTGAAGTCGGGAACTCCCAATGGCCATATTTTTCATGGGGAACATAATATGGTTAATATGATGGTTAATATGATGGTTATTATGATGGTTATTATGATGGTAAATGATGGTTAATGAGCGTTTAACTGGTTGGTGGTATACCTACCCCTCTGGTAATTTAACATAGCTATTTGAAAATGATCATTTATAGTGGAATTTCCCATTGAAAATGGTGATTTTCTATAATTATGATGATGATCAACCATCAACTCTGGCAGTTGGATCCCAGCTGTAGCTGGTCCAGTGCCAGCTACGAATTGATCTTCACCCCGTTCTCGGCCAGAAAATTGGGCGATGTTTATTTCACTGGGGTGGCATCCACCACCGAAAATTCGTGTTCTACCCTCTGGTAATGACTAACATAGCTATTGAACATACCCCAGTTATAGTGAGTTTTCCCATGAACAATGGTGATTTTCCATAGTTTTTTGTTAACGTTGACCAGAGGGTAACATGTTCAAACCATCCAGTTGGAAGCATCCAGAGTCATTCCCAGTCATCCCCAGACATCCGACATCCCCTCAAAGCGCCTTGCAGGCAGTGTCCGTGCGTTGCTGTGCGCCCATCATGGGCATGAAATTGAAGTTGGATCCATCCCTGAGCGTGGCATACGTGGCATATGGCGTGGCGAACCCTGAAAAACGAAGTGAAAGGGTCAGTAAGTACTATGATGCATGGTGGATATAATGTGGATATATCATACATATATGTTCATATATATATATATGTAATGATGTATATCTATATGTAGTCATATGTGTATATATATTATATATACGTGTATATATATATATGTATATATATATATACTATATACATAATATACATAACATGCATAATATACATAAATTACAAAATATACATAACATGCATAATATACATAGTATACATAATATACATACATAATACATAATATACATAATATACATAATATACATAATATACATAATATACATAATATACATAATATACATAATATACATAATATACATAATATACATAATATACATAATATACATATACACATATATATACATAATATACATAATATACATAATATACATAATATACACAATATACACAATATACATAATATACATAATATACATATAAACTTACAAACGTATACACATATATGTGGATTGTTTATAAACCAACTCGTAAAAATCTCCTTAACGGGGGCGGAGGGGTGCACATGATGGGACCCATGGCTTTTGGTGGCTTACAAGTTACAGTTGGAGGTTTCAAACGTTATAAGTCCTGGTGATCTAACTGGCATTGTGACATCCATTCGTCCGTCTTGTTGAATGGCGATGCATCGGGGTTCCATGTTCGATTTTTCTGGGGAGTTACCCTCTGGTAAACTAACATAACTATGGAAAATCACCATTTTTCATTGGAAAATTCACTATTTCTATGGCCATTTTCCATAGCAAACTGTTTGTTTACCACAGGGTAGTTCACCAGATCAAAAGACTCAACATGGCGTTTCACCATCCATTTCTGGGGAGACCGCGCATAATCCAATATTTAGAAGTGGCAAACAACAAATACAATAATACGGAAGCACCAACAACACCTATATACTATGGTTGTATAATGTTGTAAATTGTTATAAGTTACCATAATGTTATATATACATGTACATATTCACTTCTCAAGTTTAAGCACCATTAGATCTGCAGATTTCTTGGCCCTCGGACGGCCCTTCTGGCGGCATATTCAAGCCCGGGGCAACAGGAAGTCCTCAACATGTTGCTTGGGATGCCACTGGACTACAGAAATCTAATGGATTACCTATTGGTGTGTAGGCTATCACTGGAGTACAACATAATATAGCTACGTTTCAGTGTACAGGAAGTATATGTGTATTTTCAAGGTAGTATCAGTATTTTACTGGTAAAGAGGTATCAAATATAATACAGTATATCAGGTAGCATGATTATTATGTAAGAACATATGCAGTTGTAGGAATAGCATGTACGCTACAGGTGTTATACATCTTACGTATATATATATATATGTGTATATGTATATATACAAATGATTATCAATATTACGAGGGTAGCGTATGGGTGTGCAAAGTGATACAGAAGGACAATATGGATAGAACAAAAAGGTAGTATACAGGTATCATGAAGGGAGATACCCTCCTATTTAAAACAACTAAGGAAAATGGAATGAACATGGCCCCTTTAGTTTATAGATGCTTTATGATGATTTACCCATGAACAATTGTGATTTCCCATAGCTACGTTAAAGGGCCAATATCATTCAGATCTATTAAGCATCGAAATACGCGGCTTGGGCCGGCTTGGGGGACCATACCATTGGTTCAGCCACCAGAAAGGGCGGAATCATTGGCTCATCACATTTTTCTGGGGATGGGAAAAAAAAACAGACCTAAATTCACCGATACCCTCTGGGTATATAAAATTAGCTATGGAAAATCGATGAAAATGACACAACATTTCTGATTTATAGATGATGTATGATGATTATTCCCACTGGAATTGGCTACGTAAAATAACCAGAGGGTAAATCATGATCTCAAAGCTAGAAAACCATTCTAGGTGGTTTCTTCCAGGTCCCAATGTCCTTGCATTCCAAAGCTGTTCACCTGTGGACGGCACCAAGATCACTGGGGATATGACAGGGAAATCGGGATCTCAGAATATTCCAGCAACAAGATGGGGATTCTCATGGATTTACCTGAAGTGTAATACCATAGGATCCATGTATGCTTGGTAACATGGATCCCATCAATATACCCCAAATGTTAGCATATATACCATACATGGATCCTATGGGACAATCCTGGTGGGTGATTCCGTGATAATCTCCGCTATTTTCAAGGGTAGTATAGGCCCCAAAAAGACTCACGAAGCGACGGCGGATACGGCGGGGTGTCGCAAGCAGCCACTGCTCATGCCATGTGCCATGGTGAAGATACAGGGGATCCTTTCAAGTTGAACGTATGTTCGTCATTGGATATCATCCCAACGATGGTTGAAAATACCAAAAAAAAAATGACACCAACAAGCAGAAAATTGCTCAAACTTGCTGATCCTGCGGTTCCTTTGCCACCCCTTGTTCTATGGAATCCATCCTCCTGTCAGTCAAAGACTTGTTACAATGTTCAGCCGCTGTTCCGAGCTGCATCTCATTACACAGATATGCAGATATCACAGAGGCAAACTAGAGTAACTAGAGCGGATCAACAAGCGCAATAACTAGTCAGGAAATTGTGCCAAAGATGCCAGATTGACATACTTGGAAGTGAGGTATGAATCCCAGTTCATTAGGAGAGTTTAACCCCAGTTGTGGGTACCACGATGTACCACGGTACCACAACTCGCCAATGTGGTCGCTGCACCTGTCCCCCAAGATTGGGGTACTTGTTGTGAAGCAGTTGCAGACGCTGCAGAAGCATCAGCTGCTCCGTTTGCACCTGGAGTTTCTTCGCAAGAAAGTGCCAGTTTCAATGCCAGTTGGTGGTTTTAACTTAGTTGTAACCCCCCAAGGAATCAGTGAACTGGGACCATTGCTCGAAACCACCTGCCTGAGCTATGGCTGTTTAAACTCCTGAACCATCCCTCAAAAATCATACAGGCTACTGGGGATAGTCATGGCAAATAGAGCTTGAAAGTGAAAGACAGTGATATATGGCTGGCCAAAGCTCGCAAAGTCTCCAAAACGTGGGTTGGGCATCTTTCATTTGGATCTAATACGGAAATCAGAAACCTGTATTGACATATGGATCATTGAACAACTATCCTGATGCCTTCCATTCTGCACCTGAGAGCTGGCAACCAATGGTTGACGCCATTTCGCATTCACCAACCATCCAAAAAAGTCAGTGTACTCACCATCTATTTGCATGTTAGTCGGTGAGACTCTCACTTTTGAAGTCTATCCCTGGAATCTCAACGGTTTTTCCGGTAAACTTGTTGTTGGAACATTTCTATACAGTTTATCTCATCGTCAAATTAGTTGCTGAAACTCTTAGCTTCAAACTATTCTATCCCCATCTCAGCCCATACAAGAACCAGCCTGCACAACTTCCAGTTCTATCCGTTTCTAATATACCCGCCGCTAACCAACCATGGCAATGGACAATCTACTATAAATGGAGGTTTAATATGAAAACCATATGAAAACCATCTGTAAATGGGGGATTGTCCATTGCCATGTTTGATTACCGGAGGTTAGTCGTGATTTTCTCGGTTTGAGTAACAAACATATATATATACAATTATTATTAATTACTAAACAGTTTCTTATGACTATTATTGTTATTGTTATTATGACTGTTATGATTGTTATTATATGTGATTAGCTCACCAGCAAACAACATCAACCATCATACACCTCCAAACATGTACTGTATTCCTCATGGGATCATTCATGATAGTCTGATAGACTGAAACCCCAAAAAGATTAAGACAAGTCAATGATGACTATTTTAGGAGCAGACTTTAAAAGTCACAAAATCTCTGGAGCTTTCGATCCCCAGGTTTATTTTGCTTGTCCATGCTTGTCCCATCATTGATCATCCACAACTTCTAACCGGCTACGTTCATAGCGAACTCACCCGAAAAAAACGCCATGATTCACCTGCTGGCGCAAGGATTCCGCGGCACCCAAGTTCATCATGCCGACCTGTGCCTGGCGATGTGCACAGTTTCGTTGTCGCAAAAAACTGGCTCATAACATCTCATAACTAGGTAAACGAACTATGCTAGTGTGGTAGACATAGCTATAGCTGGTGAGGGGTGGTCAGTGAATAAAGTGAAGAGTGCCAAGGAAAGAGATGTTGATAAGATAAACTTTAAAGATCATAACAATGGTGTATGGTCAGTAATGGGTCACTATTAAGTCAAGATGGGTAATAACTATAATATTGACCTGTGATTGGAAAACGGTCAGTAAATTCGAGATGAATATCATGAGTATAGTTACTGTATTATGATATGGCTGGAATATGGTTATGTTGTGATTACGATAGGGTTATAGTTATGATGTCGTTATTATATGGTTTTGATATGGTTCTGATATGATACATGCCTTCTTCCAAAAGTGGAAAATTCCAAATGAGTTTGCAAATTATATGGGCAAATATGGGGAACATGTTTTTTTTTTTTTTCGAAACATGGGATGAAATGGGACAAAGTGTGAAGATTCACAAACGCAACATATGCGAATTGAACCAAGTCACTGCTTGATAACAGTTGCTGGGCTATCAAGCAGTGACCCAGTACGATCAGTACGGTGGGGATGCACACCTTGATATGATCCTTTCTTGTGACATTAATGATCTACTAAGGTGGATGTGGGTCAAAATGGAAGACCGTTAAGGGAACCACAGATGTGAATGTCTAGTTTAGTATTAACCATCCATAATCTTGGGGTACCTAATTTTGACCCATACCCAGGTAAGGTTCATTGAACCTCAGGCGGCTTGCAACCTTGGGATCTAGAATGATCTAGATCACTTGAACGGAATCCGATACACTTGATGGCATACTTGATGGATTGAAGTCGCAGTAGAACCACATCTAGAGATACTTTACCAGGTGGTAATTGGCATTTTCCGAAAATGGCAGTGGAACATCTCCATTGAGTTTTATGTCTTGTCCATTGAAATAAAACCTGTTTAACGGTGGGGATTTCCCAAATAGCTCGATAGCTATAAAAGAGCAAAAAGGACGGCTGCCCCGGGAATATGGCAATCTCCAGGCAGGAAGCAATAAATGAATTTGGTAGTGTTTCTACTTGCTGCTTTGTTTGTTGCTGCCTCTATTCAAGATTGTAGAAGTTGCTTCAATTTGTTTTTATCATCTTCTTGTCTACTTGATCTGGTTTCTGCTGTCAGTCTTGTATGGCATTTGTTGCTGGGCATGTTTCATTTTCCTGATGGCATCCTTGTTCTTATGACTCTCCTTCAGGTTCCTTTGGGTTTTGCTGTTGCTGCGAACAACAGGATCTGGTTGGTGGTAAGATGATTATCGCAAGTATGATAGAAGCTCTTTTGACATATTTGAAACCACCAACTGATGATATATGGGGATCTTTTTCACTAAGATGAGCAAACATGTACAAGTTTGGGAGGGTATATAGTTCGAAGTATCCTCTACGGCTCTCGGTCACTGCTCAGGTCGCGGCCTGCAAAATGCCCAAACGAATCGCGACTCAAACGCTAAATTGAAGACTGATTAAAGAGTTGCACACTTCGAACATGAACATCGTATCATCATAAGGCAAAAATATCGTCCGCATTGTCATATTGTCAAGGTTTAAAAAAACTTTGGTGACTTTGGGTTACCCTCTGGTAAACATTTACATAACCATGGGAAAATCACATTTTTTCATGGGCAAATCAACTATTTGAATGGGCCATTTTCAATAGCGAACTGTTTACCAGAGGGTATCCATATACCCTCTGGTAATTTGACATAGCTATTGAAAATGGCCCATTTATAGTGAGTTTTTCCATTAAAAATGGTGGATCTTTCCATAGTTATGTTAACGTTTACCAGAGGGTATATCCCATTCATAATCCATTAAATCACTATAAAGTCCCATTAAATCCCATTAAATCCCATAGTTATCCATATATCTTAAACAAAGATTCACCCTGCGGAGTGGTTTTTCGGCGCCAGGGAGGTCACCGAGAACATCACCTGATTGACATTTGCCATCAATGCATCGATTGCCTTCCTGTGCCGGACCTTGGAAACACAGAATTGGATGTTGAAACCCCTATAAATAATGGGATATGGGGATGGGTCAAAACCCTGGTACCTAGTGAACCCCAAAATAGCTGGGATTTATGGATGTTCATCCCCCCAAATATAGCAAGATTGGTTTTGATACATCCCCATATAATGGGATGTTTACCATGAACTGCTGATTTCGCTACCATCCACAGTATGTTACTGAACTTTGTTTTTTTTTTGTGTCTGACTTTTTTGGATACCCGGAACACCCAATGGCTTATTAATATGTATTATATAATCATGTTCCTGATTAAGTGGCCATTTATGGGTAATTCACCATTTTCAGCCACATCCAACATGTCCACTAAAGATGGTGGATCTTCAACAACGCAATGTCAGATTTCCAATTAACATAGGGGATTTTCCGCCGCGAAAACTGGCCAAGGCTCCTTGCATATCCTACCATGATGTGGGTTTTCTTTTACTGGGTATAGATAAACAGACTCTACTACTGGGTGTATGACCATGCCCAAAGGTTTGGTACTCCACAGATTTTACCACAGTACATTATATAAAACATATTAAACCTGGCTAACTTTATTGAACTAGCTACGACTAGAATTTACAACTTTAGGACCTTTAGGACCTTTATGGAATCATCATGGTACCATTCAGCAGCTGAATGGTGGGCTGTCCGGTTATTGCCATGAATCTGCATCCCTTGGAACATTTTAAAAATCTGATGCAACGAATCTTGCGATTATCAGGGAACGTCAGCATCTAGAAATACTCAATCTGTCAATCTGTCTTTCTCTCTCTCTCTCTATATGTATATACATAATACAATTATATATATATATATATATATTACTGTATGTGTATATATACATCAACAAAATCATCCAAAATCCATGAACATCTCCCTAGACTCTCAAATTGTGCATCAATAAATATGCTTTTCTAGACCGTAGAATCCGTAGAAATTGGCACAACTTGACCCAACAACAAATTGGAGGGTCCGTTCGTCGATCGCCAAGCTGCACTCGTAAGAGCTTCATCAAGGATACCAACAGCCTGGCGAAAAACGTCTCAGCGGCGGCCCCGGTGGGCTTCAGCAAATCAAGAGATGGTGGTTTCCCCGGAAATGGTTTATAAATGTTTTTAATGGACAAACCATCTATCAATGGATCAAGAAACCAACATCTTCTGGTATACTGTGGATGGAAGAAATCCGAATCACCAGTTGATAGATGGTAAACATCCCATTATCTATAGGCTTTCAGCCATTCAAGGTGGTGCAGGATTTTGCATCCACTGTCAAGATAGCAAGAAAAATGGGGCAACTTCACTAACTTGGTGATTTGGCGACATCGAATATTCTACTTACTTGTGCTTAACCTAGGGAATTTCGGGAATGATCCACTGGCGAACTATCAATAATCATTCCCTACGTTTACAGCCATAGATTAACCATAGATTAACCAAAGATTAACCAAAATTAGCAAGAATCTTCCAAGGATTGGCTTGGCCTCGGGACACATCGACACATCTCGCCTGAAAGATGCCTTGTTCATCCAGGAATGGAGCAGTCTCCATGACAGTGTTCACCTCGTTCGTGTTCACCCAACCGATCGATCGTGTTTTTTTTATCCCAAGCCCTGGGAACATGTAAATTGATATTATACAGATCTATAAGTATAAAATGATAGTCGTTGAATATTGCATTATAGATCACTATAGTATATTGATCTATATATTAATGTTAATATTAATGTATATTAATTGAACCACCCAACGACGTGTGGATCTTTTTGGCACATGACGACAGTGGGGTTCCCCACAGGGCAAGCCCCGTGGAGTCGGACAACATGGTGATATCAGAAATCATTGACTCGCAATCACAATAAGAAGAAACATGAGATTTAATTATATATCATTGTAATATTGTCCTATACATACAATACTGTATGTAATTACGTGTTTGTATGTATATATATATATACACAAACACGTTGTTTGATGTTGAATAACATGTCCAGCCTATCCGTTGGCACCATATGTTTATTGCTGGCCATTGTTTCAGCTTCATCCAGTGGTGCAGGACCACTAAGGCTGACCGGGGCATCACACCCAATGATTGTTGCCAGACGGAATGGCGTCAAAAAGCGATTGCCTCACGGCGTTTTGGCGTTTTGGTGTTTTGGTACTTCCTATGAGAAAACCGCGTCACAAGAGAGTCACATTACAAAACAAAGAACAGAGTCATGAGAGGAATATGCGAAATCGTATTTACTTATATTGCATACATGAATGTCATTTGCAAACATGACTCCACAATGCGCCTTCTTGTTTGTTCAAGGCAGTAATGCTAGGTGATTTATGATCAGTTGATATCACTTGTGCAAAGCACTTAAAGTCATCGAAAGCAATGCACGACAATCGCGAAGCATCAACAGCAGGGTGACCACGGGTGATCCCAGAAATCGGTCATTTCGGATCGAGGCCGGAGAAATAGCACAGACATAAATCATCATACCCTCCGGTAAATTCACATAGCGAACTGGAAAGATCTAGCATTTTTCATGGGTAAATCCACTATTTCGACTGGGCCATGTTCAATAGCTTTTCGTATGTTTACCAGAGGGTAAATCCACCAACCAGATTTCCAAAACTGTGAAATGAACCATTTTGGGATGATCTACCTTACCAATTCTTTTTACCTCTGCGGTCCGGACCGCGTGGTCATGGACCAAGAAAATGGGGACGTGTGAAACAGATCCAAATCTTAGATTCAGATCCACCAACTAGGAATGTATATATTTAATACACATGTATGACTATGTATATATACTAGTATATATATATATATCCATGTATATATATATATATGCGCTTCAGTTTCGAGAGCAACCATTCCCCATCTTTGTTTGGTTGTTCTGTGTCTTCACTGATTGCTGGTTATTTTGGTCCAAACAAAAAAACTAAAACTACTCCACTTTGACCACATCGTACCCATCCAAATTCAATGAAGGCCCACCACATCCGAGCAAATTGGAGTAATTCCACCAAAAATGTAACCCTTTTAGTTTTAGGGATGTTTTCCCTCCAAACTAATCATCATGGGAATTGGCGAGGGCATGGTCACAACAGAGTTTGGGTTTGTCTGAAAATTCAAGATATTCAAGTACCCAACCTCCCATTCATGAAAAATCTACACCATCTAGCAAGCTGGTCACAGCGATTCTCATCGTTTTCGCACCATAAAAACCCACCGTGGGACATGGCTGCAGCTGAGGTGCGGTGAGACAGGCGAACTGGTTGGGGACATCGCATTGAATGGGCTTCCCAAGGCCTGACATTGAAACCACACTGTGGTGTTGAATAGATGTTATATATATATAATTACCCATAGGATCCATGTATGCTATGTATGGTGACATTTACCATCAATATACCCCAAATGTTAGCATATATACCATACATGGATCCTACGGGTTATATATATATGTATATATATATATGAATCTATGGGTCTGAAAATGGGGTATATCTCCAAATGGCCCATTAATAATGGGGAATAATGGGGAAAATGATGATAATCCAATGGATTTTTGGTACACTATTTTCAGACAAACCCATATGATGAATATTTAGATGAATATTAATATAGATGAATATTAGATTAATGAGATATGTAGAAAATTATAACTTTATCACATGTGATCACCATCTAATTGAGGTCGTCTAAATAAGATTCATAGATTTGATGCAGAACTTGGAAAATGGAAAGGTGGATATTCCCTTCATTGCCACAGTGATACCAAAAATCATCGTGGCCAGGCTTATAGACACCAAACAAAAAACTGATGGTTGCTATGCATCCAGTCAGGGTATCAATCCATGTTCTGGTTGTTCTAAATTCAGTACGAGTACTTAGATAATTGCCCCTGATGATTGCTAAAAATCCTCATTCATCGCAATACTATGCAATACTTCAAGTACAAAAACAATATCCCGTTGTTGGCTTAACAAAACCTTAATATGGTAAAGCCAATGCCATAAACCGTCCCCAAGTCATCACCATGTTAATGGGTATTTCAAACATCCCCAAATGAGAGTTGTTTACTGTTTATGGCATTGGGTTGCCCAAATTATATAGCAATATGTATATGTTATTATATATAATTATATATATATATATTATGTATGTATAAGTTTTTTTTTAATGTGTTGTTATTGTATACGATCATTGCCAACATTACAAACCAAGGATTTCACAGCGCCCTTCACCAATTTCCCCGTCTGGGCGACAGCCGCTGGAGTAGCATAGAGCTGAGCGTTGTGACCAATAGGGCCTGCGGAAACGTGGGACCGCTGGTGACGTTCTCCTGGAACGGGCCATGAACAAAACACATCCAAACAAAATCATTAAACTTTCATTAAACCAAACAACAACAAACAAAAACAAAACAGAAAACATAAAAAAAATGCCCAAATCACCAAAATCCAACATTTTGTGAACCTTAAATTATCTCCGGCAAAGAATATAGAACCACATCATGTGATCAACCTTCAGAATTCACGTGGTAACGACATCAGGGACCTCCATTCACTTGCAGGACTTGTGCTCTGAACATAGAGTACCTGGAGCACTTACAATATTTTAACTCATCTTGAATACTGCATCTGCAAAATCGCATGACGAATCGCGACTATCTATTCTGACAAAGCTTCACTCTCAGCTGGGTTACAAAAACCATTGAACAAGTCGATTGGTTTAAGGGAAAATTGTTGTCCCGGAAAGCCTCATGATCTTCATGGGAAAATCGATGGTTTCCGGTTAGGATTTTCCCGCCAATCCATTGAAAAATGGCTGGAATCCTGCTATCCAACCACCAGTTCGAGCTATGGGTAGCAATGGAGCCACATACACTGTGTCATTTTCAGGGTCAAAGCTTCCATTTTTTTGGGGGCCAATATCATTTTGAATCATTTTATCATTTTGAGTCATAAAAACCATACTGATATTTATTTTGAATTTGAGTGTATCATAATGAATATAGTCATCAGTCAAAATATATTGATCATTTTGAATCGTTTCATATTATTTTGACCCATACTCATCTAAAACTTCAGGGAGTCAACCCATCTTTCAGTCACAGTGGCACCTTTCAGGAATGGATGCATGATGCGTATTGCGGCCTCGGCTCGAAACATCTGGAAACAGTGATGGCGGATTTGTGGTACACTAGATCGACAGGGGCCGCAAAAAAAAACTAATAAGTATGTTATATATATAGTATATATATAATATATTATATATATATGGACTATCATACTCTGTATAGGTACTAAAAAAAACACACACCGTTAAAAGAACGATTTTGTTTTTCCCCGGAGCCTACGGAAGGTGTCGGCAACGCCCGGACAGTTTTTTCATTCGCGCTGAACATGTGGCGTTTTTTGATCTCATGGCATCCCAATGGTCGGGGTACATCTGGAGGTTTCCGTTTCGTCATAGGTGTAGCCCCAGTTACCCGGCCTGGTAAACATACAAAAAACGATGGAAAGATCCACCATTTTACAGCTGGGAAAATCCACTATTTCTATGGCCATTTTCAATAGCTACGTTAAATTACCAGAGGGTATCATCCATTTATAGATGGATTTTCCGAATTTTCCATAATATAAAACATCCAATGCGAGCTATTGGGGTACCTCCATGACTATGAAAACCTCTAGATTCGAGGTCTGGGATTATGAGGGTTTGATTAAGAAATCAGTCACAATAATATCTTCTTCGGAATATATGTTGATTTCTGATGGTCTCAAGCAGTTCAATCAATAGCCCCAACCCCAAGCGCAGTCTTAGCTCAAAAAAGGTTTGGTTGAAGAATTGGGGAATACAGCAATGTTCATTGGGAACTATCATCAACATGATAATCAATCATGTTATGTGCCAGGTTGTTTCCCATCATTCTTGGACGCACTCATATATTTGGAGTTTTTAAACCTATGTTTTGATAGTGAACTTCATAATATTCTTACCTTTGATTTTAATATTAAGTTTAAAACCGTTTAGACTTATTATGTCAACTTACCATTAATATATTCATGCTTTTGTGCACCAATGTTTAAGAGCCACATCATTTCCATTAGTTTCCATGGCGAAGTGAAACCAACACCAAACGGACAGCACGGCGCTCGCTTTTGGCATTTTTCCTTTACGCGTCTTTGGCCGCCACATCCGATAGCTTCTCGTGGGGGTTCTGGCATTTCACCTTCAGAAGCTGACAGGGGAAGACGTCGCAAGGTATGTCTGTGGTTATGGAGGACTTACAGTAGATGGATTTAGCATATGACAAAAATGCATGAAACTGGAGCATGTTCATTGGAAAATGGAGGAATCGTGGAGGATGTACATGGATATAGCATCTTTTAATGTGAACATAATTGGACGTATATGAGAAAATGCTGATAGTAACCAATAAACCAGTGAATCTAAAGGAAAGTTTTCCGACAAACCCGAAAAAACAACAGGGGATGCAAGCAGAACAGAAAAACTAAGGGATGGGTTTGGATTTAGGAAGGGTGTAAAACTGGTGGAGGTAAGGTGTAAGAAATTGGAAAGCAAAGAAAGCCACATTATCCCGTAATTCGCAATTCGTTCCACATTTTTCTGCTCGATGTGTATGTACCGATTCCCGTTCAGGCATGTTCAGGCGACAACAATCCAAAATGAGTTGCCAAGTCTAATATATGGGGCTACCTAAAATAGGGGTACCCCCAAATCATCAATTTTAATGGGATTTTCCATTATAATTGGGGTACCTCCATTTATGGAAACCACCATATGTGTATGCTGTATAGAACACCATAGGCTCCCTGCATCTACCATCAGTCAGGGTAATTTTTTTTGCCGGGCGTCCGAGAAGTATGTCACCGCACCCACGAAGATGTGCCAGCCGCCGTGCCAAAGGCGGAGATAGTCCTGCCACCACATGGTGCTGTGATGCTATGGAATCAACAGGAACTGTTGATAACTGTTGTTATATATGAATATAGGATAAGATGGGTCTATTTTTTGGGGGGCATTTAGAAATCCAATCATTGGGTATTTCTGGTACCTTGCAAATTCTGCCCAAATCCAGGGCTATTTGACCCATATCGAATCAGCATGAAGATTGCAAGATCCCTACCCACTGGATCCGTGGATGATAGTCATCCCATCTATTTGGAGATAGTGAGCATTACATCCTAAGCATTACTTGCAGATTTGTCTTCGGCCAGTGAGGTCAACTTATTATATACTTTGATATAGTTTGTCTGAAAACATGGTACCCCAGTCCATCTGATGCTTAATCATCATGTTCCCGAAGTGGATAGCAACAAATGCAGGTCCAATCCCTATTTTCGGACAAACCCCAACATTGTTGGTTCTGAATCCCAATATATAATGTCTCATCAAAGATCTCCGTTAGTCATGGATGGTGTTACATTGTTTTACATCTACCACTTGTTTCTTGCTGTCTCGAAAAAGTGCACATTTGGAGGTTTCCGTTTCGTCATAGGGGTACCCCTATAGTTATCATCCATAAAAATAGATGGATTTTCCGAATTTTCCATGAAATCAACATAAATAAACCATCCAGCCAGCTCGCTATTGGGGTAGCCCCATGACTATCCCATAGGATCCATGGTGCTGCTATATATGGTGACATTTACCATCAATATACCCCAAATGTTAGCATATTACCATACATGGATCCTATGGGTATGGAAACCCCCCATTTGTACCATACTGGGGCTCCAAAAAAACATGACCCAAATCTCCTTGGATTCATCCAAACCTTTGTAGAAGCAACAAGCCGCACTGCAGCTGGACAGGAAGGCCTCAGGTTGCTGTGAAGTCTGTGAAGTGATGAAATGCCGCCGAAAAATTTGGGATTTTCATGGATTTTCATGGATTTTCTAGAGCAAATCCTCTTGAAATGGTCATTTTTCATGAGGAAACCCATGATTTTGGAGTAATGGAGTAGCCCAATTTGGGGAGTGTCCCCAGATCTGCATCACGAATCAGTCTGGACTTTTTCGCAAGCAGGTCAATTGGTCAATTGGTCAAGCCATTGGTGTAGCTATTGACCCAAAACAGGCTGGTCGTTTTTAGCATCGAACCATCCATTTTGAGGGCTTGTTGAGTCTGAAGAATCTTGATCCAAACCCCTGAGACAATGAACAACTCTTCCCAAGGCAGCAGCTTAGCTCATACTCCGCCTCTTAGACATGTTGATTCTATCCACTGGTTTATATTGATAGGCTATTCATAGCATTTCATGGGCCAAGGACCCATTCTTCTTGCATTTGTTCTCCCCTGGGAACCTGATATAGCTATGAAAAACCAAACCAACACCATTATTTTTTGTAAATCATCAACGGGCCATTTTCATCCATTTCCATATATATATATGTATACTGTATGTGTATATATATATATATACACATGCTATACAGATTAACAAACGGTAGTTAAAACACCCCTTTGTGCACCAGCTTCTCCTGCCTTGAACATGTCATTCTTTCCGAAGCTGGGGCACCTGTCTCATCTCCAGCCACATCCAAGGGGGGAAAAACACCTCCGAAACATGGAGATTGGACTCTCAATAGCCATCTTCATGAGGAAACTAAATGATGATATCATATGATATCAATGATTCAGCAGTGGAATGGAGTGCCCATTCCAATGTTGAGGGCATCGACCAGGAAAACTTCTGAAGCCACAAACTAAACCTGCACGACCTAAATGACCTGCAAGACATTTTCGGGAGATTCACCTACTTTTCGTCCTGATTCTTGTGGTATTTGTACATATTTGCCCTGTTTAAGCTGTAGAAGAAAATATGATCAAATGGTGCGATCGTAAAAATGCCAAACAGTTGAACATACTTGGAATATCGGAGTTAGTAACGATCTTTACTGATATATACACTTGTTGCTTGACGAAGTGGGACACACCGAGTGGCGGAAAACAGGAACAGTTGACACCATCTCTGAGTTGATGCTCTGTCATCGAAACCAGCCATGTTTATCCCCAGCACTGTCTCGTGGCGGCTTCAACCTATGCCACAAATATCAGCCCAATGGAATCAAATTGAATGTATTGGAATATATAATATAATATATATATATATTCTATTTATTTATATTAATGTTTGAGCAATCTCGGAAACTCGACGTTACGTGAAAAGGACGTTGCAGCAAAGTTGGGAAAGTCTCATCAATTCCCCACGTTTGTACCTGTACAAAAATGATGTATGGCAAATTGGGGGTGTCGCTCAAAGGAAAATGATGTACGTGCACAGGCATGACATAACCTTCAAAAAGGGTATCGCGATTTGGGAAAGTCCCATCGCTTGCCGCATTCTGGAAACCAATGTGTATTCCTTACAGCTTTCCTATTGCTGGAGTGGTGGCTCATTTATTGATTTCTATACGTACAATGTGTATTGTCGCCTCTCAGTTTCTGTATTGCTGCTACAGTAATTGTATATATCCTTTAATGGGAGTATACAAGCAACATATTGAACGTTTGAGAAACTGAATCCACCAACCAGTGATAATGTGTGAAGCTGCCAGTGTCTGATCCTCAAGATTCACAGGATGTCAAAATGGGCTGGCTTGGAAAGGAGGATGTTAGTACATACTGTATTGTTACCAATGAACCAAACGAAATCAAACGAATCATGTCGTTTCCACAATGGTTCCTGATTTATTCCCTGCATATGTCCACAATAGTAAACAACATGGGACTGTGGGGACTGCGGGGATGTGGGCCAGCGTCAGGTCCATGCGCCTTCTTCGGTAGATCAGCTCCAGAAGTAGCAAGAAGACACCGAAAACCTCAATCGATCAACGTCGATGAACGTTTCAGACTTCGGGACCACCCCAATGGGATGGCCAGCCGCCCAATTTGAGGCATCGAAATATTTGCCACCCGCTGTTTCTTTTCCCATGGGAACCATGGGAACATAAGCAAGAGACGTACATAGTATAGATATCTGGTTGGTAGCAATGCTCGTAACGTACTGACAATGGGTCGATGGCAGAAACTGGGAACGTCCTTTGGCCATCCTCGGCTCATCCAAGCTGATTGCGGACCTGAGATAGCCTGCATAATGTGATGTTTGGCAGGATACAGTAGTTGCTCTCCTCTCCCACTTCTGGGAACAAAAACATAATCCAGCAAACAAAATATTCAACAGTCAATTCAAGACCCATTTCTCATAGAACTGGATGATGGGACAATTTACAGGAAACCCCTATATTTGATGGTAAAAACCATGGTTTCCTGTAGATTTTCCCTTAAGCCAATCCATTGAATTTCCTAGGCTACATCACAATTATCACAATTTGCTTTGGGTAAAACCGACCGTTTTCGTGGCACTCCGACAATGTGGTGTCCCCAGTTATAAGTTTGGCTTCAAGTTTGTTTATTAATTATAACTTTCATTAACTACAAAGAGATCTCTACTATAAACAGTAGTTCTTGGAGTTATACACCAACTTCGCTGACAATCAATCAATTATAAGTTCATGTATATGTATATTAATCTGGTTGGTGGTTTTAACCATCTTGACAAATATGAAAGTCAGTTGGGATCATTATTCCCAATATGATGGGAAAAATCATCCAAATGTTCCGAACCACCAACCAAATTCACCAATATATGGCTTATTAATCTTATTATACACCAAAAAAATAGTAATTTATTATATATATATATTTTATAGTATATAATATAATTTCTCATCAAGTCCTTGCTTCCCCATGGCTGCGCCATGCGCCGAGGCGCCAGCGGCAGGATGCTGTGCATCAAATTCCAGGGAGCAGCGACCTGGAAACAAACCACCACGGCCGTGGCCAGGGAATTCCTGGCGGCAGAATCCCAGAGTCACAACGGGAGCCACTGGCGATAGGCGTTGTTAGTCAGTTTTTGGATAAGCCATCTATATACTGGGCTTAGTAAGTCAGATAAAGTTGGGATAAGCCATGATAAGCCTTTTTTTTAATCACATACTGTATGGGGTCTTGTGATCACCAGGTGTTACGAAACTTGTTTCCAACTTGAGATGATACTTGGAAGGTGTCTCAAAGTTGGGTTATACTGTTATACTGTTATACTATACGCTTATACAATGTGGTGCCCCCTAGATAGTTAAGTTGGTTTATAACTCCAATAACTGTGGTTTATGGTACTTATAACCATAGTCAATGATGTTTATAAACCAATTTATAACTGGGGGGCACCACATTGTACCATGTTATCCCTGATTTCTGACAAATTCAAGTTCCAAAAGTGATGCACCAGTGGAATTCGGAGGTCCAATCTGGAGGATTTGACAGTACGACTGCAATCTTTTCGCTCCGGGGCTACTTGCTCACAATCACCATGTTTCATGGGTAAATCAACTATTTCTATGGCCATTTCCAATAGCAAACTGTTAGTTTACCAGAGGCTACAAAGGCCCAAATGGCTATGTCCCATTAGGAAGGCTACATAGCCCTATTTGGTGGTCCATGCCTTTACAGGGTCCGAACACTTCGTGCTTTTTCCTCGTCTCTGATAATCAAACATGGCTTGCCAGGAAATCACCCATTTATTCATGTTCCCAGCTATTCATCTCCATTGGGGATTTTCAAGCAAGCCATGGAGCTGATTACCAGAGGGTATTAGCCAGTATCATATGAAATATTCTATTTCATGTATAGCCACAATTCCCTTACTGTAAATCCCATTTATGATCTTGTAGTCCCCTCAATGAACTATCCATTGATCAATATTCCGCATATTCCATTCATATTCCATCATATCCCATTATAGACCCATTCATATCCCATTCTAGACCCATTCATTTAAAAAAACAAAATTTAAAAAAACACGTGTTGTTTTTTTGACACGTGTTTTTTTTTTGGTTTATAGTATAGTTATATGATTATAGAAATCCTGCTGGTTTCTATCCATTCACAAACCATAAAAAATACCGCTGAAAACCTTCGGCCAAGGCTCCGGAGTTCACGGAAAGCCCTGGGCCGCGGACCCTGGCGCTTCGTTCACTTTCTTTTAACCAAAGATGGGGGTTTCCATCAATGGGGGATCCGCAAAATGGTTGGTTTATAAGGGACAATGCATTTTTAATGGGAAAATCACATTTTTTACAGTTTGCTATTGGAAATGGCCCATAGAAACAGTTGATTTACCTATTAAAAAATGGTGGTTATCCATAGCTATGTTAATTTACCAGAGGGTAGAACAAAATGGTGATTCAACCAAGAACTTCAGATTAGAATTATGGACATTTATAGTTTTTTCTTTTATGATTGAACATGATTTAATGAGGTTGAATGGGGATTTAATGGGATTTCACCAATAAGAATGATGGTATTTCATTGGGATATTATGGCTACAACTAGAAAGATCTTGGCTGATTGTGGGGACTTAATCAAGAACTTGGTGGGAATTTCTAGTTGATGTATGATAGCTAAGTTGGTTTATAACTAGGGTATCAATGGGTTTTTGTCGTGGGTATATCCTTAGTTCAAGGGCTTGTAAAAACCAGCAAACATACCTGGGGGGCACCACCATGTACTTGATGAACCATGTGAACCATGAATTTCACAGCCCACTAGTTCAATAAATTGCTGGGGAAATTCGAAGGAGATCATTGTATTGATCCAACAACTGGAATCATAGTACTGGCATATGTAAATACTCTATGTAGAAAAATACATACTGATGCATGCGCAGTTCATTGATGTATTATTGTTGGATTATAACCCCCATTAACTATATATATATAGAATTATATAGATATAACATATATCTAGCATAAACCTTCGTCTGGCTAGTTAGAAATCAACATAGCTAACTATGGGGCACCACATTGCATGATACCTCCAGGTTTTCTGAGACTGCCTGCCTGCTTTCTTTTGTCACTGTGAAATATCAGTTACTCACACGGTGAAAACAGCCTGATGTCAGATGTCAAACCTCCTCAAAAACCCATAATTAGTACAAATGGTGAGCTTAACGAGATACAGACATAAACGTGAAAACAAAGAAGGATCATCATGAGCCGCTGATACGGTCAGATAGTCACAACGTTGCAATTCCTCAGATCGTTCTCATAGTCAGCCGAAATAATTTGTCACAGTTCAAATTCATAAAATACCCGAGATAAGTACATCCAATTGTCCCATAATAATTGATTCATCCAATTGTCTACAATACCCCAGTTCAAATTCATCCAATTGTCCCATAATAATCTACAATCTACATTTCTGGTTGGCGGTTCATCTACCCCTCTGAAAAATATTAGTCAATGGGAAGGATGACATCCCATATATATCCATATATTATGGAACATAAAAGCCATGTTTGAAACCACCAACCAGATTTCAGGATCCTCAACAACCACTCCAACCACTCAGATCACTCAGATCATCGGCCATTCTCGGAACATCGGAACCCGAGTTCTCGGAACGTCTCGGCCTGCGCGAAATTGGCGATGTTCAAAAGCAAGGCGGTGATGGCCTCGAAAAGCTGGCAGCTTGATGGCAGTTGAAGGGCTATACCCTCTGGTTATGTCAAAATAGCTATTGAAAATGGCCATAGAAATAGTGGATTTTCCCATCAAAAATGGTGATTTTCCAGTTCGCTATGTTAGTTTACCAGAGGGTAACCTACAGACGAAACCATTGTTTTTACCATATATAGGGTCTCCTGTAGATGTTCCCATCATCCGATTCTGTGATTGTAACATTTCGACATGGTGTTCTTTTCAGCTTCTGTTCGCCACCAACAACCATCAATAAGGGTTTATTAACCATCCATTTATGGAAGCTGCGAAAATAGTTTTTGGATCACCCTCCAAGAACTATTGCGATAGGGAAAATCCACCATGAAAGCAGATCATGTCCAATACACTCTGGTTATTTAACATAGCTATGGAAAATGGTCCATTTACAGATGATTTTCCCAGCTATATAAACCTCCATTTATAATGGATTTTCTATAGCTATATTAAATAACCAGATGGTAGATGTTACAAATTTCAAATCTTTGTGGTTCGTTTTTGAATTTCCGATCGGTCTCAAGTGGAACATCAAAAAACATCACGCAGTTGCAGGACAAAAGACACATGTTCAAAGCCTGTCAATCCCGTCATAAGTCATAAGTCCTATTAAAAACAATAGGTTCCTACCTAAAGACCTAAACATGTACTGTAAGAAAAGACCTGAATAAGGACCAAGGATATTTCATAGCCTTAAAACTCTATGTTTTTGAATTCTTGCGCCATCAAGAGTATCCAGATTGAAATCCAAATTGTTGCCCTTTTTCGTGGAGGATCCAAAATTTGGCTGTAGCAGAAAAAATGAAATCAGTTAGTTGAAAACTCTCATACCCCTGTCCACGCTCTAGATAGGCCGTTCCACGCCCTAGATAGGTCGTTCCACGGTTTGTCCACGGTTGGTCCATGGTCAGGTCTGAAATTGTGCATTTTTTTTTTGCATCAAAATATCTTGTTATTCTCTGTTTCACTTCAAGATTTTGTGAAAATAGCGAATAAAATGATATGTCTCTTGGCTGTGCACATCTTGAACCCCTGCAAAAGGCACGCTTCCCGATTTAGGGGTCCCATGATTCGACGCATAATGTCTTTTCTCCAAAGACCTTTTCATAATGTCTTCGACGCACAGGGTATATATAATACAAACACAAAAATAGATCAACAATAATACAATAACACAATAATATATATATTAATAGATGAAAATAAATATATATATATATACACTATACTATACATATATGTATATTATGTTGCGACCTTTCCGCCATTTCGATCACAAAAAAAACAGCGAACTCCTGGTACAGCCACGTCGCAAAGACATTATCCATGTGATGCCAGCGGCCGTGGTTGTAGCCTCCGCGCCGACAAGATGTTTCGCAGCAAGCCATCAGAATTGAATCAACAGTAAATCGGTAAATCTATGGTAAATGCAATGCATGCTAAATAGTAAGTAAACCAATTATAAACGCAGCTATAAATGGATATATAATACGTATAATTCCATCCCCCAAAACAACAACAACAACAACAACAACGCCCACCTGTGCCCACCTTGGTTTGACCTTGGCGATTTGTTTACTTTCAACGGGGGGATGACATATGAATCACACATTTTAATTGATAGATCATCCAAAGATGTGATGTTCTGCAGTCATAGTTGCTTCTCGGAGCATAGTCATCTCATATGTCATTCCATGTCAGATTCCATGTCCATTTTAAAGGGCCCTGGTGGCCTCCAAATCCGTTGCGGACTTGATATTCATCCGGTCAAAAGAATGTCACCACTAAAAAACTGCAAAAAAACTGCAATTTAAAAATTGTAGGGCTTAATTGCTCAATCATCATTTCCAAACATGGTCGGTTTTAAAATAATGTCAACCCTGGATTTTCATAAACCCCAAACGGCTGTTTACATGGAAAGGTACCATTTTTAAGTATCAAATCATGACTATTGGGGGAATACCCTAATCAATAAACCACGGTTTAGCAAAATCCGGGGTTGTCATTAAGGAACTCTGCAATTTAGTGGGTCCAACAAGGTACCACAACGTTGATCCTCACCGTTTCCCAGGGGTCCCGGCCTAGAAAGTTCACCTGCAAACTCTCCGCCACGTGGTAAATACTGGAGGTCACCATGGCGAAAAAACCTGGGCGTCCCTTTTTGGAGCCTTGGAAAATCTGGCGGAAAATCCGATAGTTTAACTTTTGGACTTTTAGTGAGAAACACAATGGTTTCTTGTGGATCTTTACTGACACCAGCCCAATTTTCCGACAAAGAAGAGTTGTGCTTTACGCTGTTAGACAATCTCATTTTGATCCTTCTGAAAAAATAGTCAACCAGTGCCTGGGATACAGTGTCAGGTCTGGCGAGCAAACATTGTTTTCTGCTTAAGAGAGGATTGAACTATACAAAAAGAATCCATAAAAAGATATGTTTTATATGGGGGTTTCATAAAATCGGGTAATTTTAGGAAACCTCCATATCTATGTAGACTGCTGGAAACGATTTGCCAATTCATATGCTTTCCTTGAAATGATCAATATCGCATGACCTACTTGGAGCTGATAACCTTCGATAGATTTTGCTCAGCTTCAAGAGTCCCAGGTGCATATATTCAGACACATGAAAGATGGTGTCCCCGGATGTCCCCCATTTGTAAGGTTGTTTATAAACTATGAACCACATTCACGATAGATAAATAGACCATAACACCATAAGCCTGACATAGTGAATAACCACCTTAACTATCGAATTTTTGGGCCCACCTTGTACCCCCCCTTTCTCACCACGAAACCCATGATGCACTCGTAGTGCATGCCTTCCTGCCGGTGGCTGGTTCTATCCTGGGTTGGTGGATGTTGTTGGCTTCAAATCATCCCAAAAAGAGCAGTCAATTCGGCTTAATCACATGTCGGAAAGGACATACACAGCTGCTGTATATCTTTCTTTGACATTTTATATTCCTTCCGGCCATGGACTGCAAGCCCTTGGGCCGTTGGGGTTTGGGTCGCCACCAGCCATTTCGAAAGCTTGAAGCAGCGGATCCCTACGGTCCCCTCAAACGCGCCATTTACACAATATGATTTTCCCATTACCCTCTGGTTATTTAACATAGCCATGGTATAGATGGCCCATAGAAATAGATGGTTTACCTATTAATAGCATGGTGATTTTCCATGGCTATGTTAAATAACCAGAGGGTAAGCCCGGGTAAGCCTTCCATTTATAGTTGATGTTCCCATTCACACACATGGAAAAAACCTCCATGTTTACAGGGGAGTTCCCAGCTAGCCATGTTATGCCATGTTGCGTGATTACCAAAGGGTAGATAATGATGGGTGAGGTCACCTTCCATGAAAATGTCATCGCTGAATGGTCATGACTGAGTGATGAGCAAGCCATGTGCAACTGTGGGGTAAGAACCACTCTCACCCACGAAAGTGTGGCAACCGCGTTTTTGAATCTCTGTCCATTTACGATACTATGAGGAGCCCAAGTGACAACAAGTTTTTGGAACCATGGCCATGATTCCTCAGATGATCAATGTAGTCCAAGTTGCAAACTCATGAATCATGGGAAACTGTTCATCAGAGGACATGCCAACTTATATACTCTGTATGGAACAGAAGTTCCAAGATTGTGCCCCCTACAGGATGAAGAAATTCTCCAGGGTTCACGACATGTGGTCTGTTAGCCACCCTCTTGCTCCATACATGATGGACAAATATGTTTCAATTCTATTTATCTATTATATAGGTGAATCATATATCTATCATAGTTTATCTAGGTGAATCATTTATCTAGGTGAATCAATATTCATCAAAAACTATCTATCTATCATATATCTGGGTGAATCATAGTCTTTCACTGATCTGACGGCAGGGCCGTTTCGGGGGTGATTCAACCATAGATAAACCCATGATAAACCAGGCTTCGGTCACGACGTGAGGTCACTAGGATTTATCCAAATATGTACAATGTGAGGCCCCCCAGTTATAAGTTGGTTTATAAGCCCCAGAAACTATAGTTATAAGTACCATAAACCATAGTTATTGGAGTTATAAACCAACTTAGCTATCTTGGGGGCCTCACATTGTATGTGTCATATATCAAATGATATAAAACATACATATCAATCATCGTATCGAACAGTGATTAACATCTATCATATGGATAACTGGATCAATGAGATCTTCGTATCATGAATCCATCACGTCCTTGCCTGAAAAGTCAGGATGCAGGCTGGCAGCAAGGACAAGTTGGTCACTCCAGTCCACAATGCCTGTGCTGCTTCGCCCGATTGCTTGAACTTCGTCTGACCCCTTGGTGTGTGATCCCTCAAAAACTCTTATCATTTTATCACCTTAAGCAGGAAGTTTGAAACACGATTTCGGATTCTGGTTTCACATATTTCTTAGACATACCCGTATCATATGGCCTTTTTTAAAGGAACCACTGGTCCCGTGGCTAAGCCGCTAAGCCATGGTGGAGCTGGCACCTGAATCATTCGTTCATCCTCCGTCATCGGCGTCACCGGCATGCTGCAACAACGAAAGATACTTCGCGCCCGCGGGTGTTGATGGCAAGCCGGATGGAGTGAGATGCTGGGAAAACGAGATATATGATGATGTATGGAGGTTTCCTGAAATGGGAGGACCCCTAAATCATCCATTTGATTTTCGGATTTTCCATTCTAAGCCATCACCCCCATTTATGGAAACCTCCATATGGAAGTGATGATGGGAATGATGGGAATGGGATTCAGCTGATTCAGCTGCTGATTTCTTTACTTCATTGTGGCATACTTCAACCATGGAATCCCATGGAATGGAAGGATTATTTTGAATGACTGAAAATGAGTCAATTCATTGCCATTCATATGGGTCAATGGGTCACGTTATGTTAAGATTGGTACTGTAAGTGATGATAGACTACCAGAAACATCAGAAACCTCACCATGACATGTTTGACCCTGCCCAGCCAGTGGCAGGTTGATCCAGTTGAGCCAATGGCTAGGACAAGAATCTTCCGACCCCTCGGTTTCCACTATGCTACTGGAGGAATAATGGTTTCAAAATCCCAGAAGCAATCAATTGTTGCATACCATATACCATACTTTTGATGAAGATTCTCTATAACATGGGGGTATATGCTATGTTCAAACACCATTGAATTTCCAAAACATGAATCCAGACTCTCAAACTTCCGCCGCCCTCCGACTTCTAGGCACCCCCAACGGACGCGGTTTGTTCGAGAGGGCGAGACCAAATGCTGCGGGCGAAGCAGGTGCCAAAGCACTTGGGGGGCCGAACGGCTGCGGAAAGCGGTTCGAAAAAACGGTAATTACTGTTTTTTTTTTACGGAAAACACTTGCATCGAAACATGGCCTTTCCACTATTTTTAAATATGTGGTCTTTGACTTGACAGATTGATTTGGACATATTTGGACAATGTTCAGAGGCTTTGTTCAGGGTTGCTTAACCATCATTTAGCCACCAGGGCCACCATGGAGATCACTTCAATTCCATCCCTGTGAGGATGATGCTGAATCTGTCTACGGTTTCTACAACCTCCAATGAAAAAGGAAAGAAACATCCTACTGAGATTCAGTGATAGGTTATAATTATGTTTCTATCCTGGATTGCGGGTTACTACCTGAACACTACATTGCTACATATACACGGGGTGATTTTCATCGCAGGCGCCATTATTCTTTGGGGAAAAGTTGCGACAGCGACGAAGTAGTGCGGTTTCCTCTCAAAGGGAGTCCGCCAGGATTTCCATAGGGATGGGACCATCAGCAACCCAGTAAATGGGTAATGACCATAGGTAGATCAGTGATAGAGTATTTACCTCAGTGAGATTAGTGAGTTATATATATAATTATCGATTTGTTTAATTTATTGTTTTACAATTATAAACATATATATATATACATATATATATATATAATTAAATAAATAAGTATATATGTAATTATATATATATATTACAAATATTATATATAATTATAAATATATATATATATATCCCAGTGAGGTTAGCTATATATGGGTCTCATTCACCACATCCTGTGATAGCCATGACCCCATGGGATTCCCAGCCATGACAATCCTATGCCATGACAATCCTATGTGGTCAACAAATACAAAGCACAAGGGTGTTTTTACCAGCCATGACTGGGAATGGTAAGTTTATGCCACCTATAAAGATGGTGAATTACTGTATGATTTTCTATGGACATGAGCGGGAATCATTTTTCGGGAATATCTATGGAATATCTATGGATGACTTGGGGATGGTAAACATGGCATTGTGAAAAACCCACATTATTCCAACTATTAACCATTTTTGACCAACTATTAACAATTAGAAAAAACAATATTAACCACTAGTTTTGGATGGTTTATGGCATTGTTAACCAATATTAACCAATATTAACTGGTTGGTGGTATACCTACCCCTCTGAAAAATGATGGAGTGAAAGTCAGTTGGGATAATGAAATTCCCAACTGAATGGAAAAATAAAATTAATGTTCCAAACCACCAACCAGTGATCACTTACCCTTTTTTTACTGGCTATACATCGGGGTACACCATTTTCGGCTGTGCCACGGCCGGTCCAGGCCCTTTTTGTCGACCCTACCGGCTGGTCACAACTCTTAGAGGCTCAGCATATCCAAGGCCTTCTGAAGCGACCTGCTGCCGGGGATGTGGCGTTGCAGTGTAGGAAGCCTTGGGGGTTAAAAAAAAATGGCATCAAATCTCGACAGATATATATATATACTGTATAATATATATATGTATATATATGTATGTATATATATATATGTATATATATACATGTATATATATGTATATATTATATATATATGTATATATATATATATATATATGTATATAGTGACTCTACCTTTAATACTGTACTTGGAGATAATAGATGTATATTATCTAGCATGGATTTGTATAATGTGTGTATGTATATATATATATATCATATTTACAAACACAACACTATAGGAGCATAAGAACGCATGGATGTGAAAACATGTCGTCAGACAACTTCTTCCTTGGTGTCCTTACGACAGGGAAACATGCACATACCGTGCGAATCTGTATCAAAATAGGGAGCCACTCGTCAATCAATTCTATCTATATTGTATTATAATCCAAAAAAACAAGTATCGATGAATGTATGGAAATGTTACAACATGTCAATCCCACATGTTGTTCTTTGCAGCCAAGCAGTGCACGCCTCCATACTGTTTTATCCCATTTATCATCTATTTCAGTGGCTTACAAGCCCACCAAGTTGTTTTCGATTTCCCCTGCTGTAGATTTATCCCAGCTATGATCTGTAATCAATGGCCATTTCAGGAACCTAAATTGGAGGTACCTACCATATATAAGGCCTATGTAAGGGCTATCTAAGGGGATATACCCCCAAAATATGGCCTTATATGGGACAGTACCTCCATTTTAGGATCCTGGAATTCCCATTGATATAATTATAAGTGGGTTAAACCCCACTATATAAGAAGTGATGATTCGTGGGATGATCCAAGAAGAGAGCAACTAAGACGGGTGCTCAATGGTCTCCTCTCTCTGTTCCTTTTGCTCCTGAGGCTACTTGGACGACGACACCCAGGATTTTTTGGTTGAATGGCTTGGACCAGAAATGGATAAAAGGGATGTGTATATATTATTTTATATATATATATATACATATATATATATATATACATATATATATATACATATATATATAGAATTTGAAATGAATTTGAAATGATGGAGAGCTACTCAAGATATCTCAAGATTGCCTTTTTTTGTTAGGAAGAAACAGGATGATTTTATCAACCAGGATAATCCGCTGTTGAAATGTCCTATTTGAGGATCAACCAAGGGGGTTGCCAAATGATCTCATCCCAATGGGGTATGGGTCATTTTTTTCGGTATCCCAACCTTTGGATGGTTGATACTAAACAATACTAAACACTTAATCAGGTTGGTGGCTTTAACCATCTTGAAAAATATTAGTCAATGGGAAGGAATATCCCATATATTATGGAAAATAAAAGCCATGTTTGAAACCACCAATCAGTAATATTCATCAAAGGTCCTTTGGATGGTTAACACTAAGCAATACCAGACAATACCAAACAATACCAAACACACATGTATTAAAATCTCTGGTCCCCCAGGTCTTACATGTCGACCCATGCCCGTTTTTTTATTGGAGTGGACACTCACAAACAATCATGAATTTCCCAGCAAACATGGGACTTTCCCCAACATGTTCCAATCAAACCATAATCAAAAGTCAAACGTTGGGAGTACCCCAAAATTGACGATTCTACCCATAGGATCCATGTATGCTATATATATATATGGTAGCATTTACCATCAATATTAAATATACCCCAAATGTTAGCATATACCATGTGGATCCTATGGGATATAATACAATACTAAAAAAGAATTACAAATTCATCCGTGGTCGCCTGGGTCTCAAATGTTCACTTCAGCACGGGAGCGACGTCCGCCACATACCCCCCAGACTGAGCAGTGTTCAATACCCCTTTGGTTGACGATTAGTGGGGATAAACTACCCTTTATGTAGTATACCATGGATACAACAAACCAGTATTTCATGGAATGACCGCGGGTTTAGCGGCCACCGTTCGCCTAATTCGAGATTGTCGAGATGAAGTCAACACATGGATCCCATATGTTCTTTAAAGGTACCCTCTGGCAATCAAACTTGGCTGGCTTAAAAAATCCTTCTAAATGATGCTTTCAATGGGAAATTCGTATACAAATGGGAGATTGTCCGCTACCATGCTTGATTACTCGAGGGTAACCTTGAACATTTCTCACCTAATGTAGATCCTAGAATATCCTAGATATGATTTCCAATGGATTATAGCATAACCAATGAACTTATCGTCAACATTCCCCATATCATATATATATGTATATATACACCTAATATTCCTACTATGGTTGGTATAACACACCTATCTGCTTCCCCCTTTTCATACAACTGTTGTTGTCGCTTTCTTTTAACCAAAGACATGGGTTTTGTCTAAAACTAGGGCACCCCAAAACTTGATGGTTCGAACATAGCATCATTTTCCCACAAACATAGCGTCATAGGATCCATGGTGCTGGTATATATGCTAACATGACTGGGGTATATTGATGGGATCCATGGCACACCATATTAATAGCAGCACCGTTAGGATCCGTCATGGGTAGCCATGGATCGCCATATCTCTGGTGTTGATCGCCGTGTATCCTGATAGGACTTGCCAGTGTTGAGGCACTCGTCTTGCAGCGTCTCCCAGACTTTCTGGGAGGCATCCAGCTCCTCACCAAGGTGCGAAAAATGGCGCCCAGTTACGAACGGCCGGGGATTAGCCATGAAACATGGACCGAAACAATAAAAACGTTGGGATCTGGCCATGCTTAAGCAACAACTTGATGTAATCTATAAACGCTTAGTTCATTTCTGAAGCCGCGAAGCTGGTTTATAACGAGTTTCACGATGGCTTATAGTCGATATATCTCTACTGCAACACAGATTTCACCGGGGGGCACCACGGCACCTGAGGTACAAACTCATGGGATTTCACCAACATCTATGATGCTATAAAACTAACCGTTTTATATGTGGGTATAATATGGTATAAATGGCTTATAAAAGGGATGTTTAGTGGGATAAACATGGATAAACCACAGTCTGTAGATATCATGGAGCACAATCCGATATTGATATGTAGGGAGTGTAGCCAAGTTGAACCCCGTAGCTACAAGGGATTGTTGTTGGCTTGTCATCATGCTTCTGTGATTTACCGGGGGGAAACCCGTCTGGGAATCAAACATTATCTTGAAGAGTATAACAATTTATAAGTTCTTATAAGTAATAAATGTGCGCCTGCAAAAAAGAAATAGTGTCATTGGCAGGTTGAGATTTCCGGAGGGTATCCTTTGGTAAATGAAAATAGCCTTGGAAAATCACCATTTTTTCATAAGTAAATCATCGCAAATCATCTATGAATGGACCGTGTTCAATAGATTTCCCCTAGATTTCTAAAAAAAATGATTCATAGATTTCCATTAATAAGTGATTTCCCATAGATTTCCCATGATTCATCTAAAAATGGGCCATGGCTTCCATAGCTTTGTTAAACCCGGGACCCGGCCTTTTGGACTTCCATCAGCTCGTTGCTCTTCTCCTGGAAGTCCCATCGATTTATAAAGATTTGGCTCATTTTACAGTGATGAACTAGATTTAGAAATTATTAGAAGCCGAATATCATGGGGATATCATATCAATACAATATCTATTAATCATATCTTAATCATAGTGATCAATAGTGATCAATAGTGATTAATACTAAATGGAGACTCTGCTTTAGTCATCCAGTGATGAACGAGTTTTGGCAGATCATAGGAATATGTGGTTAAAGCGGAATATGTTGATGGTGGGGATATGGTGGGGTATAGCCTCATTTTTCAGTGATGAACTTGAGAAAAACCCGGATATAAGGATGGGGATATAAATGGATGCAATATCTTAATCATAGTGATTTTTTTGGAAATGGATCAACATGGCCAATTTATAGATCAACTATGATGATTTACCTATGAAGATTTGTGACTTTCCAGTTCGCTACGTCGTGCAACCAGAGGCTAAAAGATGGTCGATCGGAGATTCACCAGCAAATATGGGGATAGAATGGGAATAGACTGGGGACAATTCGACTGGGAACATAACAACCTAACCAACAAAACAAACCAAGCACATGGTAATCTGGTAATATCTGGTAATGAGTGTGTCTGAAAATGGGGTATACCCAGCTTAAAATATAGGAAACTCTAGTGTTTTAAGTGATTGAAATTAGAATTTTGAGACCCATTCTGGTAAAACCCATGGGTCTAGCATTGTTGAAATGCCTAAGCACGTATTGCTGTGCAATGTTCCCTGCTCATTACCAGTACCACGTGTTGCTTTTTCTTTCTCTTGGTTCCAATTCATTTCTTGTTGATGACATTCCGCTTTGAATCTTACTGCTCTCCTCCTACTGCCTATCTGCTTCCCAAAACTGTTGGTCAAACATGATCATCATCTCAAATGAAAAACGCCCCCACTCTGGTTATCTAACATAGTTATGAAAGCCATGGCCGAAAGATGATCACCATGATGATTTACCCTCTGGTAAACGTTTACATAGCTAACTGGAAAATCACCATGTTTAATGGGAAAATCCACTATAAATCACCATTTTCAATAGCTTTTTCTATGTTTACCAGGCCGGGTACCTATTAAAACTGGTGGATCTTCCACCCTGAAAAAATGGTGATGTTCAGCACCGCCAAGTCCTGGATATCAGCAGCCTGCTCGGTGGCAATCTCCTACGAGAGAAACGGACTTGCCATGACTGGACAACATCATTTTACCCATATCTAACCTATATACTATACTATATATATAATATACATATATATATATTGCAATATTAGATACATCTAAATAAGTCTACATATATATATAGATTACAATATCATATACATCTAAATAAGTCTAGACATATATATATATATATTACATAGATGGTATGATGCTGATGTAATCAGGAATATCATGAATTGGAATGCGACAATTCAGAATGGAAATTTCCCGCAGGGAACGGCTCAGGCTCAACCATTGGGATATCAGAAATCATCCTCCAAGACTCAAGCGATGCAGAAAATCACCATTTTTCTTTGGGAATCCATCAATGGGCCATGGCTTCCACATGTTAACATATGTTAACCTAGGCTCAAATCTTCTGCTCCTGTTTATGCTTCATGTCCAGCTCCATCTGCTTCTTGTTCAACTGGCGTTCGCTTGGCGAAGTGGGCTGATTTTTCACTCAAATTGAGATTTATGCCAGATGTTCATCATGATCATCATGCAACTGGTGACAACCTCTATATCAAAGTCTTTTAAATCATATGATATGATATTAGATGACATGATATCAGATCACATCATGTTATATCACATCAATACCATGTGGAAATACGTGACAATCAAAAGCCAAAAGCGCCAAATCTGAGGCCAACTCAGCATGGAGCCAGTTGCGTATGGGTCAAAATATGTCAAAATCTATATGAAATTACCCTCTGGTAATTTAACATAGCTATTGAAAATGGCCATTTATAGTGAGTTTTCCCATTAAAAATGGTGATTTTCCATAGTTATGTTAGTTTACCAGAGGGTACCATATGACTGGGAGAATCACCATCCATCATCCAGCTATGACTTAGGATAGCCATCCCCATGTGATATCATCCCCTCTGGGGGCACCTTGGATTCCTGCATGAAGCTCTTGTAGCTGTCCGCGCCAGCTTCCTTCGTCAGAAATAGAAAGTCAGAGGAAATTCCGCCCGTGGACATGTTGGATCCATGATTTACACAGACATGAGGAATTGCGCAACATTGGACTTCACGCTATCAAAAATGCAAGATTCAAGCAAAAGAATGGGGATACCCCTCGGATTCATTCAGGTCTGGAGTGTTTACTGGCCATCATTTGTTGCTTCAACCCGATGTGGGCCATCATTTTCCCAGTTCCAATCCATGTCCTCCTGACGGAGGACCAAGGAGGCGAACATCTAGAGCATGATGAGCATGATGATATCCACATGGCTCTGAAAATATGATACCTCTACATCCCTAAAGTGGACATTTGGGGCTAATACCCCGTCTTCAGGCTGACATGTTTCTTAGTTTATTGCGTTCGCATTTTGCTGGGTAGAACAGTTAACTTCTTGGTTGTAGCTATAGATTGCACCTTCGGGCGACATAGCAACTCGATTTCACTGGTGAGAAAACTAGCCGGGGATAAACAACAGGATTTGGGTCCGTCTGGAAATAGAGTACCCTTTCACAAAAACCATTGGATAACCATCGTTTTGACATGTTTTGACCACTAGGTCACTAGCCGCTTTTTTTTTGGGTATACCCCATGGTATCATTCCCATTTGGTCTCCAGAAATGGGGGATCCCCAGATGGTTTACATCCAGGAACATCCTTTTTTCAAATGGTGACGACTAGTAGTACCACATAGTACCACTATTTTAGAAAACCTGCATCAAAACACAACCAAAAACAATGGACTCAACAGTGAAAAACGGGTCCTCCTCTGACGCTGTTTCGGATTCGAGCTTCGCGAAGTCGGCAGCGATGGCCTTTGCAATCGTGATTTTGGATCGTGTTTCAAGCAGTTGATCGGCAATCTAGTCACCAAGCACAGTAAAGAGTCTGTGCAAAGGGAGACACACACACACACAGAGATAGATAGATCCAGTGATTGACAAATATGCAATAGTGCACGATGTATTCCAATTAGCTAGTCAGCTGGCAGCTGAATCGGTGTTCCCAACAGAATTGCAATTTGGGGACAGACTCGGTTATGGACAAACCCAAGACTCATATACGTTTGTTGGTTGTACATATTACATCCGGTTATATCTCCACAAAAAGGTTGCTGTTGTACTCCCACTGTTGGAAATCCATCATTATCTCCACTGTTCTTTTTTTGCATACCAGCCGCTTGCCTTCCTACTCATTTAGACTCTGAGAATCGCCCAGAATCCTCGTTTTTTTGGCGGACAGTGGTCTTTCAACCCACTATATGTTAATAGTTGGAGGAGGTGTATGTACCCTCTGGTAAACTAACGTAGCTATGGAAAATCACCATTTTTAATGGGTAAATCCACTATAAATGGTCATTTTCCATAGCTATGTTAGTTTACCAGATGGTAAATCTACTTCATCATTTTGCTGGTCACCTTGAGAAGAAAGGACGTCTGACTTTTCTTAACAGAACACAAAATGACTGGAAGATGTGGCTGACAATTCCATAAGCATAGGATCCATGGTGCTGCTATATATGGTAACATTTACCATCAATATACCCCCAATGTTAGTATATATACCATACATGGATCCTATGGGATATCTTACTTCAGAGTGAGAATTCCTTTTTGGAATTACCGTGGCCTAATGGTAAAGGCCGTATATATCTGGGATTGTCTGAAACTGCTGGCCAGAACTGTTGGGCAGACCCAAGTTGAAAAAACATACCTAAATATGATCTTGGTAATGTTCTATATTCCGATGATATCCCCGTATTTGTTGGTAAAATCACAATCATTTGCTTGGATTTGCTTAAGGAACCTCCAGAAACTCAAGATTCCAAAAGTAGTGGATTTCCCATCGTGAAAGCGTTGAAAGACATCAGCTCAGCTAATCAAGGTATACAAAGTACTTACTCCCTATATGTGCTGGGGTAAAAAAAAAAGTATATGTTTTATGGTCATCCATCTCATATTGGGAATCCTTAAGGTTATAATGGGTGTGTAATTCCCTGTTAATGGATGTAATTGGTTTACTCCATATCCATGTATATCCAATTATACTACATTATACTCCATGTTATCCCACTCAAATCTCCGGTGATATATTCCGGTTCTGTTGGTTACCCTCTGGTAAACGTTTACATAGCTATTGAAAATCACCATGCTATCAATGGGAAAATCCACTATTTCTATGACCATTTTCAATAGCTATTTTGACATAACCAGAGGGTATATCCCAGTAAATCCCACTAGATACCAATTAAGTCCCATTAAGTCACCATTAAATTCCGGTTCTGTTGGTTAATTTACCAGGTAACCCTATCTTTAATCAGTTGGTTTACGTAATTAGCCAATTGTAAAAGATATCACCGGCTCTGGCGCCTCCAACAAGGCCAGCACCCCACCGCTTTCGCCGCCCATGCCCTTGTAAGGCCTCAGATATCATTGGAGATATCATGGGACGTACGTACACATACATGTGTATGATAGTTATATGTATATATAGTATATAATTAAAAATATAGTTATACATATTACATCTATATATATATATTTATACATAAGCTGTGTATATACATAGACATATGTATTATATATTATATACACATTCAAACAACTAACAATATTGTCAATGGGGACTTATATATTTATATGATCCAGACTGGGCGTAACCGATCTATGATTGCAGCTCACCAGAGGGAGACAGCCTCCCGTTTGAACATTTCTGGCTCAAGTAGCTAATACAAGGTGGTGCCCCCGCTCGACAGCTAAGTTGGTGAACATAACTCCAATAACTATGGCTTATAGGTGATATATCGAACTAGTTCATTGGTTTATAACCAATTTATAACTGGGGTGGCACCACCTTGTGGACCCAACCGTTTATCAAGGTTTACCACTTCCAATCTGCGTGTGCAAAAGCACCATATTTCTTAGACGAGGCCTTTCTTGGCCACCCCTGACCAGCCATGATCAAATGGATATCAAATACTTGGGAAAATGAGATTTTAAGATGTGGAAGGAATGGGACACACAACTTTCAGCACCCATTCACTCCAGAAATATCTATCCTGGTTGGTGGTTTCAACCCTCTGAAAAATATGAGTTCGTCAGTTGGGATGATGAAATTCCCAATATATATGGAAAAATAGAATTCATGTTCCAACCCACCAACCAGTATCATAAACCCCGGTGAACCTGGTCAAATCATGTTCAATCAACGTAGCTAACGAGGTAAATCACCACCAAAGGCACTCCATAGCGATGCTTCTCAGGATCCAGGCGCATCGAAAATCGCGGGTTGGTCTGACCTCGCTGGTTGTTTTTCGGGTGAGTCAGAGTCATGACAAATACAGTACAGTATCCAGTTTGAACATCCCATGAAATACTGGCTGATTAATAGGTATCCCTATTGAAAGGTCGTTATTCTTAACTATAAAATCATAAGTGAATATAAATAATACAAGAATCCCCAAGAACACCAGCTAGTATAACATAGTACAAGCCTCTATTTCATAACGAATCAACAGAGTTGTTCTTTTTAGATGAAGTCAATGGTCTGTCCTGGATCAGTAAAATTCCCAGGTTGGATCAGTAGAATTCTACTACCTGGAATGCTTAAACCAGATGTATGGTACATTATGGCACTGCACGGTACTACTGGTGGATCTGACATGATTATTCAATTGAAATGGATTGAAATGGTGCATGAGGTGCATGAACAATAGACTGAAACCGCACCCGTTCAGGACCATGAATCTATCAACTAAATGCGTTCAAATTGAGAGAGAAGTCACCCCATGGCATGGATTGTGAACATTGTGAACAACAAGTTTCTGACATGTGCAAAGAAGGCATTTGACAAAGAAATATGGTTACCCCCTCATGTTTGATCATAGGCATGTCCCTTGAAACTCCAGCTTGTGATCCATAAAATAAGCATCCCCTGCCACCCGTGCCAGTCAAAACTGGCAACTTTGATGGTACGATGGTACGGTCATTGAAGTTGACCATCAATGCTATTGGCTCATGAATCATGGTGCCAACCATCAAATGGTGACTTGACCAAATAATGGTGGCCCAAACATGGGTCATCTCAAACACCGCTTGTTTGTTACACAATACAATTTGTCCATAAACAACCCATTCGAACATGTAGGAACATGTAGGAACAACCCAATAATCCCTTGTAATCCTTTGTATGTGTTTCCCATTTCTACATTTGCAAACGTAAGAATGAGTATGAGTATGAGTAACAACCCATGTCCACCATACATTAAGCTTCATCCAATGTTCATTTTTCACAATGGCCTACTTCCCCAGCACCGCCGCGAAAACACCACCAGGCCACTGTGTGTTGGTCTGCACCAAGGCTGTCGCCTGCCGCTGATTGGGTGGCTCTGCATACGGTTGTTGTTCTCCAGCGGATTGGGAAATTAGATACTTCAACTAGCAAAACTTGGATTGTTTTCGCATACTCAAGGGACACATATGTGGATTTAACCAATCTCAAAATGTGTTTTTTCCCCAAGAAGAGATATCAGCACTCCAAGCATATGGTCCCCTCATGACTTCAATCTGGGTCGACACATCTACCAAGCGCAACTCTGAGTTCCACCTGGCCAGCCTTCTCGTAGAACTCCTGGCTGGTTCAGTGTGCACCACTTGAAATCTGCTGCCACGAGGTATGTCAATGCCACTTGGAGAAGAGATCCTAACTGATTTGTATATATCATATATATATATCATATTGTTACCAACTATCCAACGATCAAATCATCAATCCGCCACAACAGATATGTTCTTCTTGCTCGTCTCTGCTTCCGCCCGCCTCTGGCCAATCCGATTGCCATGTCCAGCCCCTTTACATGGTCATGGTATTCTGCGCGAACATGGGTTTCCCACCTTTGTCTAGCCAAGAACTGTTCCGTCATTCTAGACTTAAATGAGGCGAAATATCACCTTTCCGCACCCAGATTACCAAGAACGACGATCCAAACAGCAGCATTTATAGGTACCCCTCAAAGATTACCTCCCCCAACAAAATTCGAGGGCTATTAAACCCCTGTTCGGAACCCTGGGGTGGTTTCAACCTCGGTGGAACATATGTTCGTCATCATTTTTAGTAAGATTGTAGTGAGGTCATTACAATTCATCCAGATTAAATTGACAGGTAAATCCCAAGTATGTCCCATTGTATCCCGGCTTGTAAATCACTATCCAGATTCTCGTTATATCTCATCATTCTCATCGTTATATATCATATCCCCATTATACCACCATTGTGTTGTTTAAATCATGCGACATCCCAATTATCGATTCTTAAAACCCATTTTTTTAAAATTTGCGATGCTTAAATCCTTGTTTCTTTACGGTTAAATCCTAATCGTATCCCCATTTTCGCTGGTCCCATGACCCCCCGTCCTTCAGAACTGAAAGTGCTTGTGCCACTGCGTCCTGTGCAGCCTGGCACAATGCTGCTCAGGTTTCACCAACAAAACTCGGGATTTCAGCAAACCACCAAAAAACATATAAAACTGGTGACTTACTCATCAAAAATGGTGACTTAAGCATGAGAAATGGTGGTGTAATGTGTATCATGGGATATATTATACATATATATATATATATATATACAGTGTATATATATAAGATTCATGGGGTATAATGGTGTTAGCATGCTTTACCAACAAGAATGGTGGTTGAACCAAGTACCGTACAGGGGGTTGACCATAAGAGCTGGCCATTTTGAGGTGGAAAAAACCGAGTGGGGCTTGAACCCATACCCAAGTATGCCTTTTATTGACACTCCAAATATCCACTTCAGCGTAAAATCTTCAAATTCATCAAACCATTGCCCGAGGGGTGTGGGTCATGGCTCAAACTTAGCCGCTGAACATAGATGCATTCCCAGTTCCAGATGAGGGCACTCTAGCTGTTGCGTTCACCACAACCATCGTGTAAAACATGGACAACATGGATATAGGCGGTGTAGGTCAGAATCATCACCCCCTGTTCAATAATGTTCAATACCCTGGTCAAGTTACATTTGTAAACATGTCCGCCCCAACCCAGACGTTGATCCACACCTACAATCGTGATGATCATCATCATCATCATCATCATGACACCATCACATCATCACATCATCACATCATCACATCATGATCATCATCACATTAAAATTTGCCCCCTTTCTCTGAACAATAGGTTGAGTTGACTGGGGTAATAACATCAACTTTATCTTCATGAGGGGTCAAACTCCGCCACCCCCTCTGAACAATATGTTGATTGGGGTAATAACATCAAGTATATCTCCATGAGGGATCAAAACTCGCCACCCCTTATGAACAATATGTTGGTTGGGGTAATAACATCAACTTTATCTTCATAAGGGATCAAAATTCACCACCCCCTATGAACAATATGTTGATTGGGGTAATAACATCAACTTTATCTCTATAAGGGTTCAAAATTCGCCACCCCCTATGAACAATATGTTGATTGGGGTAATAACATCAACTTTATCTTCATAGCCACCTGAAGTCAGACGCGGCGCAACGTCAGGGTTGGAGCGAACATGCTTTATAGCCATCCCACCATGACCAGCATGAAGTTGTTCCCATGCTTTCTGGGCACCATGTCAAAGATCCGCAGCCCGTGTGCAAAAAGCAGGGCCGATGTCTGTTGGACATTAGCTTGAAAGCGAACAACCCATAATTTACCTATTCCTTTTACCTATAGATTCCTTGGAAATTAGAAATGGGTAAAAAACCATGGTTATAAAACCCCACTTTTGTTGGTATATGTTGATTTTTCTGACCCCTGTAACTCTAGTTCTATGGGAATGGGTCAAAACCTATTACTATTACTATCAATTTTAGTGGGTTATTCACAGCTATAAATCCCAGCTATGACTTGAGGTTTACTAGGTACCAGGGTTTTGACCCATAGCCCTACCCTCTGGTAATCTGGTAATTTAACATAGCTATTGAAAATGGTCATTTATAGTGAATTTTCCCATGAATAATGAGGATTTTCCATAGTTATGTTAAATTACCATAGCCCTTTTTTTCCACTGGTGATACCTTGGCATCGGTCACCGTCTCGTTGTTCTTGGCCTTTTCCTTTCCTCGAAGCTCTGTGGCCTTGGCGCCGATTTTTTTTGGGGGTTTATACCAGTAACGCGCGAGTTTCGAAGTCGAAACTGCCAAGGAAAATTGATATTTTACGTGTATGTATATATATATATAT
>Ga0126342_10000447_pt1 | contig 44351 bp, 42 predicted proteins | sample Cyp1metagenome_FD_92528 | JGI IMG/M metagenome (GOLD analysis project Ga0126342, IMG submission 92528) | Coral microbial communities from Lord Howe Island, Old Settlement Bay, Australia - Cyphastrea 1 metagenome | ecosystem: Host-associated > Invertebrates > Cnidaria > Coral ...
ACATGTATGCAGAGCCTGCAGAGCTACCCCTAAAGATGATTGATTTGCTAGAAACAAAGCCCAGCATTGGGATTACAATCAAGTTGCATCTAAGTTGTAACCCACAATTTCAATCCAAGTGACAGTGACGGTAGCAGCACCGGTGCCCAAAGCCACACTGCCCCACAAGGGCATCGTAGTACACCTGGGCGCTCCAAATGGGATGCATTAACCATTGATGGGTGGTGCCTCATCTATCTCAAAAATCTGATCTTTCAAAGGGGCATTCTTCAAAATCACCGGGATGAAAAAGAATTGTTCAAAAACACAAGCATACACCAGCCACCTTACATATCCTTCCAGTCGTTGTCTTGGCATCGTCTTCAAAGTGCAAGCTCTGCAGCTTGAGTCCCTGACGCAACTCCAAGAAGAGCCTGAGACCACAGGTAGTTCAACGGACCAAAAACACCACGGCCATCCATGGCCTACGTTCAAAACTAAATGGATTCGCCAGCGTTTTTTTTGGAGAAGGCGAAGATCCACAATGGTCCACACTGGCTTCATGCCCCGTTGGTGTTGCAGCCGTGGCACACCAGAGGCTCCAACTCCAAGCGTGGCTTTAAAGACCTCAGGAGGGAAATGATACTCATGAAATCTTACGACGGAGGCCCAACGAAAAAGAAAAAATACAACCATTGCAAGTCTACATGCACAGTAGCTCAGTAAGATCACAATCATCCAAATTTGCGTTCGCACTTCACTACACAAGTCTTGCTGTGGTTGTCAAGAAGGTATAGACAAAAAATGCTGTAAGTCTTTAGTGATGCGTACTGATGCCAAGGGGCTGCGTGACAACTGCTGGGTATGTCCAGAGACACGACACGGAAATGAAAGAACCGGTCACCCTAGGACTATAAATACCCTCTGGCTATTTAACATAGCCATGGAAAATGGTCCATTTATAGATGGTTTACTGGTTTACCTATTAAACATGGTGATTTTCCATGGCTATGTTAGTCATAACCAGATGGTATATACTTAAATATATGCCAACAAACATAAACAAACACAAGCAAATGTCATTCAAATACCCGCTGCGGCGCGCAGGATGCAGGTTCTCGGAGTTGCATGATCATGGCAACCACACACCAAGGATCCACAAAGCCCAAGAAGTTTGGGGGCGCATTCTCTTGTTGAAATATCAGCAATGACTAGCTGACTATGGATCCTTCTTAACTACCAAAAGGATCCAAAAGGGATCGAAAGGGCATATTCTACCAGGAACACTATCACATTCATCAGCATGGCTAAAATCGTAGCACATAGAGAATGGTCGGAGGTTTCATCCTGAAAATTCAAGCATCTCCCAGGCAGGATGAATGACCAGAAATCCATGAGGCAGAACGTCATCCATCCATCAGTTGGTGGTTTCATCCCAATTATGGGGTTGGTTCAGAATCAATATATTGGCATATACCTAGTTAGTATAACCCAGTCAGCCCCCAGCTATATAACACAGTTACATATTATTGGCTGGTTCATAGTCCGCAATATACACCATAAGTTATAATTGCCAAGCCATAGTCTTTAACTAGGTACAGTATACTCTCCTCAACTGCTTCGAGGCTATATCCCAACTAGTTTTTAGTCATACATGCCCGGTAATTTAACACAGCTATGGACAATTGCCCATTCATCCTTCGATTTCCCTATCAATGGAGAAACATGGGAGTGATTTTCCATAGCCAGCTTAGTTTACCAGAGGGTAATCCCCCATGTTCACCAATTACCCTCTGGTAAACTGTCCCATAACTATCGGAAAATCACCATTTTCAATGGGTCAATCCACTATTTCCATGGCCATTTTCAATCGCAAACTGTCACAAATTACCAGAGGGTAAGTTCCATTAATCCCATTAAAATCCCAATAACATCCCATTAAAATCCCATTAAATCACCATTTTCCTATGGTTTTCCCATGGTTTACCAGAGGGCACCATCGTTTTTCACCACCCAACGAACATCGCTGGAGGTCGATCCGCTGAGGTCATCGGCTCTGGACTTGGACTTGCCTAACAGAGCAAGTAGCGGTTGGGGGACGGGATCAACATGACACACACACATATATATATATAATAACAATATATAATAAAATAATAAAAAATAATAATCTTAATAATGATAATAATAAAAATGATGATGATGATGATAATAATAAAAATGATAATAATAACAACAAAAATAGTAGTCTATAAGAATAATCACATGTATATATATATATATGCATATATCAGGATATCTATATTATACGCTGAAATGTGGCATGCATCTGATTGTAAGCATGACCAGTCTATCTGTGGTCCTCTTTTCTTTAATTCTAACCACTACCAAATTTTTGCTCCTTATCTTCCAGGCTTACTCATGAATCGAACATTGTCCTGGTTGCACTGTAAATTCAGCTTGCGAATCGACCCTGAGACTTAATCCGCAAGTGGGAACACTTGAGGACCCAAGGTGCAGAATTTTGTCATATTTGATGCCAACCGTATCAACCATTTGGGAGGCGGAACATTTCGACCCATACCCGCCTACGGCAACGTCAGCCAATGTCCCCACAACTTCTCTGGTGTCCTCAGCACTGACGTGAGGCAATGATGGGCACCACTTCCAGTTGGGGCTCTGTCCCACTCCCGAGGAAAAAACCCAGTGTTTCAACTCTGTGAAAATCTGGGATCAGGTCTCACCATTGTGACCGCATTTTCCCATGCGGAAAGCCCTTCAAAACGGCAGGGACAGGGACATGTCGAAGGGCAGTCCTCGACAGTTTGGTGCACTTCTCCTTCTATGGCCTCAGGTTTTCCGGCAGTAATCGCCAACCTCATCCTCATTCTCATCCCATATGCGAACGGGTCAAGTTGCCTCCGAATTCTCGCAGTTCTTCCTTTTTTTGGGGACGAACATCCAGAAATCATCCATAAATCCCCCCTATTTTGGGATTGGGTGAAGTGACCAACTGAGCTTCCAACATCTAAGGTGCCATCCTGATGCTGCACCATGGAGGCCACCTGTTTTTTGGGGACAGAATGGATCAGGATGATAGGATAGGATAAGATAACAACAAATGAGATTAAACTTGATAACGCATTAGATTAGATTAGATTAGCTTAGATTAGATCAGAAGAGATTAGATTGGATGATATAGATGGGATAGATTGGATAGAATAGTTAGACATATAGATAGAATGGATGTAATAGAGTTATTTAGAACTGGGTTTAGAACTAGATAGATAATGAATACTTGGAAAGATAAGACAATACAAGCCAAGATAGCATAGGCAGATCGATAGACATGACATGACAGCGAACATGTGAATTATTGACGTAACACTTGAGAAAATCAGGCTAACATGGATTCGAATAAACCAGGTTCAGTCAAAGGCAACGACCGTATCTTTCATCTTTCATTCACGCACCAACCAACAAAGGACTCTACTGAACACTTTCAATTTGTTCTTCGAATCCCAGGAGCTTGCACTTGAAATAAAATGACTGCCGGGAGTAATAGGTGTCTTTCGGCCGTGCTTGATGTGCTGCTTGGACTGCACCAGCTGTTGCTAGAAAATGCATTTGGGCTTGTGGTATTCATTCGTAGCGATAGCATTGATGTTCCATCCAAATGGGGTTCCACTAGCCGCCAAAGATTCAGACAGTTTGAATCTGGAACATGACCTCCATTCTTATTTTTTTGTATCATCTTTTGATAGTAATCAAACAAGGATTTACCATGATTCTCCACCATTAGGAACATCCAATAGCCTAATTGGGAAGATCAACAAACCCCGCGGTCCATCTCTTGTGGTTTTTTGGGCCCCGCTTGCAAGGCAGCTGTTTTTATGCCACCAGGTCACACGTTCACTGGCTTCCGACAACATCCGGGCATCACTGGCCAAGCGATTCACGGCTGCAGCCTGGCTTCGGTGATGGGGAAATGCTCCGAAAACTGCTGGGAAAACCCAAGGAGACATGCTACCTTTCTATGAGTTTAGATGGATTTATGCGGATTGATGTAGACACACACACACATATATATATATATGTTTATAAATTTATAATTGGGTTGATGCTTGGCCCCAATGGTTGGTTGCTGGGTTTACTCACCAGAATAATTTAAACATGTTTTACATGTATATTTGCGGACGCAACGCCCACGTGATGCCATGCTGTAATGACTTTTCAAGGTGAGCGATGTTGCAGCTGTAGGGGCTGATGTATAGTGACCAGGTCTGGATCCAAATTGTGGATCATCTTTACAAATAGGAGTGGCAAGTGGAACATGTCTGAACCATTTTGAACCGCAAAACCAGATTCTCAAATTTCTAGCCTGGTTTGTCCCTCAAAATGGGGAAACTCAAAATCGATTGCATGGTTTGATGCTCAACATGACCAACCTGGGAAAGTTACATCCATTTATGTGTGTATACATATATATAAACTTGCTCTAATTCCATCAAAGTGCTACAATTTTCCCAAGCCTAAAGCAATGTGGGTAAAACAATGCCATAAACCACCCATGACTGGGAATGGTAAACATAGACGCAACGCCCACCATTTGCCCCACAGTTTACATGGGATAGGATGGGGTGGGGTGGAATGGAGTGGGGATGTTAACGTTCCTTCGACCTTGCGCAAGATGTTGATGCATGTTGATGCTACGCTCACATGGGGTGGGGTGGCTCGACTTTGCACAAGACTTTGATGCTGCATCAGTGCGGTGGGGTGGCATGGGGCGATGATAACGCTCATTCGACCTTGCGCAAGACTTTGATGCTGCGGCCAAGATGATGAAATTATCATGGTTTAAGGTGGGGTGGGGTGGGTGCATTTTGCAGCAATTTGCTAGGATTCTGGTAGAGCTGTTCGGTCGTTCTAACAAGATTGCTGGAACTGTGCATCTTGCAACGGTTTGTTAGGATTCTGTTTGAACTGTTAGTGCAACCCAAAAGTGCTGGAACGGTGTACTTTAAACAGATTTTCAAGGATTCTGTTAGAAGAAGACGATGATCATACCGATGATGATGATGATGATGATGGTGGTGATGCTGATGATGTTGATGATCATGATGATAATGATCCCGTCGAACTCTTCCAGAAGCAGGGGAAATGGTGGGAGTTGATCGTAAACATACCACCTATAAAAATGGTGATTTGGAGGTTAGTTTATTATAACCATAAATTAACAATAATTAATCTGGTTGAACATTTTATTTCAAATCTTATTACCATAAATTAACCATAGTTAATGTTTTTATTACATTTGGAGGATGGTAAACATTTATTGTTTTACCCACATTAACACGGAGACTGCTGAGCTCTCGGGCTTCCATCCGTGGCAACGGCTTGACCTGGAAGGAGTCCGTCACCTGGGCCGTCACCCACCGGTTGGAACGGAACCGAGTGGGATGACCTGCGCCCATTTTCTTCCCACTTTCTCAGCAATTTATTGGGAATAACACACACACACGTATATATATATAAATAACTATATATATAAACATAGATAATGAATGGATAATCCATGGACCATGCATGTATGTTTGTATGTATGTCGGTATGTGTGTATGTGTAATGTGTGTAAAGTGTGTAAGGTAGGTAAGGTATGTCAGGTATGTAAGGTGTGTAAGGTATGTAAGGTATGGATGGTATGTATGGTATGTAAGGTATGGATGGTATGTATGGTATGTAAGGTATGGATGGTATGTATGGTATGTATGATGTATGTATGGTGTATGTATGATGCATGTATGATGCAGGTATGATGTATGGTATGGTAGTATGCATGATATATGATGTATGATGTATGGTATGGTAGTATGCATGATATATGATGTATGATGTATGGGATGGTATGGTATACCCGCACTTGGACATCCTCTGTAAATGATTATAAATTAGGGGTTTACAGCTGGGATCAACTCTACAAACGTGGGATTTCCCAGCACTCCAGGTTTGATACCCAGAGGGTAGCCAAAAGCAAGAGCCGATGTTTTACCAACCAAGCATGGGGATATAATATGAGATATTGACATCAAGCAAAGTGTCAGTCTAAGACTGGAAGGGGTATCAATCACCAGCTGAAATGCGGATATAAATTTGTATGCATACTGGAAACTTGCATTTTAGCTACCTTAAAAAACTATCTTCTTCGTGATAAATCTTGAATCCTGGAACCAGGGCAACCAGATTCCATTCCAAATTTGAGCCCTTTATCAACCTGGAGCCTGTTTTGGGACTCCTAGCATTCCATTCTCGCAGTGGTGCATTCACATCCACCTGCTGGCCACAGTCATCATGGTGGTCATCACTGCACCGGAAGGGTTGACCAAAATGGTAACATTTATCTGGGAAAAGGATGGAGAAGAAAACCTGTAGATGAATGGATTGATTTGATGGAACACCTTTCCCGGAACGCAGGTTTTAACATATGTTCCCAACCAAATCTGGGAGCAAATAGCCACCAGCACCTGCAGCTGTGCTTGTGGCCTCAGGTCATCAGTGCGTACCATGCTGGGGTCGAAAATTCATCATGAATGGAACTGAGATATTCATGAACTCACTAGCATGTGGCATGGCAGCCTCTTGGGTTTCCTGGCAAGCTAACCCTAAACAGGGCTGAGGCATACAGAGATGCGCGATGAAGAGCGAAAAGAGTGATACAAACAGTTTTCCCCATAGCCTCAATACATCCCAATAGATTCCGTACTCAGCTGTTCTCCATATCTCACTTTTAACAGCGATGCACCTAGAGTCAATCTAAGCTCCATCTGAACGTAGCAAGAATCATGTCAACTATTTGATCTGATTGCGGGTTTGAGGCCCCTAGAAATAGTAGATAGTCAATTGTGGATCATCATCCCAGGTAGGGATAGAAAATGGCTGCCAACCATGGGACATTTTGCCCTGACGATGATGCGACCGGGTTCAAGGCACCTTCTTGGTACCGAGTGGCCATTGGCCCAAAGTGAAACCCGGTAGGTCCCTAGCGACTTACCCCTCTCGGCCGCAGACAGGATCTGACAGGTTGGTGCTTTGATCCACTCAATGACTCAACCCACCTGAGAAAGGTTTCTTCTGTATCAGTTCATCCAAACATTGGGAACCAACAAAAATTCCAACTGAGAAGCAGTTCATAGCAGTTCCGCAGTGCGGCACTGGGAAAACCCTGGACCTCACCTTTTGGAGGAGTTTTGCTTTGAAACCCCTACTCAGAAACCATCTTCTTGATGGCTACAGCAGGTATTTGACAACTACTCTGGGCGGCAAACTGCAGTTTTGGGTGGCTGCAGTGATCTGCAGTGACTATTTGACTTTAACATTCACATCTAGTGTTGCATTGTGATGAGCGTGGGCCTTCCATCCTACATTAGTTCCGTAGAACATGGGGATTGGTGGTTTCACGATAAACTGTGTTTATCATTTCATTGTTGACTACTACTCCCCTGTTGTTTATTTCTAATGGTTTGTATCGTGGCAAACCTCCCGCGGCATACCACACACACATATATTTTTCCGTACATTTTCGATAAGCGTTTCGTAAAATTGACAACTGTTTGCACCAACTAATAAAGGCGATGTTTTGAACAGCTCAAATTCCATATGCCATCCTGCCACCGGGAGGGTTCTAAGGCGGGTTGTTTTGGACAAGCCAAAAAAGAACAGCCCTTTGCAAACAAAGACGTCGCCACATATTTGGCCTTGATCTATGGGCCTAAATTATGGGGGTTTCTTAAAATGGGGGATCCTAAAAAACTATGGGTTTTGATGCTAAAATGGTCTAATTTAGGATGACTTCGGGGTATCCCCATTTTAGGAAACCTCCATATGGATGTAACCTTAACAGTTTGCCCTTGGCTCATCCATCGCTCGGGGGAGGAGGTGCTACATGTTGCTCCACCTTCCGGTACTTCCCCGCCGCAAGATCGGCTTCTGGGACCTTCGGAGGAACATGACAACTGATGGGGATACATCAGGGTGGGGGTACCAAAAGAATGTTGATGGTCATGTACTATATGATAGGTATACTGTAAGAAAAATGCACCAGCAATCACCAGCAATGATTGACAAAAAATGGCATCCTCCTATCTTGATGGTAGAATTCTGACAGCTCTTAAGAAGTTAGTAACTGAGGATACAGCTCCTGAAATTGAACATGGGTAGACTCAGAGATGGCCTTTGGGAGTGGTATCAACAAATTGCATTTAAGCAGTGCGACACCAAACAATGCACAATATTTTCTGATCTGCCGTCCATATGGCATTTTTGTTACACTCACTTTGTAATTTTCAATCATTTCCATCACGTTCTCACCTTTCCTTGAGGTTGAGCTCCAATTTTTCCATGTTTCAGCAATCATTTTGCATCATTTTCCATCATTTTACCATACATTTCCATCATTTTCCATCACTCTTAGCGTTTCCATCCAACCAGTCCCTTGCACCTTCCGCAGCCGCCGCACATGGTGCAGAAAATTCTCCAGGCGCAAGGGGCCTGGAGGCCCCAAGAGCTGCTGAAAGATCTGGTAGAGCCCCGTCTCCTTCCGGCGGGGGAAGCCCACTCGAATCCCCGGGTTAAGATGGAGATTTTTGGAGCCGATTTTTGATGTATTCTGAATTATTTTGATATCACATATCAAACATAGATAAATCAATGTACATTTAGAGAGTACCACTGCGCACACACAACCACACACACACATATAATTACATATATATATATATATTTATACATACAGGATGATACAGGTAAACGTGCAAACACACAGATAGATAGATAAATAGATAGATGGATGGATAGATAGGTAAATCGTAGGATAGGATAGGATAAGATAAGACTATATGAACTTGGATTTGATTAGATTATATAAATGAGATAGATACGGATGGATATGTAAATATACCAGACCATTGTAAGCGGAACAATACTTTAGTTTGTTGCACGATCTAAAGGTGAAGGGCATGAGATTACTATAATAGATCAGTTCCGGTCAGATTCCGACAGTCTGAACTGAAGCTAAGTTTGATAAGATGGTTGACAATCCTGCGAATTATGATATCATCATCATCATCATCACCATCATCACCATCACACGTATGAGGCAAAAAGTAAGGCATTCCAACCTGACATGGCTCCTGCTGGAAGGTCATAGGACCCTGGGCAGCCTCACAGTACCTGGAGTTTCCACATCTCAAAGGTGCAACCTTTGAACTTCAACTTTGACAAATGCTAGCCTTTGGATAAGAAACCTGTATCATTAAATAGAGTATGGAATAGAGTATCAGTGCTGCACTGCGTCCAGTGGAGCGCTTGCCACTCACGTTTGCAATGCTTGTGGGCTCGAACAAATCATTTAAGATGATTTCGGCATGTCACAAAGCTGTCATGATTGAAGTTGAGCGACCGTTCCCTAGTTAAATGACGTTGATAAATGGCATCGTTTTGTCAGAAGTATGAGTGCGTAGTATTGTGTGTTCCTAGCACTTCTCTTGGAAAACCTTCAACTCATTCATTGACACTTTAGCCTCCGTGTCATGATCGTGCCTATATATTTCTCAAAGCACCAAGCATCTTTGACATGTTCCTCAATTAGATCACAGTGCGCACGTACAGCTCTAGCATAGCTCTCGCGTATCTGGATTAACGTGAAATTCAACAACCACTTGAAGAGGGTTCGGCCTCGGATTATCATCTTCGCAGGTTCTGATGCAACATGGGGTAACCAGGTAACCAAACACCCGGCAAGGGGCAAGATCTTTCTCATCGTTGCACTGGGAATGGCGTTGACGCCTGCGGCCCCTCCACAGCGACAGAGGTGGAAGGCATCCATGAAGTCATCCGCCTGTTCGTTCTCATCGACATAGTCATATCTTGATATATCTTGCACATTAACACATATATCTATGAGGAGCACATGATTCCAAAGATCTTTGAAGCATAGGCACATGTCCAGGACACCGTGGTAAACTCAACATTCATCATTGAGCCGCCTCGCCCGGCGACAAGCCAAAGCTCTTGGCCACATTGGCTGCATCCTGGCGGTCCAAGTGGCACCGCACCATCGCCTCTGATATCAACATCCAAGGCTTAAAAAGAATCATATAACTTATATGAATCTATATCATTTCATATGGAATGTCATGGATCTCAGGGCTTTACAGGAAATATATGGGAATATCAGGAAATCATCAATGGACATTGTTACATTGTTTTGGATACTAGTGGATGTTGACATATGTTGACGCATATGGATTTCACTGGAATATGAATGGCCCGATCCTAAGATCTCCTGATATCTTCTACGGTTTAGCCCAGCGCATCCTGATCCAACAGCTCCGCTTCAGCGTCTTCAAAGGCGCGCAGTGCACGGAGGAAGGCCGGGAAGTCCACAAACTTTGCTTGGGCCTGGTGCTTTTAGTGGGTTGGGTTTAAGGGAACATCTACAAACAACCATAGTTTTGATATGTTTTGATGATTGAATTGGTTGGGGTTTGAGTTATAAGTGGATATATGATAATATAACCATAGTCAGGGGGGCCCCATATCACAACTTTTGGAGGCAAAGACATGACTATTGTATACCCATTATACCCGTCAAGACAATCCCCAACTGCACCACCAAGTACAATGGCTGGTGGACATGGTTCTCTCATTTGGCCTATTGATTTCTGATGAAATGATTTACAGCAAAGTGGCAAAGTCAAAAACAACTCGAATATTTGGGACTGTGAATGCCACCGATTTATGGTCATATCGGGGATAGTTTTTACTTGGCTTTACCACATTAGATGCTGTAGGTGCAACAACTGGCAGGTGTAGCAGGCTTCCTGATGCAATTCGGCATGAGACGATGCAGAAATTGCACCGATACGGGTCCTGCTTGTGGAACTGGAGAAGTGACGTCCAAATTGCAGCGATAGGTAGACGTGGGTATTGGTCAGACTTCAAGGCACTATAATTAAATCATATAAAACCATATGACATCTATACAGCTCACATTTCAAATCAGACATTGAATCGTTTTAGCTCTCTCTCTCTCTCTCCATTTTTTGCTGCCCAAACTTGACCAAGACCCAAATCAGCCGCAAAAAAGTCATCGCCCAGGCACGTCCTGCTTCCGAATGGATTGCCTGAGTTTCTGTTACGTTTGATTCCGGGTATTCTGAAATGCCCATTCCAACAGTTAACGTACCTATTGAACATGGCATCCGCCCCTGGCAAATTTCCGATATCATTACAGGGTGATAATCTTCCCAGGTTGTAGTCTTTCAGCCGCACGTTGACTTACGTGATGTGTCCCAGAGTTGTGGGTTACCGTGTCGCCCTTTGTCTAGGATGCATTTGTATCCATACATTCTGAGAGCATCACTGAATTTTTATCTGATTGATAGCTTCCTCACCTCCCCTTAGCTGGAAGGATACTGGTCATTCGGTCTTTCGGCCCAAAAACAGATGGAAAAGAACCCGCCATTGAGCCCATGCATCTACATGCATGTATCAGTATATATATATATACATCTCTCGAACATATGTACGTACATACGTACGTATGTACGTACGTACGCACGCACGCATGCATGGTCTTTATGTAGGTACACCCCCCCGGTTATTTAACATAGCTATGGACAGGGGCCTATTTACAGATGATTTATGATGATTTAGTTCTCCATAGCCACGTCAAATAACCAAAGGATATGTATATATATGAATATGATATCTGCATGCTTGTTGATATCCTGATAATTCTCTCAGCCTGTCCGGGAAAGCCAAGTAGCCGCAGGGCGTTTTTCAGTGTAGGATCCCACTTCAAAGCCTCTGGGGACGAACACTGGGGGACGTGGAAGAGCCCTCTAACACTCACTCCACCACTGGATGGGCCGGGTTTAGGCTCAAAAGCGCTGAAACTGCGGGGCCCCTTTTATGATACTTTGTTTGTGATACTTTTATGGTCTTTTCACTTTTCTGGATGGGCACAACCCCAAACCAACCCGCAGTATCCCCTACTTGTGGGCACTTGCAACATGTATACGGTATACGTATCATTTTATCATATTTTATATATCTAGTCAGAGCCCATCTTTTGGTACTTTTCGCTGCCCAGGGATCTGTATGGATCTGTCATGGCCGAGGGTCTGGATAGATCGACTCGAAGAGATCTGCCAGCTTGCTTTGAGGCAAGCGTCCCGCACTGTCCAGGCCATACTTTTTGAAACTTTCCTCAGGGGATATCTGCTGGACATTGCTGATAACAAATGGGGGTAATCGCTGGCAGTCGTGGGCGTGGAGAATCGTGGCCAACGGATGCCAACGGGACCATTGCAATGTTGGGATGTTCACTCTTTCCATTGCAAGGTTGATGGCCCAATCATTTGAAGCCGTACTCTATCAGGTGCATTGCCAAAACGCCAAGTTCTAGTTCCGAACAGCCGGACCAGAACCCTGGAACCCCTGCCATTAAGTTACCGCCACAGGCCCTGGCTGGGAACCCAACGGTGGTTATTGGTGGTGGTGTACCATCCAAAATTGTCAGCTGGTGCTCCAAAACAGCGTCCAAATCGTCTGGATGATTCTGGCGAAGCAAGCGGCAAAATGCCAACCATTTGTATCCGTTTGTAGCACTTATACCGTACCTGTTTGTTAAACTTGTTGAACCACTGGCTCTAGGGGTCATCCTCAATGGTTGAGCCATCGCCCAGGTCAAAACGGCGAACAGGCGGCTTCATAAGCTTTCACCTCTCTGGGTGTGAAACAGAAATTGCTCCTGGCAGCGACCATCAAGTGACTTGGTGGGTGAACTTCTTCTCCTTGTGCTTTCTCTAAATTCTCTAACAGGCAGTGCCAAGGGCTTCACGGACCAAAACTGGGGGATGCAATGTATGGAGCGAACAAACTTTTGGAGATCCAACCCCAAAGCAGAAATAGCTGGAAGTAATCTGATACCACCAACAAGGCAACAAAACTGGATATGTCTTGAGGGTTTCAGAAAGATGGCCCTCTAACTGCGATTTACCTTCTATCTTTCCCCAAACCCAACAAAAGAGACCTGGATTTGTGCAACATTCATTTCATTCAGAAACAAAGTCTGAAGCTTGCAAATGCAATTGCAGCATATCATCATGGAATATCATGGACATATATACCTGTGTAGAGCTAACAAAAACTGAAACATATCACCACATCTCTCCATATAAAACATATCAAACAATATCAAACACATGCCACATGCACACATGTTTCAAGAGAAGTTTTGCCGGCAATTACCAGCTTCTGCTTTCACTGATATATTTAGCAGCAAACCTACAGTATCCCTCTACAGTTTCCCTTTTGCAAATGCATGACAACTCGTCTTCATCAAACTTTTAAGCCCAGCTGACTGGCTCCTGTAGATGTCGCGGTACATGTACCGAAAGTCTTGGAGGACCTTGCAATACTCCTCAAAGTCCAACTCCTTTCCCAAGGTCGCCTTGCCAAGAGCTGAGATTGAGATCGCTGCCATGACATGCTGCAAAGTTTGCAAATCATCCCAGCAATCGCGATTCCGGTTGGTGCTGCTCACCTGTTCGCCAACATCTGACCATAAGTGATATTCGCATGACAAGGAAATAGGCTTCCCACCTGCTTCTTCAACCAACCTGGGTAGAGGGACTCATATCCTGACCGCGGCAAGGGCCAGTGGCTTCCCCAAGGTTGTTTGGATCCAGCATGACAAGCAGAAAAATCACTTGTGGAGGGCTTGAAATCCATTGAAACCATTCAAATGTTGGAGGTTGCCCCCATTGATTGAAAGATATCCGCATTAATGGACTTGTTTGCTGTGATCCCCCATGTTTTTTTCTTACTTAAAATGTGCATTTCTTTGGTTGGAGCTGAAGTTAGGTTTTTAATTTCCACATCTTTGTTCTCTTCTCCATCGCCTCCTCGACATCTTTGTTGGTATCATGTATTTGTTGGCTACATCATCTCAAATTCCAAGCTTTCTTGGAATTTATCACCACTATTGGTCAACTCAACATCGCCGGTTACCCTGGTAAACGAACATGTGGAAAATCCATGGAAAACCCCATGATTTCCGTTCGGAACATGATCTCAGTGAGCCTACTTTCACCATCTTCAAGGCCGTCTGCAGGTTGTCCCGGCGCAGACCGGCGCCATGGTTGGCCGCGTACTTCCGGTAGACGGTGCGCCAAATGGCCAGCTCTGCGTCCTCGGCAATGTGAGAAAACCACGGTTTTTGATGCTGAACTTGGGGGGTTCATGGGAAAACACAGGTCTGGTTGGTGGTTTCAACCCCTCTGAAAAATATTGGTCAATGGGAAGGATTATCCCATATATTATTGAAAAAAATGTTTGAAACCACCAGCCTGAGGTTAATATGGTATGATATAATGAAATATGTCATCATAATGCATAATATATTAGTTCAATAAAGATGATTTTAGTATACTGGGGCATCCGCCAATAAGGACAACACAACGATAAGGAAGTGTTTTAATTGGGGTATAGGGATGTGTAGGTGGGATTTAATGGGAGAATAAACAGTATGAACATGTATGAACCGTTTGGGGGCCACTGTGCCTGAATGATTGTGGATCTCCCATGTCTGAAAATGGGATGACAAGTGCAAATGGGTTTTGCAATGCCCAACTCACAATGTGATTCCCCAGCGATTTTTCCATTGCAACTGGAGGGAGGTCCCCACCACTAGTTCCATGATTTCTTTACCCATTCATTTTGGGGCACCATCCGGTAATCACACGTGGCAATTCAACATTCCCCATTGATAGATGATTTTTCCCACTAAAACCTCCATGTTCAGGGGATTGTCCATTGCCACGTTTGATTACAGGAGGGTAAATGGACTCTTTAATCTCCATTTGATAAGGATGTTGAATTGAAGCATCCCTGGCTCCATACAGCTGCTGTAGCAATGGCCAGTCACATTCTGATCATCGATCCGGAACATCATTTTTTTTACTGGAAAATACAGGATCATCATCCATCAATGGGGCAATTTTCCATGGCCAAGCATTGTATGGAATGGCAAGTGGGACCTCAAGTATCTCAAGTTGCATGCCATTTACATCCATTTCTTCATGATTGACTCTCTGCTAATCAAACATGGCAATGGAAAATATCATAAGTACTGGATCACTGATCTAAAATGACACCAAAAGATCCAAAAGCAAAACAAAAGAAACACATTCTGGCTTAGTCGTGAATGCACACGCTGATTTGTATAGACTGTTCTAGTCCCTGACAGTAGTAGGTATTGAGATTCCTTTGCACAGGGTACACATCAACACCCTTCTCAAGAGGAAATTGCAGGAAGGGAAACGGGATCCAAAGAAACATATGGCAATGGAACATCATCAATTTCTAGATGATTTCCCCCTTAAACCCACATTTTTATTGGATTTCCCCATATTTTCCCATGATTTTCCTCTGATTTCCCAGCGAGCCCGCCTCGTGCTCGCGGCAGAGGCGTAGGAACTCCGTCTCCGAAACGACGCCGCGAACGAGCCGCTCTTTCCTTTCGCCCAGGGCTGGGTGGTTTCAATGGATTTAACCAGCAAAGATTGGAGGATTCAGCAAAATCGGTTTGTGTGTGTGTGTGTCTCTCTCTCTCTCTCTCGGTATGTATTTATCACATCTGAGGTTTTGATTAAGAAATATGGGGGATTCACTGACTCACCGGTATATACATACATGTATATATATATATATATACATAGAATCCACACATGATTGGGTTAACCCATATGCAAAATAGTAAATATAAATGGAGAATCATCCCATCCCACTAATCATGAAAACCATCTCGATGGAACCCTCGCATGAGCAAATCTGGGTGCCACCAAAATGCAACACTTGGAAAGGCTGCTGGTTTGAAAGATATAGAATGTTGATTCATTTCAGTGGGGAGTATGATCAGTTGATATGCACCTCCTAAACCTAAAATGGCACGCAAATTCAATCTTATCCCAAGTCTCGGGGTTCCATTGTAAATTCGGGGGGTGCAACAGCAAAACTTTGGAAGATCCAAGACTTGAAGACATCCAAATGCCTTTTTGTTTCGTTGGAGTAACTAGAGGCATTGCAGGAAAACATGTCTGGACCTCCCAATTATGTATTCGTATAATTCCGTATAGAGGGATACGACATATAGTATAATTATGTATATAATCTTCCTTGGCTAGGGAATATATCCACTCATCGGTTGCTTTTTTCTAGTTGCTCAGTGGCTCAGCTGAGCGACCAGTCACTCTTGGACCCGAACACGCTCATGCCCAAGCCATAACCTCATGTAACGAGGTGGGAGGACTGAGGAGCAGCTTGGGGAGACTTTTCCGATGGCTCTCAGCAGGCGCAACAGCAGTGACTTTGCTTGTTTGGGGTGGAAAGCTGAACATGACATTCCCTTGACAACACAAGGACCGACGACACATCGTACACACACGCACACACGTGTATATATATATACACATACACATACACATATACCTATGTATCATATATTTACTCAGCATTCCCAAGGTTCAACATGGCCACAGGTCAAGACTACATCCCGAAAGTGCTGCGAGAAGAATCTGTTTTGGCATGTGAAGCCTTCCCCCATTCCCAGGCTGACCATCATTCTACATGATCTATAGTGATCTATGGAAACTCTGAGGTTTTGTTGTATGTCAACTTACTGATCATGTTTCGGCTAGTTGGGTGGTTCAACCCCCAATTTTGTTGGCCAATTTGCAGTAAAGTTGCACATCGGGACTCCAACTCGGGTCCTTAATGAGTATTGACTATAATAAAAACATATAAAAGCCTCCATAAGTTGAGATATAACCCCTACAACTATGGTTATATAACCATATATAACCCACAACTGGAACTGCACCCCCAGTTGTATCGACGAGGATCCAATCCACTGGATGGCCTTCTGCGTCCGTCGTGTGGAGAGAAGTCCTTGATGCTTCACATCGAAGTGCCAAAAGGAGCCGATGGCATCGTCGAAGTAGGATTTACCTGGTTTCAATGGATGGATCGGCAAATCCTTAAGGAAACATTGTAACATGGTTCATAAACCAGGATATTTTTGAGGAATCCGGTTCTTTTTTCCGAAATTGGGTGTGGTTTATGGTTCAGGTGTGGGTCAGGATTCTCAGCCACCAGGATCAAGGGCTTGGATGGATGAATTTTCCCTTCAACCAATTCTAGGATGGTTGATGGGCAAGAGACTATTAGGCAAACACATGTAAACAACAACGACCAACTGCTTGCTGGTTTAGCCACACCCCATAAAGACTATGTGACTATGCAGCAAATTGAGGTCAACATCCCATTTTGATCGATGAGCAGCCCTCCAAAGTTGTCATTTTGGGTCATTTTGGAGGGGACAAATACGATCATGTATGCAATTTCTTGGTCCCCGTCCTGTAGCCAACTTCCATGATCACCCTTTTTGTGGGCAAAGGGCTTGGTCATACCATTGGTTGAATGGAGATTGTGGAGTTAGAGCCTTCTTACACCCTTATTGCTGAACCATGCATCCAAAAGACTCGCAAAATTTCAAACACTGCCAGCACTTGGTAGAAACTGCATTTCCTAGCCCAAGTTGTCCGATCATTTTGTTTGAATTCGCCCTGCTTGCACATAGCTGGCAACCAAGGACATCCAAGCGACCCTTAAAAACACTTCAACTGCCTTCAACTCTTTTTATATTGACCTCCCTTGCTGGTTCCACCAAGTAGCTGAAACCTTCCACATCCCGCAAGTATTCCAAAACTTGTCGGAACTGGTGAAACGAGAATCGCCTTGAGGCCCCAAAGATCGACCGCTGGTGCTAGGTGATGACGCATGTTTTTTTTTTCCATGGGGGAAATCAGCGTTGTTTCATATGTGGCCCCCTTTAACTTATCACCGTTTGAATCCACGGAAATGAAATCCGTACATACATGACATCTCAATTTTTGTCCCTCACTCTCACTCTCACTCTCACACTCTCTCTCTCTCTCTGCCTTTGACAATTTCATTCTTCTCGTCGGTGAAATTCAGATGCGTTCATCAAATCATGTCAGGTGTTTCAAATCCACATTTTTCCATAGTTTGATTGAAACTGAGTAAGTGGATTGAAAAATGGTGAAACTAGTCATTAATTAATAGTCATTATATGTCATTGCTAAGTAAGTGGCGATTGTGCCATGGTTTGCCCATGGTGATTCCCCAAGAAACAGCCGCCTCAGCTCACAGCCTAGCCACTCCGAGAGAATCTCGTGGCTCACCATGGATTCCAGCCTCGGTGGGTGAAATGGATCAATCTGGTAAGGTATATAGTAGTAATTAGCAATAATAATAGTATATACTGAGAATGACATATATATATAATCATAATTATCGTTTTCATGATTGGTATTATTCTATATATTTTTGTTGTGATTATGTATACATATGTATACTATCATTATTTTACCATCATTGGAATCATCATTTTACCATCATTGGCACTATTGTTGTTATTTATATTTATTTATACCATCTGGTAATCGGACACGGCAATGGATCATTTCCCATTTCGTCAGATGATTTTCCCAGCTTTTTAAACCTCCATTCAGAGAGCCATTTCCATGGTTGAGCGGATCCAGCACGGGACCTTGGGAATGATTCAAAGGGGGATGCTGATCATTTGCATGTTGAAGCCCTGGCGCCCTGGTGAACTCCAAATAGGCCAGCTGTAGGTTTTGATCAATCCCCACATTGTAGGGATCCATGATGTTCCAATATCTCTCATTACAACATTTTTCGCTGCTGGTTTCAACCAATCCCAGTTGTTAGGGATTATCCTTCCAAATATGGTTGAACATCAACAATGAACAACTCTGAAACCACCAAACAGTTAACATCATTGCTTATCATACCCATTCTATCCCCATGGTAGATGCTGACATCCACATTTTTCTTTCTCAAAATCCATAAAGTCACCATTTTTCCCGGATGATCACCACTTTTCTTCTTAAAATGCATCGTTTTTATCAATTTTCCCAACCTTTTCGCACATGACCAGTCGCCATCCCTTTTCAGATTTTGGGCCCAGTCGCAAGGCCTCAGGTCGCAGCTCAAACTGCAGCTGTTGGAAGAGATGGCGCAGCTCTAAGATGTCCAAACGACCGTCCTGGCGGCACGGGGGGTACACAAAACATGGGACTGAAAGCCAATCATTGAGATATTACTATATAAGATTATATAAGCCACACGACGATTTCCAACCAAAAGTATCTGAAATTGTCAACTTCAATTTCTTTCCTTCTGAAGACTTTGACAATGCATTGTTTCCTGCTAAGATCGTGTCAAAAGTTTATGTGAATGGTCTTTTGGTGTCTTTTGACTGCGCTCAATTATATAACTGGCGTACGGGCAAGTGGCGGGCTAACACATGATTTGCGACGCTGGGTCAAGATAGGTCGCAACATTACTAAATGTAAAAGCAACTGGGAAAGAGGCACCACCTTCACACTCTACTTTTGAATCCGAGGGGTCAAACCCAAGCAGGGACATTTTTCAGTGGGCAAATGCCGACTGTCTTTTAGGCAGTCCTTGTCAGCGTCCAACTTCTTGAACAGTTGCCCGGTTCGAGTGTAGTCCTGGTTCCTGATTTCTGCGCCAATGCGGGACAGAATCCAAGAAATGCACAGAAATGTCACTGAATCTTGCCCGGCTTTCATACGAGCCTCAAAGCACACATCAGCATAAAACCTTTTGTCGCCCTCTGTCCCCAAGCGTGTGTTTTAATGTCCCAGGCACATGTGATTCCTCAGCATCTGGAGGAAGTCAGTAAAATCCAAATGACCAGCCAATGCACCACCTGAGTTCAGCTTGAGCTGCCTTCCTGGCAAGGCGCCCATGGATGCTCATGGTTAGTCACGGTTAGTCTGTTTTCCCCATCTATGGCCAATGCCTCTTGGGCACTGAGATCAGGAGGCGGATAATCGCCATCTTCAGGAATCAACTCGAGCTCTCGCTGGGCTGTACCTTGCTGAGTTCTTCAAAAGTGTTGGAAAGAACTGCGCTGCATCGGATCTTCAACTGGCAGGCCCTATCTGCAATAAAAATCCCGTGAAGGCCCTATCTGCAATTTCGATAAGACTAAAAGGTCATTCAGAAAATCCATGAAAATCCCATAGATTGTACAGAATGGAGCAACTCAATGCCTCACAGCTCATGATGGTACTGGCATATCTTCACCCTTTGGGAGGTCCTTACTTAGATCATTCCCTGATATACTATAACTTGTCCAAGGCCATTGAACCACGACATTGTGTCAGCATCATTGTCACTATAGTTTTGCTTGAAGTTTATTTCACCAACTTTTTGCAGTATTTTACTAATCTCATCCCCTTTCTTTCTTTCTTTCTTTCTCTCTCTCTCGTTCTCTCTCTCGCCATCGCCAATTTAAAGATTTTACAGAACTTTTATCATTTTAGCCATGGTTTTTGCATCAATTATATCAATTGTTCCATCTGCCATGGCCATGGCTATTCTTTGCCCCACCAAGGCGCTGCGCACCAGTTCCTGCGCCTGGCGCACCAGGTCGCTGGCGTCCTCGGAACAAAATCCCAACCAGGTCGTTAAGGGAATCAGCTCATCGTCCTGGCGTAACGGCCATGGATTTTCTTGGATTTTTTGGGAAAAACTGGCGAAAAAAAAGGATAGGGATGGTGGGGAAAACGCTTCGAACCTGTTTGTTTGGGAACATATCTGAAAACATGTGGATGAACAGAACATAATTTGGATATATTTGGATTGAGATCATCTGAAATGGTGGTTAGAATAATGGAACCCTCTTGTCATCTGACGTGGCTTAAGCTGGAAAATCGATCATTTGTAAATGATATTGCGATACACTAAACGTATCGTCGTATCGTTCAATGTCATGTGTAACGTTTATATAATCACCAAAGGCTTGATTACCAAAAGAGATTCCTGAGGCATGTTTGAACCACACATCAAGACAATCTTCGAACACTGTGACTTGTGAAGATGGTTGGTCAGCTTTGGGCTTCACCCTGCGGCATCTGCCGGAAGCATGAAGTAGCTGTCCTCCAATCGACCATTGCCTTGGTTGAACTCAGCATGATGCAAGGGTGTCACTGGCGTGACCTGCCGCAAAACTAACGCCAGGACAAGACATGCCCCATTCTGCTTCAGGTCATGTCTGCAAATCCATCAATAATCATTTACTGGCAGGGACCATCTGTGTACACAAATGGGACTATACCCTGTGAGAAGTGGGGCGGTTACTGGGCAAGTGTGGTCATGAATCACACCTGTGAACTGGGACTTGGCCTTGCAGCAGTACAATGATGGGGTCCCAGAAGAGACCAATGGGAACAACCGGTGGCAACTAGGCGTTGATCCGGATCAAGTTACCTCATCCAAAAGTGCTCGAAAGTATTCAGATAAAGTGTGAAGCACCCGCGCATCATGTCAGTACACATACCAGATTCATAAGCAGTAATGTGGCAAAAACAATAATGGGTGGTTCAACCACATTAGTTCAACCACATTAGTTCCTTTATTTCTCCTAACTTTCCCAATGGACAGGCATCCCCAGCTATCCACGTCACCGTTGACATCGAAGTGTTCGAAGCTCTTCTTGCAGCGCTCGAATTGGGAGTTGGTGAAGCCCTCCCTGTCTGCCAGGGCGTCCATGATGAAGGTCACCACCGAGAGATCCAGAGTCTTGGCCACACCTAGGCATGGAATGTGTCCGAAAATGGGGGATTTGGTCCCGAAGTTGTGGTGATTTTTATAGGGATGATGATGATTAGCCAATGGAATTAGGGGATATCCCCTTTTTCCAAACAAAGCCAAACATGGGGATATCATTGTGTTATCATCCAGAGGTGATGGGACATGATAGTTGGTCAACGTCAACCCTGCTGCTAGAATTGGAACCCCGCTTCACATTGGAGGTTTATCAGTCCTGGGTTGACATTATTCGGAAAATAAAGGGAGCAAAAAAATTGTCATTCAAAACAATTGTCAATCCACTTTGTGAGGTGACAATTTAAGATAATCTTGACCCGTACCTACCTAATTATTTACCCAAGAATTGAGGGAAGCAATGCCTGGTTGATTGAGATGGGGGAATACATGGGAATACCGTTTTATACCGTTTTTCTATACTCAGCATCAGTATCTGCATTCCTAACAAAGTAAAGTTTTGGCATTCCTGAGCGGTGAGCACAGATGTCTATTTTGTCGGGTCAGTTTTGCTGCCATTTCTCACGGATTCTTGAATTGGGGGCTTACCCTGGCAACCCTCTTTTATTTCATCAACAGACCGGTGGCACAAGGACATCCAATCTATGCCAATCTCATAAAAGTCCCAAACCTGAAGTCCATCTACTCGATGTTTCTTCATGTTTCTTCATGCTTCTTCAATATTCGCAATATTAGCCGCCATATCTGGGATTTGTCGACCACTTTCACTGGTTGCCATGAAGTCTCCAAAGGAGAGCAGCTGAGGCACCCTTCTTCTCAGGGATGTCCAAATACCTAGCCGCCTCATCTAGCAGTTCCTGGAAATCCTCGGGCGTGATGATGTAGCCTGCTTCCTTGATCATGTCCTGCCACCAGGAAAGCGTTAGGCTTAGATCATCTTGTTGGAAGTTTTAGCGAGTTTTTCACCCACCTGCACATGGCGCAGCTGCGCCGCACCGAAATGCGCCCGGCTCAGGAAAGCTGCTTCTAAGCCTTGGCTTTTGAAGAACATACTGAATATAACCTCAAGATCTTGCAGCAGCGATGACACATACTGACATTGTAAAATGTCTTTGTTTGTGGAATTTCTCTAGAACCTAATCTGGCTCTTTCTCTTTGAACTGCTGCCCTTCACCCCAGGATGGTTCTGGCATGTTCTGGCTATGCGTCTGGGATGGTCGTCGCCAACTTCGATAGCCCTATTAGGATCTATTAGGCGTATTCTGCCAGGTCAAGAGACCTTTCAGTACTTTTTCTTCGTACAGCTTGAAGAAATCAAAGACATAGACACGGGATAGCATCTTCATCTTTTCCTGGGAAAATGCAAAGAGCGGTGGTTGATTGGAAGTGTGGCAGAAGCTGGGAATCTGTTCAGTTCAGGTCTACACATTTTGATGCCAGCGACTGTTTCAGTCGAAACTGCGATGCTTCTCAACCAAGGCCTTGGAGATTCTTTGATGAAAAAAACATGTTTGCAAACACTAGTCTGGAAAAGAAACGTTTTAAGATTTTGAAGGCACCATGTCTTTTTCATGTCTTTCCCTCCGTCCTTGATGTGTCTCGTGATTCCGTACCGGTGTACACATTGATAGCCCATCATTTATGTAGCCTCTGACCACAAGCTGCCCTAATTCTCAAAGCCAGTCCATTTTAAACGGTTCATAACTAATTCAAGAACATATATCCGTTCATGGAACAAGATTAAAGCTTTACCCTCCAGTAATTTGACGTAGATGTGGAAACCAACCACTTGAAAATAAATTTCCTAGCAAACCAATGGAATTCGATGTATGTATGTCAATTTACCACAGGACACTTACCCACCGCGTGGGTGTGTCTGAAATCGGGTACTGTATCCGCAAATTTGAAGGTTGATCATCATTTCCACATTCAAATTTCCACTCCTTGGGGCAATACTCTTCAAACAAGCGCATTTAATCATATTGTCGCTCAATGTCGCTTATATATATATACACACCCTCTTCAAATAGCCCATATTTGCTTGGTAAATCACCAGGTTGTCAAGTTACTACTAGCTACTATCATAAAGAGCTGGCTATCTATCAAAATGGTGATTATCTAACCATATTTAAATATATTTAACATTAATATTTGCTGGTTACCTACAATAAAATCACTAGCTTCCCCCAAGGTTTCCACACTTTTTCAGATCAAAACCCCTTGGTTTTCCAAGCGATCCAAGGGACCAGCTCCTTCGAGCAGCCTTTCACCAACTCGTCGTCCACTTCCACGTGGCCGGCGATGCGCAGCAGCGCGTGGTACCTGACCAGTCGGGCGATAGCATGGGATAGCCATCCCCCAAAAAGATAAATGCCAGAAACGTGTTATATATGATGTTTTTAAATATAACACAAGCACATGTATACACATATGTGCATACATCCATATATTACACCACATATATATATATATAGTAAATAAATAAATTAAATGAATAAATAGATAAATCAATAAATTAAACAAAAATAAATAAAAATATATATACATATATCCAATATTTATTTCCAGGTTTCCCACTGTTCAATCTATTTCGGGCTTGCTAGAATTGATCATGTCTTTTTGAAAAGTGCAGGCATGCCAGCCAAGGGCAGACTAGCAAATAAACACAATGACAAGTTGTCACCTTCCCAAACTCCGCACTTTCACGCGCGCAAACAAACATGCGAAACTGCACCAGGATCCCACCTTCTCCCAACGGATCTGAAACTTGACCAATTGATATGATCCACTGGGCCCAACTTTCCTGCTACCCTCTGGCACTTCAAGAACACTCTGGAAAATCATTGTTTCGGAATGGAATGACATGAAACGTGATCTTGATCAGAATTTCCCAGCCAGAATGTTTGGTTTGCCAGATGTTTTCCACAGAAAAAACCTAGCACAAACATCCACAGGCATTCAAACGCATGAAACCTTTCTGATTTCACTGGACCATCTGTGACACCACTGATGAGGGACCGTGATGTTCCAGCTGAGCGGCAAACTTCCAGCAGCATCTGGTCTGACCATGTCCTGGGTGATGCGGTTGCGAAACATCATCGATATCAAATGAAGGCGCAAGGACTACCAAAATAATCCCAAATAGACATTTTCAAGCAGCACGATTTTAGGTGCACGCCCAATCAGTGAACTTGGAGAGGGCATACGGCATTCCATAAAACTATAGGCTCGTGGGTCTTTCAACCCCCCTATTGACATATTGAAAACCATTGTGCATCATCATCCCGTTTGCAGGGACGGACGCAAGATGATCTAAGATGAACCCCAGTTATCATCCATTTCACAAGGCGTTTTCCATGAACTAAACTATCCAGCTATTGGGGACCCCCCCATTACCCCAAAGGTGTGATGGTTTAACATGGTTTAACCATGAACCCATTCCCAGGAAGAAAATCATCCCATGTTTTTTTGTTCCAAGCGGCTCCCTTGGCGAAGCGTCGGAAGGCCATTTCCCATCGCTCCGGAGGCGCTTCGCGTTGCCGGGGCAGGCGCCGGAGCTTGCCCCGAACCATGGCGCGGCCCCGTGCTGAAAGGGCCAGCTGAGATGGGGAGTACTGTACCTGGGAGCAGTATGGGGTAACTCCGGGAACTAGAAGTTGTTTGGGATTATCTGTTGGAAACCTACTTGAAAATAAAACATGCCAAATAGTAGATAGTAGGAGGGGCCTCGAAAGAATGATCGACTGAGCTATCTGAGCCGCTGGGATTGTGGGCATGCGGTATTGCATCTGGTAAGGACATGCCATGGTCAAACGCTTCTATTCTGAAAACATTCCATGGATAGATTGGATAGCCATCGACGCCCTGCAACAAGTTGATTTTTGTTTGGTGTACTGTAGCATCAAACATGCTCCCGTTTCATTTACCATTCGTTCCTGGGATTTCAATGGATTTCACCCCATAGAATGCTGGTGAAACGACATGTGCCAAACCTGCCAATGTTTGGTTCGGTATCTCTGGCAAGCAACAAAAATCGCCAGTGAAAATCCCATGATCAGTAGATCATTTACCTGTTAAGAAGGGTGATTTGAAAATTGCCAGGTTAGATTGGCAGAAGGATATATTTGGATCTGTTTGGTGTGTGAAGCTAAAGTTTTTCCAGTTTCTGAAGGACACTTATTTTTCATCCTGTCCTTGCAAGGCGCTGAGAGCCGGGCTCCTTGTGGCTGTGATGCCTCAGGGACCAAGGGGTGGCGCAGCCAGGGATTGATGATTTTTTTTCTTAGCCTTCCCCTGAAAAAGGTTGGTCATTCAGGAATATTCGGGATCATCAGAGGCAGGGAAATAGTCCATATTTGAAACTTTGAAACCACCAACTAGATTTGTAGTAGGTGATAGAAGGTGAGGAAAGTGTCACGCTATTTAGGACACGCCCAAATGACCATAGAGTTCATGTAAGAGTGCCTTAATGCGTCCTCAGTCAAAGGGTTGCCACTGTCAGGTGTCATACTCCCACAGAGGGCAACACTTTGGGGGCATCGGCAACAGCATGCAAACAGAAACTGGTAGCATAAGCCTCACGGTGAATTGTCATGAGAACCCTGCCCCCTGAGCGAGTATGGGCGTAGCAGTCCTCTGTCAGAAGTTTCAACGCTTTTTGAAGGGACTTAGTACAGTGGCTTTCTGTTAAGTTACAGTGAACCATTCCACTCTGGATGAAGAAGCAACATTGGCCCCTGAGTGTCCCACCCGCGCCAATGGCCAGTTCTTAGTCAAGATGAAACTCAGGGGTTGGGTGGGACAACTCTCTGTCTTGGGGCTGTCTCCCGGGCAGTCGACCTTAGGCTCTGGCAGCCATCCAAGGACGCTGTCACGTCTGCGCAACCTCTCCGGCTCCTCCTTCGGAAGCCCGGGAGCTGGAAGATTCGCCACAGGAAACTCAGTCGTGTCTGAGAATGGATTAAAATGATGGCAAACCACCATTGCCACTCACTCCATTTTATGATTTTGATGGGGAATACGATGATTAGCAATGGATTTAGGCTATACCATGTTCTACCTTGCACCCTTTCGGACAAACCCAAGGTATTTCGTCATATTGCACATCCCGACCCGGGCGAAAGAAAGGCTCACATTTGGTGGTCCACACCAGCCTGACCCTCAGGTTGAGGATCAATCAATCCTTCAGCACCATTCGTAAATACCAAGAAACCTGGCATTTCTACACTGGTTGATCCCAGTTGCCTAAGGGTAAGTAGCTGACAGTGATCATGGCCGGTCCTCCTGGCTGCTGAGCGACCGTCTTCGAAGCCTGCGAGGGCTTTAGAGACTCATTGCCTGTTTAATGAGGGAGGGTAGTATTTTGGGAGCACAGGTCATCACATCATATCACATCCCTTTTCTGGGGGGCGTAATCCCCTAACAATAGTCAACAAGATTTTTTGGCCTGGGCAGATAAGCACAAATGTGGGCATGCTACAAGTTTTGATGATGGTATGACATGTTTTTGGATATTTCCAAACGATAACACATATCTCACACACACACATATATATAACAATGTGTTACAATACGTTGCAACATCTCTTTGCATCATGACCTCGCATAGTGGAAACCAACGGTTGGGGGGGCATCATGTTTCAGATGCACTCAATAGTCCTCTCTCAAGATCTTCATTCCTTGCTGGAACATGTCCCCACTGCATACCCACTTGGCGAACGTACTTTCTCCCTGACGTGGTCCTCATGTTCAACTCCCCAATCGTTGATGACGGTCCCCTGTTGGTTCAGATGCCGATTTTGTGGAAAGGACATCAAACGGAAATCTACCATGTTCCCAAAAAACAATGATACGGTTTTCGATAAGCTGCCGCCTTGCTCGTGCAATTCTACCTTGGTCGGCTGGTGGCACTTCAAGTTGCCGGATTTTTGAAACCCCCACAATTTTGACGGTCCACAAACTATGATTTCCCGGAAGAAGAATTAAGTCAGGCGTATGCGACTAGCTTCAAGGGATCACTTTACAAGAGGCGAAAAACTCACAGTTGCAGCAAACAGTTATGAGGCGCTTTGAGTCTCCCAACGATCCAGTTCATCGCACAAATCCCTGAACTCGTCCTGCAGCATCCTGCAACCATATGCAAGGGATCACCCATTTTGACGCTTGATTTCTCCAACCTGTGCAACAATACTTGTCGATTTCTTTTATCATCTGAAAAGCACAGAAAAGATGACACCAACCATGTTACCCCCTGATAAAATAACATAGCTATGGCAGCTATGGTCAATCATCATCTTATAAAAAAATCAAGAAAACACGGGCCATCTAGCAGCCATAGCTATGTAAGTATATAAGAAATCCACTTTACTTGCCATACCTATGTTTAGTTACCAAAGGGTGCCGACAAATAGGGAATTCTTGGATCAAACGTCTGAGCCTTCGTTCTTCGTCTTGAGGTGCTACCAACTGACCTGCCGCCATGGCCAAATGGCTGCTTGCTCTTTCTTGATATCCCCATAGCAAAAGATGAAAAATAAACGACTAATCTTAATGCGGTGAGTTGAGGGAAATCTAAGAATAATCCATCGCAGTTTCACGAGAACGAAGTGGTAGAACCCCTCCAAAATCATCAGAATTGGAGGTTTAATGTTGGGTTTAAATGGTTTAAATGGGTTTAGCCATAACTTCGCCAAGGTTTACCCAGTTTATCCAGAAACTCTTGATCTCAAAAGCCACTGGACCTAGCAGCTCGATCCGCAGCTTTTCAGCTTCTCCCTGGCGCAGCCAATGGGGGATATCCTCTGAGGTTTCTTGGGGCTTGATTGATCTTGATTGGTCGGTTTGAAGATCGACTTGAACAGTATTTCCGCTAAAAAAGGGGTTGTAGTTCAAATTTGATGATATTTTGAAGTTTGTTGGCCTTGCATGGCGAAGCGATTGGTGGTCAACCCAAATCAATCCACTTGTTTTCTCTAGTGTTCATGCATCAGGACCAATGTTCCCAAGACGGTCGATACCCTCCGGTTAACCAACTGCATGTCTGACTGGCTGACTGGTGGGTTTCCAATTGAACCTGGGGTGAAAGGTGGTGAACCCCACTGCTCTGCAAGATATAGCCATCCCGGGCACCCACTTGTCCCTAAGGCCCTTGCTGGTTGCTGGTTGCATTGAATCCGCGATCTCCCCAGATCTCCTGTTTTCCTTATTGGTTATCTGTTAACCCTTCCGCAGGTGAACCAATAGGCCGGTTTCCTAAAATGGGGGTACTCCCAAAATCATCCATTTATAGATGGATTTTCCATTGTAAATCACCCAGCTATGGGGGAACCCTCATGTATGGAAATCCCCACATAAACCATTTCTTCACGGTAAAGCCTTCTTCTCTTTCTTGCTCAAGCCTCACTTTCAGTAGACGAAATGCAGACTCCATGGGACAAACCATGGGCTCCGCTTGGTGGTTTGACCACATCCCAAAAATCTTCGGATCAATTGGGGATCCTCATCCCAAAAGATTGATGGAAAAACAAGCTTGAAACCATCAAAGAGCTTTGATGGTGACTGGTGGATACTGGTGGGACATCCTTCAAGCCAAACGGGAAGCAATGCTGTCTGGATGATGATCTCTTCCAGCTTCAAAAAATTGAGGGTTGATGATATCAACCTCCCGGAATCTCCCAGATATAGACAGTCACTGGGGACCACCAATATACCAATCCTATTGGCGATGCTTAAAGCGTAAAATTTGCACAAGCACCAGTTATATTCAATGCTAATCTTTGTTGTTTATCCTCTTATCCCTGCTGCCTACCAAACCACTTTGTTTGGACGTGCCTTCCACGGACTGGGAGTTCTCAACCAGTGCCTGCTGGGTGGCATAGCCAAGGCGTGAACCAACGTCAATGAGACACGGCAAGTTGGGAATAGGCTATTATACCTCCCAACAAACATGATCAAGGTGGTGTTGACTGACTAAGTACCCCAAAAATCCCCAAAATAAGGATTTCCCGGTGATTTCCCCACCAATAATCCTATGAGAGGGAATACTTGTCAGTTGGATCTAAGAATGAACCGGGCACATCCAGGGACCTGCCTGGAACCTCTGCAACTTGGCACGGATGACATCGACCCCCTCCTGGGCAGGCAGCCTGAACACCCTGAAAATTATGATAAACTTGGGAGACCAACAAGATTTTAACATGTCATATAATCAATTTTGATCGATTATCCCAAGAAGAGGCGAAACCACTAGACTTCGTCACTTGCGAATGTCTCCGCAGGCCGTGCGCTGAATGAACTCCTCTCACCAAAGACGAGACCATCATTTAACTAACAAATTCAGACTGTCAACGCAGGGGACACAACCAATACCCAGGTGCACCAACGACTTACACAGGGAGGGATGTTTCCAATATTCTGCCATTTTAGAGAGCACAAAACAGTACAAAAACACCCTATGGCAGATTGCTCAGCAAATAGCAGAAATCCATCACTAGCCAAAGCACTTAATTTTTCCTAGATCCTGAAAACTCCACATCACTGTCTAACGAAACCAAGCACCACCTAGTGACCTGGTGGTGTTTTCTCACCCTCACAGGAAGCACCGCAGGCTGGTCTGCTTTTCTTCCCTGGCCAAATGCCGCAATTTGCAGGCTGCAGTGGGCTCCTGCTAAGGCAAAGTGACTGACTCAACTGAGAGTGGAAGGGAGATACTGAAACACGGGGATATGATGGGGGTATATGGGGGTATGGTTTAGGTATACCATCAATAATAGTTTCTACAGTCTTTGCTATAATGGCTACAAGTGGAATTAAGCAATCAGTAACTGGGAGTATTAACCGGCGAGAATAAAGGTGGTGACGTTCGATTCATCACCAATAGCTCTCCAATAGTTACCAACCCATGAGAACAAGAGATCTGTGGGATGTACAGGGTAGTGCAATGTACCATCAACAATACATCACCCATCCATTGGGGAGATCACATCCATCAACCATCCAAAGGCATTCAGCGTTTTAAGGACACACCATGACATGCGCTGAGGTAAATCGGTGCAATCTACGTGTATGCGTGTGCCAGTATGCGTGATTAATTTGACTTGTTTGATTAGTGCAAGGCATGCAGATGTATGCAGATTTAACGTTTGTACCTTGATGTGTCATTGAACTTTGTGCCATATTTGCAGACCAGTGACCATCCAACCAAAAAAAAACAATTTTCCCGCATCAGCCATACTTACCCTGGCAAACTAGAATAGTTTATATACAATATTTTACACAAATCACCAGCAGCAATACCACCACCCTGGCCCCCAGACGTCCTTCAAGGGATGGGATCAAATTTCTCATCGGCTTTCAAGACACGTGCGGCGATCCTGTCAATGATATGCGGCCATGTAGAGGTGGATAAGACCCACTGCAGGGTGAACATTGGGGTGAGTGAGCCTGGCAGGAACAGCCTACCAGCACTCCTCATCCGTAGGGTCGGCATATCCTCTTGCTCAAAGGTCAAAGCTTTCCCGGCAGAGAAGCAATCAGCAAAGAAGCAGGTGAAAACACCGCAGTCATACCTGGCTGCACCAAGCGCAACACAAAACGTACCACAGAACAAGATTAAACAAACGACCTGCAAACGGCATAAATGCTTGAAAGACCAACTGCTCATGACAAGCTGCAGCCCCTGAGTCCTCACAACTTCAAACTGAACCGAAGTGTCGCAATATCCAATCATCCAAAACATATAGCTATAGAATGCTATAGACAACATTGGACCACTGTTAGATGCCAAACAAGGCACCCATTTTTCTGTTGCGGTATCTTGGCAGGCACCAGCAGCTCCCACTCTTCCATCCCTGCACCACCACAGCCGGGGAGTCACCAGCTGGACACGGTCCCTCTAGCCATTGATTTTAGGCTACAGTAAGTGGGCTGTGAAACGCGTGTCAAATATCCCCTGAACTATCCCCACAAAGGCCTACCAAAGTCTACCACAATATCTACATCCAGAGGGACCTGAGAGTTCTTTGCTCTTCTTTGCTTTGTGCTCATCAGCCACGTAGCGTCTCAGAAAGGACACAAAGTTTGCTGGAGGCTTGCCTCAGATGTGACTGGGTCAGAGTTGGGCCCATGGGCCCACCCAATGGCCGGTCATTTTCTACTATGAATCAATTATTATACCATTGAAACATTTTTTGAACGGGGCCAATCGTTTTGCATCTTTGATCCAGACCTAGCCACGGAATCTTGGATTTTCGTACCCCCTTGTTCGTGGAAGTTCCGAGCGGGCAGTTTTGGGCAGCAACTCCCATGAACGCAGGGTGGCAAAGTAAAAAACCAACCTGAAAATTGAGTGAGTCATGGCCCATATCGACCATGTTGCTGTGCCCAAAATCGTATGGTTTTGGCCGAGGTGCTAATCATTGAGTCAAAATAGCGGAAGCCCTTGTCTTTGAGGTCAATGGCTCCCATGGCCCAGTGGGTTTCACCAATGTTCATCGGGAAAATCACATAGTCCAACTGGAAAATGTCGATCTTGGCTTTCACAGTCCATCGCCTCACGTCTTTGTAGCTATACTCCTGGCTGAAAGGCAGGTCTGGTGGATGTGGCCAAACACTGGAGGCACTGCATTCCATTGGAACTAGGTGCAAATATCAAGCGGCACCTGCTTTGCTGACTGGCAGATGTTGAAATAGGTTTGCAGCTTTTGCCCTTTTCCTCCCCCATTCTCCTATCCATCTTCCTCTCAAACAAACAACCAGTCTAAGCTCAAGGCACCAGTACAAATCAACCATTTCCAAGAAACCAATCTGTGGTGACTCCTCCGGAGTGCCCCTGTCCTTGTTGTTGCCACTGAGCTTGGGCCAAAAAAAGGAATTGGGAAACCAACACTTTGGCGATCCCTCCACCGCTTTGCCGCGCTCCTGCCGACAGATACAGGCTACTCGGTACGGTCAGAGCTTACGCTTGCTGGGTTGTCCCTAGGACATCAGAAGCAAGTTGGCCTGCAGCAGTTTGTAGTAGAAATTGATGACCTCATCGTTCAACCATGCCCCAGGTCGCAAGCATTCCATCTGCCTGGCGGTTTCTGATTTTTGCATATTTTTGCATATTTTTGCAGGGTGCACGCGGGAGAACGGCGGGAGCAGATGCTTCGAAGAAAGTGGATGCAATCCACTCGTGGATAAATAATCCACAGAAAATCTTGAGGATAGAAAAGGCAATCTCTTGACATATTTGTCTTTTTACTTGCTTTCACCCTCATCAAACATCCTGCAGCTATACTTTCCACACCGGCCTTCGGGTGACTTCCACACTGAAACGAGAGGCCACCACCTGCGCCAGTCGTTTTTGAGCCACCGATAGATGATGTCCCTTTGGCAGAAAATAATCATATCAGCCCCCAGGAATCATGGAATACACAATTCCCGTAATATACATGTATATCGATATAGTTTACCAAGCTGTATCATCATCCCAGGCAGGGTGGAACATTTCAAACATGTGACACCACCAATCTGATTTGGCTTTGTGGTAGGCATGGGCTGCCTGGTGCCATGGAAGAAAACGGGCAGATGATGCACTCAGAAACTGGGATGCCCCAAGACCGCCCAATTGGCACTTCGGTCTCGCCTCATCTGGACTTCCTGAGCCATAGAGTGCATCTTCTGCCAGCTGTTTCTCCTGGCTTGACTAGCAGCTGGGTTTGGTGGAGGGAATCTCTACAGGAAACCACACTTTTAAGTCTGTCTTCATTATGTATTGCATATTTTATGTAGAGGCTTCATGAAGTGTTCGGCAATTCTTACCGTCAACGAATTCTGGGATCCCAATATTGACAGTCACCCCAATTGCAATCACATGACCCTCTTGCCTTGCGGCCCTGACACTTTCACATTTTCAGCCAATACACCCTGTAACCATGAAACACTATCAGTCGCTATCCACGCATTCTTGTGGTTTATACATTCATTCTTAATGCGGACTCCTGTTTATATGGATGTTCAGTTCAGTGGTACGTGGCGGTTCAGGAGTATGTGCGCATGATTGGAAACTGCATGCTGACCCATGTAGGTTCATTCTTCAGCTGATGTTGCCAAGGATGGCGATATCCCATCCTGCAAGCTACAAGGATTTCAGCTACAGTACGTGTTTCTGAGAAATATCAAGCCGGATTCAGGGCCGTCACGCTATTGTCAATTTGCCACCCAATATCAACATAGAATTGAATACATCATCATTTGCAAACATATATCGTGATATATACTGAATATAATATATATATATATATATATAAATATATATATTTAATTGCACACACACAGACTTGCTCAGAACTGTAATTGCGAATTTTGTTGTGGAGTGCATCTTACGTGCGAAAACAATCCAGTTACACCTGACAGGAAGGGGTCATTGAAAGGCCCCGAAAAACTGTGAGAAGCTCTCATCGCCATAGCCAGTGTTGTTGCCATTGCCAATGAGGCGAGAAAGCATATACATATATATATATATAATGCAATTATATACATATACAGATACACATACTCACGTTGAGGTCATATGATGTCGCGATAAATGACCCAAAGCTTCAGCTGCTCCCACCTGGACCAGGCCCCAGAACTCCCACAACGGAGTCCTCAGGGGTGATCTGCGGCACTCCCTTCTTCGGCGCCTTCCTTGGCAGTTTGAATTCTTCACTCAGCACTGGGGGAATTAAATGGGGGGGACCCCAATCCAAAAACAAGACTAAACACTGTTTGAAACTAATAATCAACTAATAAACATGGAAGAGTTGAAGGGCAAAACAACCAAATGCAAAACCAGCGGGCAGGAAATATCCACAGTACCCTTGGTAAGATCCCGTTCTGTCCTATGGTAATCAACATGTATAAAAATATAAAAATATATTATCAGTACATAACCCATATGTTGAAGGCCATGTTTCTTGGGTTCCAATCTTCCCCATCATTTTCAGCACCCCAGCTGTCACCCCACTTGCTGCAGAGTTTCAGCTTGCTCAGCAGCCTCAGCAGTTCCAAGCCACTCAGCCCTGTCTCCGCAGCCGAGGTCTCCATGGGACTTGGGCGGAGCTCTTGCTCCGGCACCGCAGCAGCAACCCAACCTGCAGTGGGATGCTTAGCTTGGCGGTGCTAACGTCCAGAGTTGTTGCTTAGAGTTACGATGCCCACAGAAAAGGAACATTTTCCATCCCGAAACAAAGCCAAGTCACTCGCATATTCGGCATAGCCCATGTATCGCGGCCGTGGTTCAAGGAATTTCCGGTCCTTTAATGGCAGCTTTGCTTTCTTACTTACTTACTTAAGGGTTTTGGGGTGCTAGGCATGCGGTGCACACCTCGAACTTGAGATACGACACAGAACTTGGAGATGGAGCTTGCAAACATGTTTTCAGTTCACTGTTGGAAATGGCACATCCAATAGGGTAGGGGTGCATCACAATCTGGCTGAGATGAATTGTCCCAATCTCCAGGTGCGTCTGTACACAGCTCAGATGGGTATGGGCTAATGCAATTTGTACTCCAAAATCAATGTTGGGTTTTTCAAAAAACTAACCTCAACAATGCTGTCCTTGTAGATGAAGCCCGTCCGTTTGAAGCATGGCTTCCATAGCAATGGGCCAGGAGTAATTCGAATCTCCGACCGTCCACTGGGAGCAGGCGGCAGTGGCCGCCTTGGATGCCATGGAGGCTGCAGACCCATGATGTTATGATATTGTTCATAGGCAAAGGCTTCTCAATATTTCTCAATCGCAGAAGGTTCAAAGCAAATACTTGTTCTGCAATAGTTTTGATGGTGTGACACCTTGAATTAGCACCAGCAAATCACCAGATCATAGCAAACCCCATCGGGTAGTGACCACTTGAGGCAACCTGTCCTTCCCAATGGTGTTTCCACCTAAACCCATCCAGAATCCACGCGTGTGAGCGAATTTCCATGGTTCTACCCAAATCCAAATCTCTGGTCCCCACTGGACGAAGACACATAAATCCCTTTGGTGTCATTAACCACCATGAACCAGGAGCTTACAAAAATCCTTTTCATCCCCTTAAGTGGGACACGGTATGAATATGAACCAGACCACATCCTCAGCTCCTCCCCATCCTCTCTTTGATCCAGTTCCTCAGACCCCACCAAGGTGCAGCAGGGCATTCGCCACGGTCTCCGGCTCCGGGCTGGCCACGGCCGCCACGGCCTCGGCCTCCGACTCCGCCCGCGCCGCGCGGAGGGAGAGCAGGCGCAGGGGGCCCGGCCAGGCGGTGACGGGAAAGTCACCTGGCATGGGACGCCCGACTCCATGGATGTGGGGTTGGATTCGGACTCACGAAACAAATCTACACAAGGGATCTCGAAGTTGATATGATTTTATATGTACAAATGGCTACATGGGATCAACATGTGATTATTAAGCCTATTGCTGGATGATCATTGAATGAGGGATGTAACCGAGCGGTAAAAAGATGTATCCAACAAACTTTCTATCTTAAATCTATTCGCCACCAAGAAAGAGTAGAACCACTATAGCATTATGTAGCATTGGAATGGATTGGGTCTATTGGTGGATATATTAAACAAAACGAGATTCGCCAATGGAGGTTTCATCCAGGTGCCCGAGCAGTCTGCCAAGGTGCAACCCGTGTTGATGCTGGATGGAGTCATAGACATGTGCAAGTGGATGCCTACTTAACCTGTTGCTTAAGAGAGTCATCCCAATGTTTATGCCGTTTATCCACTGTATGCTGTTCTCATTGGACCGTTGAAACAAAAAATGGACAACCACTTGAAACCATGAGCCGTCCCTTCGATGTCCATGTTCGAGACCTAGATATGGGGCATTTCAACTTGGTGCTTGGTGGACAGAAACTGGTTCGTCTACAAATTGCATGTGTATGTATATGTATCAAACAATTATAAAACTACGCGCATATACTTTACTGGTTCTGCTCACATTTCTGTCCCCACAGGCAGAGTTGGTCCACCTGTCTTCGCTGAAAAGCCATCCCGGTCGACCACGGCCGACAGCAGAGACTTGTGAGCGCTGCGGAGTCTTTTAGAGACCACCTGCGGGGTGTGATGATCATCCCAAATCATCCCAAATCTGGAGATACAACCAGCATCAAGCAACATCAAGCAACAACTAGGATGGATATCATATGAAAATTCATATGATATCAACATTTGGAGTGGAACTGATTGGAACCGATTCTTCGACCTGACCTTTGGGGGGCAATGATATCCATCCCACAGCTGTTTGTCGTTTGGGAAAAACACATGCCCAGCTGGAGGGGCCGGGGCCGTTGCTCATTCTTCCCCGCGAAAAGTCAGATCGAGTGTATGGCTGAGAGCCTTCTTGCAATGATACGATCCTACTCATAAATAAGATTGTATATATATACACACATACACATATAAATATACATCACATATATATATATATATACAGTACATATTATATAAAATAATAAGAAAAACTATATAAATATATTATATTATAATTTATATTATGTAGTATGCCAAATATGCCATAACTACCCCCAGGCCCACAACTGGAGGCGGGAGTTGAGGGGGGTTCTGGAACCCCATCTCCAAGTAGCTACAAGGCCCAACAGCCAGCATTGAAGCTCCCCATGCCAAGGTAAGGGCTTCCAGGTAGGACTTCACTCAGGAAAATCAACTTCAGTAGTGTCACTAGCGTGGTTGGAACCACTTTCGTAAATGATGTTCTTTGTTACTTCTTGGATGGGAGACTGGGAATCTGAATCTTCAACATAGGATCAGAAAGGTGCGAGAAGGGTGAGTCGCCAAAAATTGGGATGCTTGGCTAAAATGATCATCTCTGGACACAAATCCCTGTACATACCAATGTTCAAGAATCAAGAGCAAATCCACGAGCACATCTGTATCAGCTCATGGGCATCCCTCATGATAGACGTCACAAAACCCAAAAAAACACAAGGATTGCCTACAAAAAGATGCCTAATCCGTACTAATCAAGTTACTAATCCACCAAAACAACAAAAACGGTCCTCCCCAGCCTCGCCCAAATCTTGCGCTGGCCGTTTCCGGCCAGCTTCGATACCCTGGGTCACGGCCATGGCGAAACGGCGAAACCGGTGTTTCACCACCGGTTCCAAGCAGTGCCTGTGGCCTAACTAGGCCGGATTTATCACTTGGGGGCTTTCTTCACGGGGCATCTGGTGGTATGGACCATAATTCTTGTAGATTCAAGAGCCATCAGTGGAAAAAATCGGAAGTTTTTTGGTCCTGAAAGTAGCACAAAACTGGAACATGATTAATGCTTTGCCGCCTTCTTCATCGCAAGGTGTTGCTCTAGACCAGGCTTCACGATTGAGGATTGCTGTTCGCAATTAGCATGCTGAAATCGGAACCTGTAGCTATGCAAATTCACCATTCTTTTTTCAACATCACAACTGCTTCCTTGAGATCGACTCGATTGAATTAAAAGTTGAAGGACTTGGAGCTTCCCCAGGCCGAAACATGCCCAAAAATCAGTTAATTACATCAAGCTCATTGATTGGGGGTCCTTCTTGGCGAGATCATTGTCTTAACACCTACACCGACAGCGTCTTGCAGTGAGACATGGCCTTCCAGCGGCCCTGAGCCAATGATTTCATCGCAACCCGCGGATCTTTGCATTGGGGCTAGGCTAGGGGTGGTTCAAACCCAGGTCACTGTTCAGGCTTACTTATAGATATATATGCATATGCATATATAAGGTATCCACGTAGGTATACACATATGAATGTATACATATATGAATCTATACACATGTGCATGTATGTAAAAAACATATTATGCACACATATATATATATATATGTTTTAAACACAAACACATATGTACATATGTATATATATATATAATATTATATATATATATATATAATATTATATATATATATATATATGCATACACATTTAATTCACATGCAATACATGCACAACACCAACTGCCTTTGCTTTTGTTTTTCTTGTCCGTTTGCAGCCCGCTGATGCATTTTTAACATTTTTAGCAATTTTCCCACACCTTACACCTTACTGTCGCACCCGAAAGATAACTTTTTGAACGCCTGTTTGCGGATGTTAACCTAGCTGAGAAGAACCTTGTAGAGTTGATAAAAGGACACCATCGCCATCACCACAAAAATGGGCAACACACATCTTTAAAACAACCACCCCTCATTGACAATTGCAGTCTCAGTTCGACACTGGTCAAGTTAAATCCCAATTTGAGACCTTGAACCTCAGGTGCAACTATTGAACTATCATGACCGGCAGCCGGCCACCACTAATCCAACATTGCAAAACGCCATGTGACATTTTCACAGGACATTCTCCCAGTTTTGCTGCCGTTTTAAAAACTGTTCCATTTCCGTGGTTTTTCTCCTTTGCCGTATGAGAAAATCCCACATGCGCAACAACGCCAACGACTCACTCCTGAGACTTGGAAGAGCCGGGGTCAAGCACCCACAGCTGAGCCTCCTGACAGCAGGTAATCCATTCCACTGACCAACCATTGGCCAACAATGGCATACCCAAGAATAAACCTCTATTTGGGGATGGTTTACTATTGGCTTTACCACTTTGATTGATAAGCAATGTAATTGTTCAAAGTGTTTGCTGATTACTATTGATAACTCATGATTTATCATTGGGTTAACCAATGGTAATCAAGTATTATTAATTAACGCACCGCATCAGCTAATTGTTTCTTAGGGCTATCTGATTCATTATTGATGGTTGTTGGCTTATGTTGGCTTATTGATGACACTTGCTGATTAATTAGGTGGGTTGATGATCATTGATGATTATTGGCTAACTCATGATAATTGATGACAAGTGCCCAAATAGTGCCAATTGATGATGCTGCTACTGAACTTGGTATCCCCATGTATCCCCCGAATTCAGCAGCCTAGGGCCCTTAGGGGTTTATGAATCCGGGGTATTCCCATCGCATCGAAGGCTTTCCAAGCCGCGTCCCTTTCTTTCGGCCGAGGGCTAGTCGGTTGAGATCACCAGCCTTTGTTGTATGACACTTTTTGAATTCAAAAAATGCGTTTTTATCAGTGTGGATTAGTACCAATTAGGATCATGTATGATTATAATTGATGATTTTCCGTCAAACTGATGCTCATTGATTGGAACATGAAGTGCAATGGCAGATAAATGCAATTAATAATTACTTGGCAACTTCATACCAGTCTCAACTATATCAAAACACAGATTATCCCGAGCATCTTTGCAGCACACGCTCGATGCCATTTTCTTCCAGTCCACAAGCAAGTCATGCGACGAACCCAAGCACTCGTTGCAAAACTTGTAGTACTCGAGCTCATTCATATATTTCTCCACCGTCAACTTTGCCGAATGATTGCCCCAAAGGCATTCCTTGCTCCTATTTCTAGGCAAGTTTGACGGGATGGGTTTAAACGTAGACTGGAACCTCTTCCTCTGCAGCTTCGTTCCCATGTACTCGACGTACTTTGACGTCAGTTCGTTTCTGAAACACTTCATCTTAAAGTTTGGAAAGTCTTCAGATCCATTCAGGCTACGGTGGAATCGGTTCGGATTCACCAAACATTGACGGATCTCAGGAACCAAGTCACCTTGACAATTGAAGGTCACACCCAAAAAGTTGCATTGAGAGAGCAAATGGTCAATTGGATCACGGCATGGAAGGTGGAGTTCCACGCTAACATTCCAGGAAGCAAATCTCTTCCACCACCCCCAATCTCTCTCCAGCGACACAAAATCACAATCTTCGTACCCTATCTCATCCATGACTTCAAATGGAACCCTCAGCCTGCTGTATCCTGGAAAGCTTTGTCCCAATGTGTCATTCGGTGCTGGGTTGCCCCAAAAGCGCCGGTTTGCTTGAACAGCATCATACGAATAGCCCTTGTGGCCACAAACTCTCTCGTAATTCAGCGCCAATGCCCCATTCAAATACGAACCCGCTGTTTTCGCCATATGAACATGGCCATATAGCGGTGCAGCACGTCTTCCACCAGGCTTGATCGCCTCTGTCAACGCAGCAGGTGGCTGCCGGGCCACGGCAAAGATCGCTTCCTTCAGAGTTGTGGAGCGATGGAGAACGAACGCAGCACTGAGAAGCATGAGAAGCGTGCTGCAAAGTAGCAGGCCGAGCTGCTGGGATGCACACTGAATCATTGCGCAACCTATGGACCTATGGACAGCACATGTTGAATACTACCTGCCGCAAGGGCAAGGGTTTCTGTCAGATCTTGCGCACTAAGCATCTCTACACAACTTTTTGCGCATCAAAACCAATCTTCAAGACGTTTGGGCTTGCGTGGAGCCTCTGATTGTCACATGTACAGCCAAGACTTCTGAGCACAAGCAAGACCCCAACCATTTTTCCTGTTCAGTATTGTTGGACTTTGATGTGACCATTTTGCAAGATCCAAGCCTGGGACATGTGATCCCCTGGAGGCCCTAACCATCATAGATGGTATATATGGGGGTTTCCATAAATTGTGCTACCCCAATAGCTGGATAGTTTATAGTGGAAAATCCCACTAAAATGGATGATTTAGGGGTGCCTCCATTTTAGGGAACCTCCATATAGGTCTGTGTGATGTCATGAAACTTTACCATGCGTACCGAGCATTGAACATCTTAGATTCTCAGCAGCAAACTGTGACAATTGGCGCGTGTAAAACTTCATGTATGGTCCTGACTTGATTCTAAATTGGCCTGTTACTAGCCCATTTATAGATGATTTTACCATCAAAACCTCAATTTATAAATGGATATTCCCACTAAAACCTCCATTTATAGATGATTTTCCCATGATTAATCTATCTCGTTCCTTTCCCATGTTTGATCCGCCTCCAACTGAGATAGCACAGAGGTCAATTCATCTAGGTCTGCATCGCTCCTGGGCGTTGATGGGGCGGCCGTTTTGTGTCAACCGGTCACTACAGGGAGTGTTCGCTTTGATGATCATACATATACATTAATTATACATGTTCACACACGCATATATATGCAATAAAATGTATGTATGTAATGTAATGTAATGCAATGCAATGCAATGCAATGCAATGCAATGCAATGTAATGTAATGTATGTACATATAAAATCATATAAATTAGTCATCGTCCATGTTTTCAAAGTTATTCAAGCGCTCTGCACGTAACATCATGTAGGACCAGGCCAAGTGCCACCACATGGTACTGATCAAACAAATCACCAAAATTGAAGCCTTCGATTTATAAGCAGAAAGATAAATAAACCACCTAAGACATCTGACTTGCACAGAATAAATTGGTTCCCTAAAATTCAAAAAGATTAAGTACCGCAAATGTGAAGATCATGAAAGCACCCAGCCAACCTTCAAACGTCGTGTTCGAAATCATCTCAGGACCAAACTAAAAGTGTGAGGGTTGTGTTCCCCCGGTTCCTACTGGAATTCTGTTGTTGCAGGACCCATGCTAACCTACTGACCTGATTCCTGCAGACTCACCTCATGCTTAAAAGCAAGTGGGGCCTAAGCGCTTCATATCTCAGTCTTAGCTGGGGGGTCGTTTACCGAATACCTAGCTGTTGGTGTCAACCACTGTGTCAATAGATCTGAAAAAATGGGTCATTGAAGATCATCGTCCCAGATAGGCCGGAAGATACATATCAATCATATGTTCGAGGTTTGAATCCATCAGCCAGTATCAACCGACTGCCCAGCAAGGATCCCAACATTGGGACCCCTGCTTTGATAAGAGTTTGTTGGCTGCCACATTGATGGCCTTCAGTGTCTCCTGCCGGTAGCCAGATCCCACTGGACGGTGAAGGTCATGACAGGCAAAGGAAACACCAACCGCATGGTGGCTTTTTATATTCCCTTAGAGACAGCAAAATCATGTAATTTGTCCAGAAATCGGGACGCGCCAAAACTGCAATTTTAAAGAGGAACGTGAAAATGCACTATCAAAATTGGGTCTAATTTGAAGACACGAGTGATGCATCCTGTCAGACAAACCCTGGTTTGTGGCCTGCGCAGCACTAGGTGCCTTTGCTCGTTGCCCTGAGGATGGGGGAAGAACGCTGTCCATGCAACGCCATGCATGGTGTAAAATGTGTAAAACTGGGCAGCCATTTCCTTGGCTTCGACAACATATTTCTGGGACGCCATTTCAATGTGGGATGGGGCATTGTGGCTACCCTGCTGAAGGTCCATGAATACGGTGCCAGGTGGTGCGCAATTCAGGTGATTGGTCCGGGAACGAATCTTTCCTCCAAAAACTTTAACCCTGCAGAATGTGCTATGAAAGAACGAACCTTCGGATTTGATAATTACACTTTAAAAAACATCTTAAAACTACGATGGAAATTGGAACCTCAAGAGAACATGACCTTCAAATGACCCTTCCCAACATTTTTGGTCAAACCTTTGGCCCATGCCCAGCCTGTGGCTAAAAGTTTGGGAGATTTCTGAACCTCAGATCTTGTCCGACTTGATCTCCCAGCCCAGGAGGTGCAATAGTTAAGTTGATCCTGTGCAACCAATGTTAGATGGTCAAGAAATGGTTAATAAATGGTTCATAATGATGTTAATTGTTAAAATTCATGGTTAGTTGATGATAATGGTTAATAACTGTAAGAATACCATCTCCTGGACAATTCGAAGGGTGCTATTCTAGTAGAACATTGTCACTATTTGGAGGGTGCCTCCTTAGTCAATCAAACACAGTCTTTTCATCTAGGTTGACACTACCATGTTTTGTTGATATGCCCTGTACATTTTTTGGCGGTGATATATCCGCTTTTGCTGCTGGTACCAGTCCAACCCTTCTTGCACGCAGTGGCTGAGTGTCCAAACCGCCCTGAAGAGCTCAAGTTTGGCTTCTTTTATTTTCTGCCAGCGGTGCCATGTGTGGTGGTGAGTTTGATCCCCGCAGCAGGGAATGGCTAGTGGGGATACATGGGTATATTATTGAAATAACTGAAAAAGACAGCACTTGCAACAATAACCTTTTTCATTGTTTCCTTCTATGTCAAATAATGTGTGTGTATATATATATGTATAAACGAATTAGCTCATCCCATGTGCATCCCAGGTAGGATGGATTCGACCTCGCAAACTTGCGGCTTCGGTTGAGGCCAGATCAACAAATATCAACAATCTATAGGGGGAATTAAACTCTTGTTAAAGGGGAATATTACTATAGGGAACCTATATATACATATATATATATACATATATATATACATATATATATACATATATATATAGTCATCCCGGAGTAGATAGAATATCGGACATTTTCAAAAATGATTTTCAAAAATAACAATAAATAGTTGGAATATTTTCGAAACCCTCAGTTTTACACGTTTTTCGTCTTTGTTAAGTCATTTTTAGCCAGTTTTGGACACGGGTCTGGAGAAATTTTGAAACATACAAAAATCAAACAACACCAAAAAGTAGATAGAATCTTGTTTCAAACCAGGTAGATAGAATATTTTGAGGGAATTGTGAACACCACGCGCAGACCCCACAGCAGCTTAAGACCCTGCAAACCATATTCCAACTACCAGTTTTCGACCTCCCCCGAAATA
>Ga0126342_10000448_pt1 | contig 44338 bp, 20 predicted proteins | sample Cyp1metagenome_FD_92528 | JGI IMG/M metagenome (GOLD analysis project Ga0126342, IMG submission 92528) | Coral microbial communities from Lord Howe Island, Old Settlement Bay, Australia - Cyphastrea 1 metagenome | ecosystem: Host-associated > Invertebrates > Cnidaria > Coral ...
TGGTTTGTGATGTATTGGTACATTATGTATTGTTACAGGATCTACCACCCTTCATCATAGTCAATTGCACCAAGTAAAAAGTCATTCGTAACTCGGAAATTGCTTCCCAACTTCCTTTGATTAATGTGTATCATGGGGATTTTCATAAACAATATGAATAAGTCCTAATGGGAATATCACCTATTAGGACTATATAATGAACTTGTATCATTACCTTACCATGTGTGAGATGTGTCGGGTCGCCTAGCAAAAATTGCTTAAAAAACAAGTGTCAAAACATCGGAATGCCACCCGGTCACAGCAACCTGGTCTCGCTGGTCTGTTCCCAGGCCTGGCTGGTCTTGAAAACTGCGTTCCGCACATTTTCTGCGCTCACCTCCGTGTCTTGCGGGCTGTCCACCCTTTGACCCGCCTATGGATTGTATCCTGCGACTTTCAAGCTGCCACACTTCATGTCTGCCACCTCTGCCAAGACTCTTGCCCGTGCGCAACAAGCGACTCCACAAATTGGCGACTTTCGGCTTATCACCCTATCATCATGTCATAGTATATTAGTATAACATTATATATATATATTAATATATTATATATATATATATATTTGAAAATAGCTGTCCAATAACTGTCTTTTTTTCTGGGGGAAAACGTACCCGACAAAAAACTATAGCAAAAAGGATGGGATTCACATGGATCAACTCTGGATTTTGCACCAAGACCCGTAACGAAAAACGGTTTGCGAACTGGAAAATCACTACTTTTAATGGGTAAAACTACTTTTCCTATGGCCATTTCAATAGCAAACTCTTATAGTTTACCAGGGGGTAACATCAAAGGGATTTACACATTTTGGGAATTCTTGTGGCCCATCGGATCTTTGTGTGTGATTGGGCGACGGGATCAACAATGGATTAAGGATGTTGCCTTGAGTAGTAAACAACTGAAACTGGTTAGTTAAGTGAAATCCCGATTTTATACATAGTAGGTATTAGTAGGTACCAAAAAGCTGGAGAAGCTTCTATTCACCACGATTTCGGGATTGGAAATTACTTGTCCATCCCTTTGGGGGAATTGCTATACAAGTTCGTAAGTAGGGCATCCCGACATATTAGACAAAAAATAGATTGGATTCGTAATCCCACATGGTGCTGGAATAGTGGCTATATATGGTGCTCCATGGATCCCATCAATATACCCCAGTCATGTTAGCACATATACCAGCACCATGGATCCCATTTACAATAAGAAAAATGTCGACTCGATGATGAGGTCGAAACATGTCATGTCACCTTGGTTTCCCCTCGGATAAAACGTGAACCTCCCAGGTTCAAGGCCATATGTGGCCATCAGTAGGAATTTGGGATGCCAATTGATTGAAACTCACCATGATCTCTCCATTTTCACTAGTGAAATCCCCAGTTTCCTTAAGGTCAAATAATGTTTTAGAAAATCCCAAATTGAAGTGTATAAAGTCCTGTTTCCTATCCCATCTCATGGTAGAACAGTTGGGTGATAGGTTTCCCGGTTTCATTGGTTAATTCAGAATCCCAATAAAACTGTTGGAAAAACTCCTTATCAACAACCAATCAACGTCCGGGTGTCCATGGAAAATCCATGGAAAATCCATGGGATTTTCCCAGCTAAAGATAGTTGGACGGTTGGTCCATAAGTTCCCGATTTTTCCCATGACCACCATGTAGTTCGAGGACTTCCCTAGATTTTCCGCTGATTTTCGCTTTTTCCCATGACTCCCATGAGTTCCCTCCTTTTATTGAGCCCTCCTGAGCCGGGCAACTCATTGCTCAGAAGGACTGCTGCGGCAACCAAGTGAGAGGCCTTGTGTCCTCAATGCAGCACAGTTACCGGTCAAACGGTGACGACTTGCAATCTTGATTGGTTAAATCCCCATGAAATCCCCATGAAATCTCACTTAGGTTATATAGGAGACATATGTATTATATAATTATATATATATATTATTATTTACAAAAACCTAATCAACCCGGATTCTCAATATTGACCCCTTTGAATGCTCAAATCCCGCTTTCTAATCTTTCTACCTGGCTTTTCTGACTAATCTGTGCAACATACTCCTTTGCCGAGCATCATATTTCGCCATCAACAAAAACAAGCAACCAATAACTCCACCAAATCATCAAGCTTTACAAACATGGCTTCATATCTCTGATACTCAGGGCCAATCTCCATGTTCAAGCCCAAAGCAAGCGAAATGTTCCCTCTAAGCTGCAACTGGCTCCGCATTTTCGGGGTGGATACCTATGGCTCAGCTTATCCCGAGCACAGCTCTCCCTGCCCACTGTGTAGCACATTTCCATCCAAGATCTGATCATGCGGAGATCCAACAGAGCCAACTCCATGATGTATTTGATCACCTGGAGAAAACCCGGCTGTGTCAGTGAAATGAGGATCTATAGAAATTTACATTGATTTATGGCAAAATTGAGCCAGTCGAATGGAACATTATGGTAAACTGTTGGTCTTTGGGCTATCTCTACTCTATGTTTATAGACAAAAGTGTATCTGTGGGCTTAATCAACGACCGATGTGGGTGCACAAATCAGAAAATATAGCATCGAAGACGCATGCAAAAAAACTTACACACAGGAATGCACAGGAATATTTAGGATCAAATGCAACATCAAACAAACAATAACTGGCCTACGTGATTGTTCCACGCGTCTGGTCTCCAGCATGTTGTGCCGGCAGACTCCTATGATCAGAAACAAGCAACAAAACGCAAAACGCAGTATGTTTTTTCCAACATCACAAGGATCTGGAAACCTTTTATAGTCCCCGTGTACAGCTCCAAACACATTCCGAGACTGTATTTGGGCTTGGTTTTTTCTTGGGTGTAAACGCCGCAGCTATTGAAGGTATTTGAAACATCCTACGCCTTAATTCTGGATAACACGCTGGTGCCCTCTCAGTTAAAGTTGGTTTATAACCATTTATAACCGCCATTAACAGTAGATATCTGTACATTTCTGTAATATATTACTATCATAAAACATATAAAACCAAGTTAGCAAAAAGAGACTGGTGCCACACCTTGCTGGTTGCTGGTTTCAACCCCTCTGAAAAATATGAAAGCCAGTTGGGATGATGAAATTCCCAATAGATGGAAAGTCATTAAAAAAATGTTCCAAACCACCAACCAGTTTTATATGTTTTGACTAGCACATGTATATTCAGAGGTTTCCTGTAGACTTTCCCTTAGACCAGTCCAATAAAACAAAGATTCGTGGTGTCTTAATGTCAACCCCGGATTAATAAACCATGTTGTATTAATTAGGGTGGTACTCCTCCAATAGTCATTTCATCTAATACTTAAATGGTACCCTCCCAATTAAACAGCCGTTTGGTGTTTATTAATCCAGGGTTGACATTAATCTGGGCAAATTATAATATTTCACTAACCTGAATTAAGGCCATTTGGGGATGAGTTCCCTTACTAACCATGATTTCCAGTGAGGTCGCAGTGAGGTCGTTATAATTTACCCAGATTAATCATATTTTTCTATTCCCATCCCTGCCGTTGATGAAGAAACCCGACCGGGTCATGCCAAAGTCCATCCCGGCGTCCGGGACCCGGCCTCCGCATGGCGCGGGTTCTCGCAGCCATTGGCCTTCACGAATTGGTTCACGAAGTGTGCGGCTGTGGGAACCACCACCTGGAACTCCAGGGTGCTCCTGCACGGAGCAGGAATGGAGTTTTTTGAAGGGAAAATCTGGAAATCAGAGGGTTTTTTAAGAAAATATATGTGTCTTCCGCGTTTCCTTTGGATATATTTTTGGATGATCAGGCTGAAGTTGTAGTATTTGAATGGTATGCGTGGGTTCTACAACCTGAAATTTCAAAGTTGTGAGTGCTATGACCAGTTCGAAGGGTTCTAAGGGTGATGGTGCGAGGAGGGGGACCATGGACAACTACCTGGGATGCGCCATCGGATGCTGGTATGGACATGAGGTTGTAAAGTGAGCAGTACTGACATGAACCATGCATTTTTCCTGGGCTTATCATGGCTTATCCATGTTGATCCTATCCCATCTGATAAGAAATGCACTAGTTCCTTGGGTTGAAGCCCAGGTGCAACATGTTGCACTCCATCTGGAAGAGCTCATCCTTTGAGTAGGTGTTGTCGGTGATGTACACAAAGTCCTGAGCTGGGCGGCATACTTGCCCTGGGAAGGAAAACAAAAACACCAGAAAGGCGAGACATGTTCAATTTAACACTATTTTGTGATTGGATTTTACCAAATTCAGCATCTTTTTTGGGGGGTTCATCTTGTCTTTTTTCGCATGGCCAAACACTGCAGTTGATCGACCCTCCGAACCACAGGTTGGCGTCCAAGTTCTCTCTTTTTGTCACTAGAAACTCGTGGGTGATTGAGAATCCCAAGGATGTTTTGGTCTCCATATGTCTCCATACATTTGCCGGACATATTCTCATCAAGCGTTTGCTGTTAAAATCCTAAGTTTTTGCTGGCCAAATCCACATTTCTTACCAATTTCACCCATGTTCTCCTCAAAAGACATTTTTTGCCTATAAATCCAGCATAATCCAGCTCAAAGCAAATTTTCGTTGGCAAAATCCGGTGAAATCCAGAAAACAACCAAATGTTCATCACTAGTGTAAGGCTTAAAAATCTCTGAAATCCAGAAACCGGAACCTTTTTCGGTGAAATCTGTGGGTCATCTCCAAGCTGCGGTGGCTTTGGGCGGATCGATCTCCTCAAATTTGGCGGCCACGAACATGGCCACCACCTCTGTTCACAGTCTGGTGAGTCGAGTGAGTTTATCACTACCAAGATGGGTGGGTTTATATGGGGTTACCGTATATAATATATATATATATATATTTCTATCTATAAAAGGTAGTAGTTAGTCTAGTTAGTGGTAGTTATAAACAAATATACCAACATAGAGGTTTATAAACATATATAAACATATCCTTTTCAAATGCTTAAGGTGCTGTAACTTTGGTTTATAAACTCAGCAGGCTATATCGGTTTACCCTCTGGTAATCAACCATGGCTGGCTGGAAAATCCCTCATTTAATTTCTAGATGATTTGTCCAGCTATAAACCTCCATTGATAGAGGACTGGCCAGCTAGTCATGTTTGATTACCGGAGGATAGATGACGGGTATATAACCAATAAACAGGGATATACAAGGTAGAAACTGATGCCCTAAAGAGCTAAAGTCTATACCTGTAAGGGTCAACTAAAAGATGCTTAAACGTGTTTGCAGGATGTGAGCCAACTTGTGTTTCTTAAATTGCCATAATCTATGCATTTATATATATATATATAGAATTATATAGAGGTGTCCAACCTTTCTATCTTTTCTTGGGTTCCTACTATAGGACAACTTAGGGTTTATGGTAGTTGTGAGACTAAACCAACTTACAACCAGGCGGCCCCACATTGCAACATTTGTTCAAACCTATACCATAACTATCCCATTTTCATATCCCTCCACAGTTTTTGTTTAAGACATAATGTGGATAACTAAAGAGGTCGAATCCCCCAAACAAAAAAATAAAATGAACAATGGCTATCATCCTATATATGGGTTGGAGAAAGCTTGATTAAAGCTGGTGCAAAGGAAATGTGCAGAAAAACATGTTTTCTTTACAATTATATAAGGGTATGGATTTGCTGTCAGATAAATCAATGTTCCCTTCACAGAACTGGGATTGGATAATGTCAGAAAACGCTATAATTACTAGCTGGGCTTGGCGTATTTCCCTTCTAAAGTCATCGGAAGAAAATATATTTATCGATCCATAGATCCCGGTTACCAGGGCCTTCGAACCAAGCATTTTTCTTGCTGTCCCATGTTGACTTTGGCGCAGTGGAAGATTGAAAACCAACGAAATCCATGAAGCTGGTTTGCTTCCCCAGTTTGTTGGCTAAGTTGGCTTATAGGTAGGCTAACTGTTGGGTCGACGGTAGACAGATAGATTATAGGTTAGACTATAGTAGATTAGACTAGATTAGATTTATATATATATATATATTTATCTTCCATAATTATTAACTAAACAAACCCAAATGTTATCTAGTTTGATGGTGAATTGTACACCAGTAGCTTGGCATCTGCGTCCTCCGCAGTCCAAGGAACCCCAAGCAGCTGCAAGCGTCGGCGCAACACGGGGAGCGAGGACATGTAACGGTCGATTAAGTTCACGGCGAGGAACCTGGTGCTGAAGAGAATGGCACTACAATGGGAATACAATGGGGATATGATGGCTGGTTGGTGGTTTCAACCCCTCTGAAAAATATGAACGTCAGTTTTGTCACTTTGTCGATGAGTGCAGACGCAGGCTGCAGTGAAGAGGGCCCGGGTTTCCTTGCACCTCTCACCACTGGCACAAAATTACCCTGTTGTAGGGTTCCAACAACGTTTAAAATTTCGGAGAGTACGACCTCCTTGATGTAGGTAGTTCCAAATTGCCTGAGAAACTTGGCCACCTCTGATTAATTTAGGTCTATGGTTGACTCCCCAAGCAGTGATCGTAGGACCGTAAGCAAAAAGGGAGTTACATCTGCAGATTTCAAGAGTAGTAACATCTGAATGTCCCACCCACCATTTCAGCATCTGTATCCAAGCATGGTTTTGCAACCCAAGTCTTTGTGAAGCTACGTCAGCTTCAACGCTTTCCTCTCTCAATTTCCACCCCTCCTTCAGTCTGACGGGCGCCATAGAATGGGACTCGTAGCAAAAGTCGAAGTAAAGTTCGAGAGCACTCGTAGGAGGCCCCTCATACCATTTCAACTGGTCCCACCATTGTTTGAAACGCATGGCAAACCTAGGTCCATATGGACATGAATCAAGGTCAGCTTGACATGGGCCCGGTACATTCCATGACATGCCATGCAAATTCCACAGCTCACTTAGATCCGGTTGAACCTGGACAGGTCGTGAACGTGGCAGGGCTTTGAAAGACCGCTCATGTATTTCACATATTAAGTCATGGTATTTCTTGACCCATTGTGCATATACCTTTTTCTCATCAAGCATCTTTTGGAATTTTTGCCACAGCTCAAAGTGATCGGCAGCGACAGACTTACGAGCTTCACCGTCAACAGCTGCATTAAAGAAGGCATGTGTTTTTTCCGCACCCTGAGGTAAATTACGCCATTGAACATGCGCTTTCACCTTAGTAATGCAAACATCATGGCATGCACGTTGTTGCAGGTGCCACACGATTGGCTCCCAAATGTCATCATGTGATTTAGGCTTTGGAGTCAAGCCCATGCTGCATTCATGTAAAATTCTTTGCACCTCATCGACCACAGCAGCGCAGTCTGTAAACATCTCAACACGCCAGAAATGCTGTAGTGCAAGAAGAACTGCAAAGCACTCAGCTCTATAAGGACTATGGTCAGTCGTGGGAAGGAGCTGTCTTTCGACCAACTCCCACTCGTATTCACCAGTAACCTTAATAACAGCTGAACCAGCAATAGCATGTTCCCAGGAAGTGTTACAGAAACATGAACCGTCGGTGTACACTTTGACTCGTTCCCCACACTGGGGAGCCACTTTGAGAAAACTTCCGCCCATCGCCTCTTGTCTCAGCAGGACTGCATTGTTATCGTCAGGCACCATACCAAAGTGCAAAACAGCTTGTGGTTGTTTTTTAAGCCATCTTACGGTACCCTTGTATTTCCGACGCAAATCACTCAGTCCATGGCAGTGATATATTCTATGATCCTTTCCATCCACGCATGAACAAAAGGGACAAGTTGGGTCATCCTTTGCATAGTATGCAAGTGCATCCATCGTGACATTCTTTCCACTCACAATAGCAGTCAAGAGTCCCTGTTGCTGCGGACCACGCATACAGACAATGCTATTGAAAGCTTTAGCTGAAAACTGCTTGATATCGAAACCCTTGCGCTGCACTCTCGAAGGGACAGTGGCTTCCCAAGCTTTATCCAAACATTTGCAGACATAGGAGATGGAATCCCCAAGCCAATTGCATCTAATGCCAGAGTCATGTATGAGTCCACCACCTTCGACGCATTTCCATCCCACATCACGGAAAGCCAAATGAAACTGCGATGAAATTCCTGAATCCCTTTTTCCAACATTTTTTGTGATTCTATGCAAGAAACCCTCTTTTCTGTTGGGAAAAATTCTGAAGAATTTACGGAAAAATTTGATTCTCCTTCTCAGCAGTCTAATTTGGGGATCAACTGTGAGCCCAGTAGCACTGGAAGCCAAAAGCGTGTTGGCTCCCGATTTGTACAGCCCCATTGTTGCTGCCATAGCGCATCGCAAGCTGTGGAATTGTTTATTGGTAAACTTCACAATTTCAGACCCGTAACTGACAATACCAACACCCAACGCAGTGCACATACGTCCCAAAAAGTGCTTGGGTACCTTAGTACGCTTGACCCTTTTAAGGATTCGTATTGATTTGGCAAGGCGGGCATTCGACGTTTTCTTTGCAAGTTTCTTGGTGTAGGCGACATCACACCCCAAGTCCTTTGCAGAATTTTGGACTGGCACACTGACACCACACATAGTGACGTCCCGCAAGTTCCTACGAAGTTCAGCAGAGGTACCCCAAGTCCAACTTTTACCAGGTGAAAGTTTCATCCCCAGGCATTCCACAAACTGCTCCAAGGAGGTTATAACCCTTACCAACATTTGGACGGTCTCCACCACAACAGCCCAGTTGTCGGCAAACATGGATACAATGACCTCAGGAGAATTTTTTTGCATGACATGGGCAGCTAGCACCGTGAGGGCAACCATGCATGAGACGCTAGCGGCACAACCTTCGGGGATACCACAAGTGCTAGGAACAGGTTCGCCAATTTGACCACCGATATCAATGTACCTATGGAGATTCTGCAACATCAGGACATGAGCATGCGTGTATTTGTCCGGGATTCCAAGCTTGCTCATGAGTTGTCTGAGTATCCACCTAGGCACTAAATTGAAGCACTTCTGCAGGTCAATGACAAGCCCACATAGATGCTGCCCACTTGAATGGGCATCGTCGACCATATCACTAACCAGGGCACTAAGGTTGTCAGCGCTCAACTTGCAAGCAATACCTCCAATCTGCGGTGGCACCGACTGTCCCAAGAATGACAGCACTTGAAGACTTCTAAACCTGCTCCAGAGTCTATAAAGCGCACTCAGTATAGTGATGGGTCTGACTCCCAACGGCTTATTGACAGATTCACCAGGCTTTGCAAGCATTGCAACGCGGGCTAACGTCAACCTACTTGGCCATTCCATCCCCGCCTCAACAGCTTCGTACAGCTTAAAAAGCCAAAGCAATAAGGCTGTGGGCATTCTTTTGACATCGGACATAGAAAATCCGCAAGCTCCACGTGAACTATTCATCTTGACTCCCTTCATCATCCTTCCCCATTCCGCGCAGTCAAATGGCTTGTAAGGACAGGTTGGGCAGTCCTCCAGAGAAGTTATAAGCTCTCCAAATTGTCCTTTGCATTCTTCTGAGGTGTCAGGGCGTTGCCATAACGCACCCCATGCTTCCGCCACATGTTGTTGCATTTCCAACGGGTCAGCTGTATTGTGCTCTTGTTGGATGACCAACTCGCCAGGGCTTTTGCAGACGACATGTCTGTCGAGGTACAGGAACTTAGCATCAACACTTTCAAGTACTGCCGTCGGGTTTTGAAACTTCACAGGCAATCCAACTTCCAAAACGCATGGTCCCTTGTAAAGCAACCGACATTTACCACCCTTGCTCCATCGCTGGGGTGGGATTTGCTGCTCTCTGGTGACTCCTATGAAGGCCAAAGGCGGAGGGCTAACATCACGTACAGACTTGTAAATGAGTCTTCCACCGCGCCCAACATCCTCGAGCAACTGTTGCCTCCTAAAGCTGCAACGTGCATTCCTTTCACTGGTGACCTCTGTAACAACATGTTCCTGGAACATATCATACAAAGCACGGATGTATTCAATGCAAGGCAAAGCTGTAGGGACAAACATGCCATACTGTGTCAGTATCCAGTGTTGAAAACCATGCTCAAAACCATTTGCTTCACAAATGCGCGTCCACAAGTGTGAGCATTTGGCTCCTGCATCCTCACTACCACTGCGGTTCCATGCCTCGACCTGTCGAGACAAACTCTGGATACGTCGAAGCTGTTTCACATGTCGCCTCACACTAATTGACGGTTGGCAAATTGGGATATTGAAATCCCCATCACCTCCACTCTTGAGAATGGGTGCTGCAATCGGAGCCATCTTCCTAAGTCTATTACGGCATCTTTTCCAACATCCCGCAGGAGCTTTTGCGGGGTTTCCATGCACATCAACAACAGACTTGGACATGGTTTCCTCAAAACTGAGAGCAAACTGCTTCATAGCCTCATCCGGGTCCCTCTCCTGGAGGGCCTTATGGAACTTCTCAAAGCGTCTTTGGGAACAAACCTCTGCTTCATACTCTGCGGTTTCAGGCTGGATCTTTTGATCATCCAGGCTGCGTGGTAGTGACCACACACTTTTGTAGGCAACATTAGCATCAATGTCAAATGTGACTTGCAGCACAGGGTGAGAGTCAAACATATGCTCATGCACTGTCTGGCAATTTTGTAGCATTTGTGCCATTACAGGGTTGGCAAGCACGAAAGACCGTCTGGTGCGATCCTTACATGTTGCATCAAGAGTAGTCTGGAACCTATCATGACTCGCAACGGCACAGTCAACCCACCCCTTACGCTGGAGTAAAGGCCAGAATGGCACCTCATGCATTTCCCTGTTAAAGTCGCCAGTGATTATGGCAGGTCCTTTGAATGCAGTAGCACGTTCAACCCCCGGTCTTGTTGCGACAACAAACACTTTTTCAGCGTCAGCCAAGATTGTGTTGTTCTCAGGAGGCCCATAAACGGAGCAAACATAGATTGGCAGGTTGGGCTTGGCTCTGATGATTGCATCGCAAAACCTGCAGGTGGCATCAGCTTCATGGTCAAGACTTTCTGGGTAAGGTTGCAGTGGAAATCGGCTCAAAACAGCGGTGCCCACGGCCTTGCCTCGGTACACACCATTATTATTGTCAGAGTGTTTTTCAGCAGCCCGACTGAAAATGGTGTTAACTCCCATTGCCTTGAATCTGTTCTGTATGACCGTTTGGGCCTCTGCAGTGTGAGAGGTTTCACTTGCGGTCCACACACCGTCAACAAATGAGGCCACTTCCTCCTCTCTTCCTAGCAGCTGCGCAGGATTGAAAGTTGAAACGACAAAAGGGCCAGGGTTTTCTGCCTCTCCAAATCTCATCACCTTCACATGCATCGTCTGCTGAAAAAACTGGTTAATTAAGCAATCATGTAATACAAATTCCCTTCCAATGGTTGCAACAAGGGAAGAGTTAGGACGATTTTCCCTTTCATTCAGGACACACCTAAACACGCAGGGAGACATGCAATGGCAGTAATGCTTCGTGCAGCATTGAATGTGCACAACTCCAAAGGATTCACTTCTTCGATGAACATGGTCAGTGCCGATACCTTCAGCGAACAACGTAGGATCCTGGAATAGCTGGCATTCCAGGGTTGCGTGCACCGGTATGACATTGGTTTGCACATCAACAAACATTATACTTTCCTGGGATAACTGGTATTCCAGGGTCTTCATGTCCAGCTTTTGTACCCTTCCGCCTGAACAGGCAACAGGGCTGAGGTGTTCATGTTTCCATATACACCCATGAAATTGCATCTTGTCACAATTAATTTTCTTCAGTTGAAGACAGGCAATACGTCTTTCATCAACCAGCATTATTGTGTCCCGGAGTTGCTGGCATTCCGGGGGCTCAAAAGCCAGCGTGGAAATATTCGCGGTTTGTCCATCATCCAGCGTTATTTTATCCCGGAGTCGCTGGTATTTCGGGGTCTTTTTAACCAGCATTTCAAAGGGATTCATTTTGAAGTTGGCACAAATATGTATCGCTTCAGGAACCCATGAACCATTCCAAACATGCAAAAGTTGGAGCAAGACATGTCTGGTGAAGTGACCATAGCTGCAGTGCCTACACATGGCTCTACCCAGCATTATGTTATCCCGGAGTTGCTGGTATTCCGGGGGCTTGGAAGCCAGCATGAAAAAACACATACATAGGGAATCAGCCAGCATTATTGTATCCCGGAGTGGCTGGCATTCCGGGGGCCCGTAAGCCAGCATGAGGGATTGTGAATACATGTTACGCAAGATGTCAACATAATAAGTGAGGCAATGCCACATCATGCAGGTACTGCCTGTGGGGCGTGCCACAAATTGCATCGTTTCTACCGCGTCGTCAGCAACTGAGGGCTGTCTCACATGGACATCCTCCTGTCGGCATGGAGGGGCAAGGCACATACAATCATCGACAGCAAAGTACAAAGTAAGAAGGCCATTGCCCCCCCTATGTTTACCCCATTCTTTGACCAGCATTCTGTTATCCCGGAGTTGCTGGTATTCCGGGGGCTCAAAGGCCAGCATGAAAGCACACTTCAACAGGGATTCAACCAGCATTATTGTTTCCCGGAGTGGCTGGTATTCCGGGGGCCCGTAAGCCAGCATGAAAAACTGTGTACCCCTGCTTGACATGGTGTCTGTATCTTCATCACGGCCATACCCGTTGCAAGTGTATCTAGTGGGGCATGCCACCAGTTGCATGGTTTAGGAATGACACCGTCAAAAGAAAATAGCTGTGTCACATGGGCACCCTCTTGTCGGTATGGAGGTAAACTACCAATGCAATCATCGGGAACCTTGGAGTAGACAGTGTGGCAATTACCCCACCTATGTTTTTTCCACTCTCTAACCAGCATTATGTTATCCCGGAGTTGCTGGTATTCCGGGGGCTGTGGAGCCAGCATGAATTCAAGTAGCCGAATAACCACCTGGAGGATAATGCCAATACAATTGGAAATCATGTGGCCACTCCGATTGGAACTGTTTTGGAACCCCACCTCGCTAACAAGTTTCGCCATTCTTCTGGGAGAACCTTTACCGGGAACAAAGGTCAGTTGGTAATCGCAACAAATACAAATGTACCACATGCACAATTGCCAACACACACCAGTGAATCCAACATCCACAAAGGAGAGATGACCTGAGGAATGGTGATCGTACGGGTCCATGTGGTTTGTAACCAAAGGAAGGTAAGACACCCCGTGTTGCCGATCATTCTCAAGTTGTTCGGCTGCTTGCCTAATGTCACCGTGCATCCTTTTGCAGGAAGAATTATGTGCATTTAATTTCACTTGCAAGGGCCTACAAGCGTTTACAAAACCAAACTTTTTATTTTTTCCAAAGTAGGACCCTTCATGATTCGGGTTGCATTCGGGCTGTGCAGCAGCATCTTGAATTACACTGTAATTACTAGGAAAGAATTGCAACAGGTCGAATCCACTGTGGTGCATTTCAACATTTTTTTTTCCCACAGAGTTGACGAGATTGCATCCCTTCTCTGTGCGTAAACATCTTTTTTTTGCATAGGTTTTCAGGTCCCCGATGTACCGGCATGCACTGAATTTAGCTCTATGCTCATTTGCATGACTGTATTCGGAATGACCATTTGGCATGCTGTGAAGGATGTTGACATCCGAACCTAGCCTGTAGTCGCATTCCCTGTGTGTTCCATGATGTGCCACCGCTGGTATGAAGATGGCCTGCAACATGATGAGCATGATGACAATCACGCCTGGATTTCTGGATCTTACATCGGCACGACCTAGTCAACTCTCCTTGATAGAGAACGGGTCATTCCTTCCTGTCTCGGTTGTGCGCGGTCGTTTTTCCGCTTCACCGCTAATGTTCTGCTGCATGGTCTTTTCCAGGCTTGTCTGCATTGTGGCAAACATGCTCTGCATCTGCTGGATGATTGCTTGGCCTGATGTTGCAACACTCACCTCAACTTCCTGCAGCTTCTGCCTGGTGAACGACTGTTCCTGTTTCATGTGTCCCATGTCACTGGTGATGCTTGCATGACTTCGTTCAGCAGAATCTTTGACCTCCAGCAATGCCGTCTGCAACTCTTCAATGCGGGCATTGGCACTTGCAAGCTTCATTTCAACTACGGCAGCGATCTGGTCATCCATCTGTGCCTTGAACTCAGCAATTCTTTACGTCGTTGAGACTTGAAGTACATTGTTATGGGAATCCCTCACTGTATCAACCTTAAACTCACGTGCAAACATGGTGACCGGTTGGGCCGAAGGAGCACTCTTCTTAGCCTTCTCGACGACAACAATGGCACCGTTGATTCCCATGTGACTGGTTGGTGGATCATGTTTAGCTGCTACTAACCATCTCTTCATACCCTGGGGCTTAATCGGATTTGCAATCCACCCTGCTCTGCCAAGTGCCTGACCAAGCTCGTCCCGATTGATCTGTGGGACATTCGACATCACATACAAAACCTCCTCCTCAGAGAAACTTGCAGTTTGGACAAATGCCGTTTCAGGCATCAACACAGCACGTAACTGGTCAGCATCTTCTCTCCTGCATCGGATACAATATGCATCACCTCTCTTAACCACACCGACTGCTTTTGGGCAACCCTCAGCTCTGGCAAGAACTTCAGGAAGCTTGCCATTTGGCAGTGCAATTGTGATAAAACGAGGGTCATGCTTTCTATCGGAGGTCTTAGGATTCATAAAGATCCCTGCGACGCCACTTCGACTCAAAACAGCATGCAGAAGGCTGTCTGCAATTCTGAAAAAACCATGCCAGTGATCAGCTCGCGACACATGTGCAACCTGCTGCTTACTCCATGCTTTGATCGACCATGTGGCCAAAAGATTTGATCCTCTGAGTTCGGGGATGTGTACACCAATGTAATGCAATGGAACACCAACATCACTCCAGCATGTCACGTGGTCCCTGTAGATTGCAAACTCAATAGCAGTTGAGGCCACTTGGTCAACCACAACTGACGGGATTTTCAGATTGTACTGAACTGGAATGTCTCCAAATTGCATCAAACAACCCTGAACAATGATCGGTGTTCCCGACACTGTGTGCGCCGGGATGCTGAAGACCTCACCGTATTCATGGCATCCTTTTCCAACAACCAGGAGGGCAAGTGGATCACAACTCTTAACAGCGTTATTACTCCACTTACTTGCATCACTTGCATTGACGACACAAATGCCAGTTTGATCGGGACCAAAACGTGTTGATTCAATGAGTCCAACCTCATCATCATTGGCTGAAAAGTGTGTCGCATCGATGACAATCTTACTTGCATCAACCTGGAATTGCTCTTCCCGGACCTTCGGTTTGGCCTCACTGCTTTCGGCCTTTGTCTTATTTTTTCTATTGGCACTTTGGAAAGCCTTCAGTTCCTCATGTGTGATGAGGCGGTACTTGTTTTCACTTGCTACTGTCTTGACCTGCGTCCAAAAGGCATCATCGTTCATGTTCATCTTGAACTTTTCGGGTGAAATCTTGGCAAAGAGTCCTTTCATTCTTTCCTCGACCTTGTCGACCGGCACCCCTTTGCTTTTGAGCATTTCACCTATTCTTGACTTTGCATCAATTTTGGCACCTCCAAGCAATGGACATACTCGGAAGGTGATCACTTCGTCCATGGGCATGTCTTGGACTTGCATGGAAGGGTCAAGCACCACAGTTCCTGCTGTGCATATCATACTGACTTGGAGCTGTGCTACCGTCATGAAACTGGCTGCAATTTCCGCAAGCGTCATATCAGGTGCAAGGCAAATCTCATCAGTTCTGATCTTGAATGGTGATCGAACATGCATCTTAATGCCTTTTCCCGCATATTGCAATTGCACAGCTGGTGCATCAACAGCCCGGCCATGGTGTCTCATGCAACTGATGGAGGTGGCCCGCAAAGGACGAAACCCATTCCACTGAATTTGCAGGTTTTGCAAGTCATTGATCACAGCACTACAGGCAATTTCTTTGTCATCATGGAAAGGCGTCCATGACGTGGTTGCATGCAAATCAGGAAACAATCGCTGGACCAACTGCAGGACGTTGGAATTGTGCCCCATGCAAACAGTTCTGACAACTTTCCTGGTGGGATGTCTGGAGAACCACCTCTTCATTGTACATGGTACTGGCGCCATTCCTTCGTCATGGACTTCTTTTGCACTAGGCGCCCAGCTAACATATCCCGGCATACATGCTTTGAACCTCATCTGAAACTCAGTCCGTTCGTATTCCAGGAGAAAGTCATCATCTTTGAGTGGGAGACTGTTGGAAATCAACACCAAAGCATCAGGATTGCATCCGATTTTGACTGCGGAATAGGCAATGGCTGTCTTTGCAGTCCATGTGACATCAGCTTGTAACGTCATGGCAATTTTCAAGGATTCTTCTTTGCATGTAACCTGTGTGAAAACAGGACAGAATGTCAGAACCTTGACAGGTCGGCATTTGATTGTTTGCCCCCATGCGATCACCAAACCGTCAACTGTCAACTCCTGAAAATGACTCGGCTTGGCATGTGGTAAGGCCTTACAAATTACACGTGACACAACATCCTCTGGTTCAGCATTGACAAACATCATCCAATTATTTTGAACATGCTGGAGTGTCACCATTCCCCCTCCGTATTGTTGACCGATGACAGCAACATTTCGGGGATCCCCCATCATGGCAAACTCAGGTGTCATCTCAAATCCACTAGTGGTGATATCCTCAGGGTCCTGGATTGTGAAGGGCACCGTAGGGGGGACACCTGGACCCGCAACATGATCAGCACTTTCAGACCCCTTGGATTTTTTGCATGCGTGCATGTCAGGCTTGGGCGACAACCCCCAGAAATGACCCTGGATTTGTGCAACCCACTCGGACATCTTGATTGCATTTCGCTGGAAAGCAGCAACTTGTTGGACCGGAGTTCCCTGAGGCGTAAATGGCGAGGCATCCCCCAGGAGCATATGGGCTTTGTACAACTGCAACCATGCATGAGCAACAGACAAGCCGTTACCAGCCATTCTCCATGACACCTCAATATCACTCGATAAGACAGTGTCACTTGGGTATCCCATGCTTGCAATCATTTCCCATGGTGAAATATACCGGATGCCGGTACCATCATTGAATAGCATAGTCTGAAGTCCCTTATTCTTCAACAGGTCATCAGGAATCGTATGCTGTTTTCCATACATAGCCATGAATCCAATGAATTGCTGGCAGTCAGCTACAACCCTGGCTTGGAAAACATGGTCTTTTGTTGGGTTAGGGATTCCCTTCAATCTGTTCTTCAACCATTGCGGAGCATATTCAATCTGTGACAACATACCAACCAGCTCACCAGGGATGGTCAGCTGACGCTTTTCGGATGCATTCATGTTGACATGAGATACATCGGCATCTCGAATGGACGGACTGGTGGCGACTGCTTCGAATGCTCTATCCGCAAATGAGATTGCATTGGCCATGGTCTGTTTGGCAGCATCAAATGGGACGGACTCATGGACAAACGTACCCAACCAACGATCCCTATGGACAGGCAGTACTTTGGCACATGCATAGGTGCCATGCAAGGCCAGTTTCAATCCACGCTTCTCAGCATCACCTACAAGCTCACGAAAATCCTGGTGCCTTGGGAGACCAGGTACATTTTCCAACACAACAACCAGGACACCGACCATGGCAGCCTGACGAAGGACCGACTGGAAGACCTTACCATCAAGACTTTGGAGACCACAGGACGTTCCGGCTGAACTCCATGGTTGGCATGGAGGAGATCCTAAGATCGTATCTGGATTAACCAGGCTGATGGCAACCCAAGTGTCGGGGTTCTGGACATCATCATGGATTACACACCTGAAGGCGTTGTGTCCATCCAAAACCTTCTGAACATATGATTTTGCATCCATGCATGCCAAGCCTAACCTCTTTGCACATGCATACGCAACATTCTCATCTGAATCCACCATCAACATTGGAACCATTCCCATGGTGGTGGCCATATGGGACCAACCACCAAGCCCAGCAAAAAGCTCAACTGAGTTGAAAGGCCCACGTTCTTTGGATGGACACAGGAAGACCCTGGAGATTCCCTGAGTGACATGAAAATTCATGACCCCATCCTTCCAAGACATTTCGAAATCGGTCACGATGATCTCCATGCCTTCATGAAACATCTTGTACCACTCATCTTTGAAAAAAACCATGGCTGTCATGTTGTTGACTTCTGCACGGCAACATTGCATACCAACGGAAATCAGTTTCATGCGAATCCCTTCATGTGCCAGCACCATTGCAACGCTGGAACAGAACAGCTCGGGGAGTTAGTTGAAGCCCGCTGTACCCCTGGGAGGACCCTGAGCAAGAACAGCTAATATGAACGTCAGTTGGGATCATTATTCATTATTCCCAACATATGGAAAAATAAAAAAATGTTCCAAGCCACCAACCAGTAATATGTTTGGGATCACGGATTTCCGTGGTGAAACGCAAGGGCATATTGAAGTCTGCATTCCCATGGGTCCTCATACAGCCCATACCCAGCTCGGGAATTGCCATCTGTATCACGTTAGGGAACATGATGGACCATGAGCCACTGGGTTCAGGGCATCCAATTGTTCAGAGAAACATAGACTTAGACAAACCATATCTGGTTGATGGTTGAGCTACCCCCTTAAAAATAGGAGTTCGTCAGTTAGGATCATTATTCCCAACATATGGAAAGTCATAAAAAATGTTTGAAACCACCAACCAAATATCCTTCCTCGGAAAGTACTTGGTTTGATTGACCCTTGCTCTCCGATGCTCTCAAGGTTTGAGGATTAAAACATGCCATCTATTGCCATCTCTTATGAACATTCCCGCGGAAGTTCTTCAAGAATCATTCGATCCAATATCAAGTCACTGAAAACTGGGCTTCTGGAACGTTGTTGAATGAAAGTGCCATGGCAACTGGGAAGAAAGGATGCAGCCGTTGCAGCCGTTCTAGCCGATTCCACACCGGTAACCAACCAAGGAACAGCGTCTCTGGACGCAGTCGATATTTCATGTGAACTTCCACCAGCCAATCCACCAAAATGGCGCCTCCGGCGACGTCAATTCTCAACAAACTTCTTGGATTTACGACTAACAAGCCCAAGGTCTTCAATAGTACTACCAACGTTAGATGGCAAATCAGGAGGCTGGAGTCTGCAAGGTGGTGCCCCAGTTTATGACTCCAATAACTATGGTTTATGGTAGATATAACTATAGTTAATATTAGTTAATGGCATTGGGGTTTATAAACCAACTTATAACTTTTTGGGTTGCAATATGGTGCTTTCGGGCCGAGAAACGCATCTTGCCATTGATGTCTTGCTGCGATTCCTGAGGGGAGATCCATTGATGTCAAGCTATGTCAACCGTTGGCCGTTGATTCATAGAAACTCTGAAATAATGCTTGTCTTAGCATGTCTTACCTCAGAATATCTCAGTTTTTGCTCTATTCAGCAGTTGCTTCACCTTTCATCCAATTATACATAGATCAATCCCATACAATCCATAGATATACCCATCAATATCCCATCAAGCCTGCTGATCTGGCAAAAACATAGATAATGAACATTATAGTGAAGCAACATGTGGTAAAGCAAATGGTTACTTGACAAACAATTTGCTGGGATACGAATACAGAATTATTGCAATCCGAACTATCCGAACAAGTTGAAAAATCAAATCCGACTAAAACATCAACAGCCGTCGTTTCAACCGCCGAAACGAAGGACAAAGGCTCCATATAGTCCGCGCGCGGCATAAAGATGGCTTCGTCGTGAAAGAGCTGGTCTGCGATCTCCGGCGCGTACTCCGCCACAGACTGCACCTTGTCCTGAAGGCGCAGCAGGGACAGAGCAGATGATGTGCAAACTATGACGACAGCTGGATATTGTATGTAAACACATGCGTCATTACAGTGTATTATATCAATATCTGTGTGCATATATATATATATATATTATTCATGGTAGGTCGTCTGAAAACTGGGAGTACTCCAAATGTTGACAGCAATACTAATAACAATATGACAAAACGTCATTAATAGTGACACCACATACTACAATGGTTGATCCCAACTCAACACCACATATTCCAGTATTGGCTGTTGGTATTCATAAGTCTTTCATTTTCACTGATGGCAGTTATTCAGAATATTATATATACATATATTACTTGTATTCTGAAGGTGTAACTTATAGTTATCCCAAAGCAATGGAAGAGTTGATCGTCACAAAATTTGTAGGGAAACTACTTTTCTCTCTCATCGGGAATAATCATCATCATCATCACCATCGTCATCATCATCATCATGATAAAAACAACTCCACTATACGATATATCCACCATAAACCAGAGTTATTGGAGTTATAAACTACCTTAACTATCTACAGTTATGGCCCCGAACAGTCATACATAGCAGTTACAAATAAATGATATTATAACTCCCGTAACATTATCGGTAACATTCTCGGTTACATTATCAGCCAGTTACAGCTAAGGGCATTTGCTCGCTGTGCCCCTCAAGCATTCCGCCAGGCCACATGCGCTTCTGCCAAGAGCTCGGGATTACTAATCTCCATCGGTGTAGGTGAAGCCTCGCGGTTTCGAATCGTCACCAGGCTTCGCTCGAGCGGCGCCAGTGGCGCCAGGGGTGCCAGGGGCCTGCTTCCGCGGACCCAGCGACGTAAGCGAGAAAACAGGAGGAATGGTAATTAGTCGATTGAAATTGAAAATTGGATTTATGATGATTTATGCCTATTAATGATAGGTAAGTAACAAATGATTTGACGCTCAGTTGACCCGTTGACCCCAATAAAAATCTAACGAAATAAATTGAAGATTGTGTGGTAAACAAGATTTTCCCTGGGTTTCATGAGGGTCTATTATGGAACATGCAAGTGCTTACTGGAATTTGAAGAAAACCTGGTGATTTTGTGTACGGGTTTGATCCTTGGTTGTTTGTTTTCGTGTGCACGTGTGCCTCAACTTCCACATTTGAGGCAGCGCATCATCTACTAGAATGATATCCAAAGATCCTCAAGTTAGAAAATGATTGGCAGGTAAGCATCCCATTACACACAAATGTAAAAATTATATATTCGATCACTAATATATTATATATTAAACAATAAAGTATGCAACCCCCAAAAGCATCCCCAGGCAAGGGGTTCGGAAAATGATCTTTACCCTAAAAGTTCCGGCAGTTGAAAAATACAAGTGGTTTTCTTCGCATCTCTGAATGAGTTTGCCAACTCTATGGGCTCCAGTTGATGGGATGAGTCGCAGACCCATCAAAACTAATTCAAAGTTGCCAGAATTAACGAGGTTTTCGCAGCTACATCCCAATTACAAGCAAGGGGTTATAACCCACAAACACCAACCACTGAGCTAATCCGTACAACATCTAAGAAGGTATAGCTTAACTGCCATGCCCTTCGGTAATCAAGTAGCAAGGCACGCTGGGAATTTCCCGAACATTTATTTATGGCAAAATCATCGAACTAAATTGGAATCATTGCCATGGGATGCCATGGGGCTGATTACCGGAGAGTATATTCCATTACTTCCCATGATATTCCCATGAAAATCCCAGATTCTTGGTTCTGCTCATGTTTGTGATGATGGATTTCACAACTTACCAACACCCGCGACACGTGTCGCAACGGGCCAAGGTGCTCCCGGAGCGGTTTCTTGCGCATGTCACGGGCATCTTGGATGTTGGTGATGTCCTGAGATACAGAATAAGCGACGATGTTGGTGAACCGGTAACATACTGTTCATTGAATATTTGTGTGTATATACTGTATATATCTGTATATATATATGCGCGTGTGTGTGTGTGCGGTATGATGTTTTATGTTACATTATGATTACATACCTATATATATACTTATCCCATTGAGTCTATCAGATCCCTATATTGCTATTCATAACCTTTTAGCCTTATTTATATTTAAACATGCTGTTTCTTCCCATGGAATATCACGGATATTCCGCCAACCCCATTCGAGGGGGAACATATGGCTATGAGACAAAACCCTGGCACTCGGATTGAACCCTAAAAGGATGTTTTTTTGTTAAATATATTTCCTCAAATATGACAATAATCACAGATTTTGATCCATCCCCATATAATATATACTGTAGATTTTGACCCATCTCCATATCATATATTTCCAGGTTCCAATTCAATTGGAAGGGAACGTTTAAACAAGAAAAGCATGTATCTACTGATATCTACTGGTCAGAAAAACACAGCATGGTTTTCGTCTGTAGTTAAACATGGTTTCTAGTAAAATCACAATTTCCCATAGTAGAATCACTATTTTCCCTAGCACAATCACTAACTTCCATTGTAAAATCACCATTTTGCCTTCTCCACTTTCCCTAGTAAAATCTCCACTTCCAACTAGTAAAACCATAATCTTCCCTAAGGTAATACTGGTTGGTGGTTTCAACCCCTCTGGGGGTTGGGATGATTATTCCCAATATATGGAAAAATAAAAAAATGTTCCAAACCACCAACCAGTAACAGTAACATCAGAATTTCCCCCCCTCCGCCCCTCCCTTTCCATGTCATGTCACCGCCAGACTCGCCAGTGGCGCGCGATTCACCCCACGTTGCGGCTTGGCCGTCGCCACCTTGCGGCGGGCCTGTGGAGCACCAAGACGGGTCGCGCCCACGTTGGGGTTCCTGAGAACGGTGGGAAAAAATGGAGGATTTAGCCTCTGGTAAACAGCCACATCACTATGCAAAGATCCACCATTTTCTAGATGGGTAAATCCACTATTTCGACTGGGCCATGTTCAAAAGCTATGTGACAATTACCAGAGGGTACCGGGTACCATCCAAAATGGGGATTTACCATTTAACTATAGGGAAATTGTAGATTTAACAACATGAAATTGGATGTGTACCCTCTAAACATGGGACAATTATAGGAGCCATAGGAAGCCATGGGAATTTCAGAACTTGCCATGGACGTTGCAAAATCATGGATCTATCTCTCAAGTTCGGTGGGATTTTCCAGCCCCTAAAGGGCAAGTGGAGTGAAGGACACAAAAACGGGGAACGTCACAATTTTTTGGGGAAGAATATTGATAAATTCCGGTCGGTTGATGATTATTGTGGGTTTGAGCATGTTTAAGCAGGTACCAAACAAGATGAGGGAGCTCTGTGGATGATGTTTATATATGTTCATAGGAGACATGGGAAAATTAAGCAACACAAAAGGTGCTTGGGAATTTCATGGTTCATTATGTTCATTTCGTGGAGCTTTAACTTCAAGAGTTTTGGGGCACCACCTTGCAGAATTGTACACTGTAGAAATGATGAATGGACCGGTATAGGTCTAAACCAATATGTATAGATAATCAAGCAACAACGTATCATATTACTCCATATTCTGTTATATTGGATTAGATAAGATTAGGTTATACTATTATAGATTTAGTCTGTAGATTTACATAATATGTTTAGAGATGTGTATGTAGGTTACAGTAGGTACACTATGCATATGTCTATAGTAACCCCACAAACGATGCCCCAACCATGGAGATCATCATAAACATCTTCCCGAAGCATAGCTCGAGCTATATATAGGGTATGGTGACCATGGTTTACCACATCACTAACTCAACAATAACGACTAATTATATACATCTAATTACCATGAAGAACCATTCATACCCATCAATAACCATCAATTTCACGATTTGTTATGGCACTATTTGTTTGGCACTATGGCTATTGAAGAACTGAACATTCAGTGAAAACCATGCTATAAGATAGCCATATTCAAGCCAATACCGGAAAAAAAAACGAAACCTGGAAATAGAAGGTAAACATCATCTACACTAAACAAACAGTTGGCTTATATAAACATGGCCAGCCATATTTCTTCAGTGCCGCCAGTGCCATGGTTTACCCCGCGCCAGGCTTCACATTCTCCGAGTTGGCATGGCGCCGAGCTTGGAATGCCATGGCGAAGACGACGGGACCCGAAGACGGAACGACGACGTAACACGACGCGGGGGTGCGGAGCTCCAGCGGCGTGTGGCGCCGATCCAGAAAAGCGATGCGGAAGTCTTAGAAGACGGGACTTATGATGGGATATGGTAGGCTACATACAACCGATATAAATAGTTCGAAAGTAGTGTGAAATTAGTTGGAAATTAGTTGGAAACAAGAATAAGGAATAATAAGGATACATATTGCATCATATTGCTGTTCATGGTTCCAAGTTGTTATTGAGATTATTGAGGTACCTGCTAATACATGTTGGAAAACCTTGGGGTGCTGGATTGAAAACATTGTTGAATATTCAGTTCCATTGGGAAAAAAGTTTGAGTACAACCACCTCACAGCGACTCACAGCGACATACAGTTACGAAATCATCCGCAAAATATCACCGACACAAAACATCTTCGTCATCAGCATCCCAAACTCTCATCACAAAAAATATATTCATCCGAAAAACTCTTCAATTCATCCCTTCCCCCAACCATATTCAATACCCCCCATGAAACCATGGTATGTACTAGGAGGTTTACAGATTTTACAGGTATTTTGGGATCAGGGAAACCTTCCCAAGCTTCCCAACAAAGCGAACCGGTCACGGTTCACATGCTTCGCTAAGCAACGGGTCACGCGGTTGCGCCAGCGCCACTTGGAGTAAAGCATGTAGTCGTAGATCCTCACGTTGTTCTGAAGCTCTGTGGCCTGGTCGGTTGGTTGGAGAAGACAAATTAGCGAAGCCGCATCTATAGATCTTTTAGCTAAGAAACGCCAGCAAGTTATAGCCACAACGTTAACATATCTTACCAAAAAAAAACGTTATAGCATGTTATAGCCACAAGAGAATATCTCAATATCTCTCAATATCTCTCAATATCTCTCAATATCTCTCAATATCTCAACGTAAACATGTGGCTTTGAGATATTGAAGAGACACTTTTGTCGGATGCTAATCTTGGACATGAAACCAAGGTTTCCGCAGATCTTTTGCGTCAGCGCTAAATCAGAAAATTGACCTAGCCCCTAATTGATCTAATTGCCTAATGGAAATTCCTGGGTAACAACCAGCACAAAACATCATCCAAGTTCTTTTTGCTCCGCCAAGTCGCATGGTTCATGAAGATATCCATCATCACCTGCCGGTTTTGAACAGCTATGAGGTTCAAGAACTGTGGCTTACGAAACTACATAAACATCAGGTTTTTTTCACCATCCATTTCTGGTGAATTTTCGTTGATTTTGGGGATGGTTTATGACATTGGCTTTACCACACAAGACACAAACCTGACATATGGCACTTTTAAATTTTGAAAGGTGGATCTTCTGGCGGATGATCCCATGAACCAGTCATCCAAGGTTTACAGTACTCAACGGTCAACGGTCGAAAAAAGCATGGTGGTTGAACTCACCATGAACGCCACGTACCATTCACCAAGGTGAGGGTATGTGTAGTTTAGTATACGATGGCTTTCGCCTTTTACTGAAGAATTCCTCAGCCCCAAAGCTATGGCAGTTCTGCTGCAGCCGGCCTGGAAAGGTGCGATGATGATACCGAAGAGAAGGTAACAGATCAAGTCCCGGCTGCGAATATCATATGATCTCAGGGCCGTTTTTCTCCGATCCGACAAGGCCGTCACTGTCCAACGCGTACCAACACGGTCGAGTTTCGCCATGGGAAAATCATGGAGATTTGGAGACAAAACGAGATGAGTTTAGCAGTCCGGTTGGTGGTGCAATGTGCCCATCTTGAAAAATGATAGAGTTCGTCAATGGGAAGGATGACATCCCATATGAAATGGAATATAAAAAATGTTTGAAACCACCAACCAGTATTTTGTCAAAATCATGTGGATCTATACAGAACTTGACTTTACCCAACACTTACATTCAGAGTTCAGCATGAAAATTAGAAAGAAATAACATCTGCGCCGCGGGTTGGGTTTTTCGTGTATCTTCAAGTGCTTTGGAACCGGTAGCCATACTTATGGCTAAGCGTATCAGAAGATTGGACTGGACAAGTTGTTCTAGTCACTTCCTAGCCGTTGATGACCCTCACGTTGGGAATCTAACTTCAGCTGGTTGGTGGTTGACCTACCCCTCTGAAAAATGATGGAGTTCGTCAGTTGGGGTTACTATTCCCAATATATGGAAAATAAAGCCATGTTCCAAACCATCAACCGGTCAGCTACTGAAGTCAGTGAATTTCTCCTACTGGAAAGCCATGGCTCCCATGGCCATGTACGGTTCGCCATGCTGAACGCCACCAAGATGCACAGGAATTTCGGTTTCAGGTGCGAAGACGTAGATGGCGCCAATAATGAAAGGCGTCATGATCGTACCTGACAGACTCAAGCTGATGCTCAGAGTGTCTCCCAAACATTGCTGAGAAACCATGGCCATGGCTTAAGGATGATGGTCCAATTTATTGGCTCAACTGAAATGCTTGGAACGCAACTATGACTGGCGGACTCTGACCTCCCAATTTATTGAGTTTGTTGTTGAGAAGCCTCTTAGTTGTCCCAAAAACAGTTGCCTCTTGCCAGTTAAACAAGCTATTACTTAAATGCTGAACGAAATGCTGTTTCTCAGAACCAGGTGAAACCGACTCTCTTGGTTTCTGAAAGGTCGCCACTAGCTGTGCATACACCTAGACATGATTTTCATGCTTCCATCTCACACTTCTTTTGTTTGGCTAAATAAAACTCCCATCTGGGTGTGTCCAAAGCCCCACGTTCAATTTACCCTCCAAACTTCCCTCATTTTGCATGAGGAAAATCATGAAATTCCAGTACCTAATTGCAGGTAAAAACTTTACCCTTTTACCCATGCCCACCTCAAATACGCCAAAAATATGTAATTCTTAGAATTTAAATAATTTTTAGAATTTAAACATCCATTTTCAAAGATATTATAAATACATATAACACACCAAAAAGAGTTAATATAATATAACAAAATCATATTAATATGTATATGTATAATTATGTGTATATATATATATACAGTTTTGGTCCATCCCCCTACAAACTTCACAAGATTTCACAAGATGTCCAACCCTTCCTTCACAACACCGAGCTGCTCATGCAGGTAGTGCCGCAGCCAATGACTTCCTCCATGGCCTCTTCGATGGGCGTTCCTTCTTGTACCATCTGCGGCAGGGCAGGGCAGCTCAACAGCTGTACCAATGAGATTCAACTTTGATTACGGGAAAAAAACAGGAGAACCCCTGGTTGGTGGTGCAATAACCATTTTGATCTCACCAAGGGAATGGGAACGCACTACAAATGGAGGTTGGAATGGCTTGATCTATCAATACTGGTTGGTGGTGCAATGTGCCCATCTTGAAAAATGATGGAGCGAAAGTCAATGGGAAGGATGACATCCCTTTTCTATGAAATGGACAATAAAAGCCATGTTTGAAACCACCAACCAGTAATTTGGTTTCCTGTAGATGTTCCCTTAAACCAATGCAATTGGCAATGATAATGGGGTTATGGGATTCGACTTTAGTGATGAGGATTGGTTATGATTGGTGCACGGCAAGCTTCAAAGAATAGACTTTGTTTGCCACTGGTTGTATCCTTTTTGGGGTTAACCAAAGGACAAAATAATTGCTTTCTGATTAGCCAAAACACTTGAGATTCAACAGCTGGAACCTGGTGAAACCTGTCTGCTTCCCCACTTCCCAAGTGTTCTCGTTTGTTCATGCAATGTGAACCACTGCTGGATCTCTTTCTCTGCTTCACCTTCTGTCTTTTCGTTTCAGGGTCTGCATCTCACTTCCTTGAAGTTCCTTTTTGATATTGGATGTCCTCGTTTCAGGGTCAATCTTTGGTAGTCCACAAAAACTGGATCGTTTGCTGGTTATGGTTATTTTCCATTCGCAGTCAAAAATTTAAAGGATTAGACGACCTATCCAGTTGGTTGGGGATGTTTTTGAGTCAATAGGCCAGCGGCCATTCCTTCATGCTGCCAATGTGCCTTTGATTGTTGGCCATAGATGGCCTATGATGGCCTCTTTCTGCATCATAACTAGTTCCTCATCAAACCGTTTAGGCGTTCCTTTTGCCAGTGATACCATGTGATACCTACATATTCTGTCATGTTCTATCCTCAGTTGTCATTGCTGCTGCTTTGGTCTGACTATACAGCCCTCAGCTGGTCAGCTTTGAAATTTGCTCCGCTTGGTCCCAACGGGCCTCTTCTGGGGAAATCTCCTTGGCGACGCTTCAGCACTGATCTCACCAAGGGAATGGGAACGCACTGCAAATGGAGGTTGGAATGGCTTGATCTATCACTGGTTGGTGGTGCAATGTGCCCATCTTGAAAAATGATGGAGTGAAAGTCAATGGGAAGGATGACATCCCATATATTATGGAAAATAAACAATGTTCCAAACCACCAACCAGAATATATTATATATACTGGGAAACTCGATTCGTAGCTCCAACTGGCTCCTCATTTCATAGGGAATATCAATGCTTATAGCCTAACTATAGCTCTGAACCACAACCTAACACCGGATAATTGGATGTTTCCTAAACTATGGATATTCCAAATATATTGGGGTACCCCCATGACTTAGGAAACCCCTTTTGCAACCGTTGTTGTGCAGTCTGAAGTGGCAACCAAATCCAGGTATCCCATCCCATCCCCGTGGTTTCTGGGGATGTGTTAAATGGGTACGGGATTTTCCAGTCGATTCTCCAAGGGTTGGCACTTACCCTCTGGTAATTTCTTACAGTTTGCGAACTGGAAAATGGCCCAGTCGAAATAGTATGAAATAGTGGATTTACCGAAAATGGTGGATCTTTCCATAGTTATGTGGCTGTTTACCAGAGGGTAAACCAGCCAAGCTGCTTCTTCATCTTTACCTTCGTTCATCAGCAAGGCTCGTGTTGAACGGCCTGGAAGGTGAGGCTAGGACACAAAAGTGTCTCTTTGTGGACAATGGCTGTGAGATTTCTTGGAGAGGATTGATGAAAGAAAGAAAACACTACCCTCTGGTTATTTAACATAGCCATGGTATAGATGGCCCATAGAAATAGATGGTTTATCGAACTTAAAAAATGGTGGATCTTTCCATGGCTAACTGTTAGTCACAACCAGAGGCTACATCCAGCAATCCATACCTAGCCTCGGTAGTATCAAGCAGTGATGTGGGTCTCTTGGGACGTGATGGTTATTTTCGCAGAACAATTGAGGTATTCCAAACATATCCAGACCATCAAGATGGCAAAGCAATGCGTTAAACCTGCTGCAAAATCCACTTGTGGATTAATAATGATTAATACCCCTATAGTTACTATTAAATAGTTATATGGGATATCCCCTATTCTATATGGGATGAACTATGAGTTATATATGGATTCTAAAGCACAGATATCCAGCCAACCCATCTCAGCAACCCGACCTGCCGTCAGGATGAGGGTAAATCGCCAGAACCAGGAACGGGTCCTGATCAGCTACGAGTTGCCACCAGATTTACGTGGAACATAGCGGAAAAGACCCATTTGCGAGGCCCCGATTTATGATTTTGGGGTCTGGTATTCCTTGCTACCATGTATAGTTGATTTACCTATCTAAAGATGCTGATTTTCCATAATTGTTGTATATCTCTATATATATATATATATTATGTATTTATTTATTTACCGGAGGGCCGGATTGGGTAACTCTTTCTGCAGCTGAGATGCTTGGCCCAGTGGGCTGCATACGCCGTGCCCTTATCGATTGCCTGAGGCACAGGCCAAAATTGCTGGAAGGAGTGGGCCAAAAGGATATCTACCCTCTGGTAAACAGCTACATACCTATGGAAAATCACCATTTTCAATGGGTAAATCCACTATTAAATGATCATGTTCAATAGCTATGTAACAAATACCAGAGCGTAAACTCTGAGTTCAGCATATTCTTCACATTCTTGTTTCATAAAATTGCATATGCAACAAGTGCCCCAACACAAATTGAGTATGTGAAAAATAAAAGCGTACTTTTATATGAAGTACGACTCTAAATGTCACCCAAACCCATCGTTGCCTCGAAGAGGGTCCCCAAAATCAAGCGCTCGGCGATGCCGTACAGAAGCTCCAGGAAGAAACCTTCGACGGGATGGCAAGCAACTGGAACTGAACACATATATCCCCTGAGAGCAATTGATAGCAACCCCCCCAGCAATAGAAAGGTAAAATCCTACGAAGAATCAAAGTGGGAAGTTACTGTTCTACCTTTTTGGGGGATCCTCTGGGTCAAAAATTCAGCCCAAACATTATCAACTATGTACCAGGGGATCATGAACCCGATATAAGAATAGTTTTAACACTAGTTTTTATAGTTGATAATTATCTGTTAACCTAACAAATATTAACATTTATAGAATTATCGACTATAAAAGGGGATCATGTTACACCATCCCAGAGGTATGCATGAGGGGTTTGGACCTAGCTTCGAGCGTGATAACGTGAGGCAAAATGGAGACTTACTGCACAATGTGAGGCCCCCAAGATAGCTAAGTTGGTGAACATAACTCCAATAACTATATGGTTTATAGGTGATATATCTATAGTTTTCATGGGATTATAAACCAACAAACATCACTGGGGGGGCACCTTTGTGTAAGCTTAAGACGATTCACCAATTACGATGATCCTGCCGAGCCAACCACGAAAAAAGGCCGAGTTTATCGGGTCACCTTTGCGAAGTTCATTGATGTGAATCGGCATGAACCCAATCATCAACAAGGGAAACTTTAAACACTTCATCAATAGATAGATGTTCCAACATGTTTCAACATGTTGAAATTGATTTTCTTTGATTAAAAAACGTTTCAACATGTTTCAACATGTTTCCATCTCTACGGTGGAAAACATGTGGATGAAATCCTGCACCAAACCGTTTGGTCCCTGCCTTCGCAGAAGTCCACAAAGTCATCAGCCCCCAGGGTACCTAGAAATTCCACGGCCAGTGTTCAAAACCCACATCATTCCAGGAAATACTGGCTGGTTTATAGGTTTTTCATGGTTTGTCCATATTGGAGGATGATAACATGTCAGCAATTATATTGGATAGCTTGCCATACCTACATATTCCATGAAATAGTTCATAGGTTTTTCCATAGATAATGATCCTTCCCAATTATATTGGATAGCTTGCCATATAGATCATGTAATGTCAACCTCGGATTAATAAACCCTGGTTTATTAATTAGGGGGGCACCCTTTTAATAGTCATTTCATATGATACTTTTTTATGGTACCCTCCCAATTCAACAATCGTTTGGGGTTTATGAATCCAGGGTTCACATTACATTCATAGTCATCATACCCTCTGGTAATTTAAGTTACATAGCTATTGAAAGATCCACCATGTTATAGCTGGGAAAATCCACGAAATGAATGGTCATTTTCAATAGCAAACTTTTGACATAACCAGAGGGTACATATCATGCCATCTGCCAATCAAACACGCTCCGATTCAACCTTCGAATCTCGGAAGAAAAAAGTGCAGCCACGCATGATGGACCGAAGGGATCAATGTGTGTAAAAATCCCCATGGGTGATTCTCAAATCCCACGAAAATCCCACTCGATCCCATTAAATCCAATGAAATGTCATTATATAAATCCCAATAAATTTCATTGAATCACACTTGAATAACAAAAACAAATCCCATGAAAAATCCATGAAGTCCAACATATCCACGAAAAAAAAACACGCCTTTTCCACCGAAAAAATCACCCGGGGCACCCACAAAGAGCACCACGCTGCAGGCCGTGGACAAGGGCACCTGGATCAGCTCCTCTCGCACCGCCCTGCGCAGGCAGAAAACCCAATAGGACTTGGCTTAGGGACTTGGAACAAACATAGGAAAACCATAGGAAAACATAGGAAAACCCTGGGAAAACCATAGGAAATGGAGGTTTACCCTCTGGTAAACTGTCACATAACTATGGAAAATCACCATGTTTAATGGGTAAATCCACTATAAATCACCATTTTCAATAGCTATGTATGGGAAAAAAACCGTGGAAAACCATCCCCAAGGGAACTGAGCATGTGCTCCACACTTCCACACTTCTCATGTCGAGCCAGATTCATAGTTTTCTGGCTTGTGCGGATTGCCTCGCACGACCATTGGAAAAACCATTCATTGGATTGGTTGAAGGGAAAAATCACAGGAACCCCCCATATTTAATGGTAAAAACCATGGTTTCCTGTATAAAATGAATCCTTAAACCAATCCAATGAACCATGGAAACATATGGAAAACATAGGAAAACAAAGGGAAAACCCAGCTGGGATGTTTATATATAAAAAAAAAAAAAAATATATATATATATATATTACATGCGGATGGTCGCTTGATGAAACAACATATTCCAGCTGGCTCATCAACCGTTCAGAAATTGAAAAACCGACTACTAAACGAAAAAAACATGCTTTAGCATGGTTCAGTGGGGAATGAAACCACATCAATGGTTCACCATCAATTGGGGTATTTTTTTTGTGAACGGGTGATGGGACTCAAAACAAAACACGTACAGTTACACCTCGCCAAAGAAACTATGTTCAATCTTTGGTAGTCCACAAAGAATATATGCTTTTGCTGCTTATAATTATTTGCCATAGCAACAAAAATGCAAATGAGTTTTTACCCAGTCCACGGCGTTACCCAAGGTCGGGGATGAAAGAAACCAAATCTGTAACCAGGCCGAAGCCTTGGATGATCGTTACACATGATCACCGTCATTGGATAAGCTTGCATCACTTGCATAACTTGCGCAGACTTTCTCAGATTCCTAGCAGAAAGAAACGGATTGGCATATAGCTGGGTACAAAAATACTCGGACATTTGTAGCAGAAAAGTAGAACATTCCCCCTCCCAGCTGTCACCAGCTCATCAAAAACCTCGACGTGCCTGGACAAGGCGTTGTCCACGAAATTCATGGCGAAACTGAAGCCGATGATGAAGTACCTGACTTTCATTGGATTGGTTTAATCAGTGGGAATTTCAGGATCCTAAAATGGAGGTACTGTACCATATAAGGCCATATTTTCTGGGGATATTCCCTTTAAGGGAAAAATCTACATCAAATTGATTGGAGTCTTTCTTTTTTCCCCCTTACAATTCACTGAGACAAAAAGCTGAGCCAGGTTCCAAAAAGTCTAGATGTGAGGGGACATAAGCTAAAATTATGTGCCAATTTGATGAGAAAAATAGGATCAACCAGTTTTGGGATAACATCTCATTCTTCGTTGATTTAGAGTTTTGTCACGCAACGTGAGTAAGTTTGTGGATGCTCATCCATTTTCGGGGCTGGTCACTTACTATATATAGTATAAACCCTGGAGGCACCTGTTCGCAAGGACTTGCAGCCAGTTTCAATCTGTTTCACATCGTCCTTGAGCGCAGTTTTCCATGGTTTTCCCACACTGTCACGGATTCTCAAGGCCTCCACAGCATGGTTTCGCACATTTCCGGGGCACAAGGCGTTCTCGCCAAAGAAGTCGCAGTAGGTGAACTCCCAGAGCAAGGTCAAGGGAAAGATCAGAAACACACCTCAGCTGTGTTTCAGCCAGGATTTCAAGGCTGCCCAAACCTACAAAAATGAGACGAAAACAACAAACAATAATGGGCACGGACTTGTGCCCAGGTCACACATCCACTGTTTTTCTTCTTAATATCATTCTTACTGTTGCTATCACTCTTGTGTTGTTAAATCACTGTGATTCAACTTAATCATTGTTATCATTACCATCATTTTGATCAAGTGATGAACACATTTAATTGGTGTTTTGACCATCTAGGTATTTAATGTAATGATTAGCAGGTTTATTCGATTATCATTACCTATGTTGGAAACAACTCCAACTCCGTTGCGGTGGGGTGCTGCCGCCAAAAAAAAAACTGCCAAAGGACTCACGAAGATCAAGTGCGCTCGCTTCCAGCGAATGGGCACCGTCCTGCTTTAAAAGAACGAGGGAATGGGAAAGTGATTGGCCAAAACTGCTGTGGAAAACTGGAGATTTTCAAAGTAGAGCTTCCTGGATCCTGCAAGTACCCGGAAAAATGCGGCAATATACCGGTGATACCCGGTGATTCTTGGACTTGTACTACCATCTGGTTATTTGTTACAGTTCGCCATGGAAAGATCCACCATTTTTAAGTTCGGTAAACCGTCTATTTCTATGAGCCATCTATACCATGGCTATGTTAGTCATAATTAACAAAATAGATCCAAATAGTAAACATACAAAAAACTCTGGAAAATCAATGAAAATCACTCTCTTTAATAGGTAAACCATCTATAAATGGGCCATTTTCCATGATGGCCATGGCTATGTTAGTCATAATTAACCACATAGTAAAATACTTGGAGAGTTTAAGCTGAACATTGGGCTGAATGAAGCTTCACCTGGTCCAGAAACTCCAAACTCCTGCAGCAAATTGGTGCCCCCCCAGGGATGTTTGTTTGTTTCTATCTCTATATGTTGTAAACATATCTAAAAACACATGTAATTATAGGTATACACACACACCTCTATATATATATATATATATATATATTGTATGTGTATGTATATATATATATATATACTGGTTGGTGGTTTCAACCCCTCTGAAACATATGAAAGTCGAATGGGCTGATTATTCCCAATATATGTAAAATCATAAAATTCATGTTCCAAACCACCAACCAGTATATATAAATATATTGTATGTATATTGTGTATATAAAGAGGATATGCAATGAATATCTACATCCATCCCCACCTGATCTGCTGCCGTTGCTCTGCTCGCAGGGTCAAGCCTTCTCGACCTGGGTTGCTCAGACCCAACTCACGGACCACGGGAGGTCTATACGGGGATCATTTAGATCCATGGTTACCCTCTGGTAAACAGCCACATAACTATGGAAAATCACCATTTTTCATGGGAAAACTCACGAACTAAATGGCCATGTTCAATAGCTTTTTGTATGTTTACCAGAGGGTAACCAACCAAAATAGTGATTTCATGGATTTGTTCTCATGGGATTTAACCAACCAAAATGGTGATTTAAAGTGAGTTTCAGGGGATTCATTCAACCTATACAAGAATTGTGATTTAGTGGGATTTTGAGTGGTTTATTCAACAAACATATGGGATTCGACATGATCTACGCAGCAAAAATCGTTCGGCAATTGATCAGGAGAAATGGCGAGTTGTAAGCGATTCTGAAACGAGAAAGAGAAGGCTTTAAGCAGAAAAACACTATACCATCTGGTTATTTGTTACATAGCCATGGAAAATGGCCCATTTATAGATGATTTTCCTATTAAAACATCCATTTATGAGGGATTTTCCATGGCTATGTTAAATAACCAGAGGGTAGATTGAAATGATTGAACCATGTGAACCATTACCAAACAACCAAAGTGAGCCATAAACAATAAGAATGACACCAACACACATTAATGGCTGATCACTGACCGTTGGATCCGTGAAGGACAAAATGGGCGGGCTATCTTTTTAGAATCCACCCGAAAAATTGCGCTTCCCAACTCAGCAAATGCGTGGGCTGCTGCAGGAGGAATTGCTCCTGCACCACGAAAAGTGAAATGCGTTTGGCATCAAAATCCAGATCTGGAGAAGCAGTCATGAGGCAATCATTTGTTGACAAAAACATCTACGCTAATGAACAAAAAAAAGAGGTGGCAATGCATGTTGTGAGATCTCGCAAACATCTCAGGATACCCCAGGTGTGATCTCGCAAATTCTGGCATCTGCATGCTTAAGCCGCTAGAACTTGCAAATGGTAAACTCGTTGGTTTTTTAAGATCTTACCCTCTGGTAAACATACAAAAAAATATGGAAAATCACAATGTTTAATGGGAAAATCAACTATAAATTGCAATTTTCAATAGCAAACTTTTGACATAACCAGAGGGTAAACTCTGACAAACATTCAGCGGCCGAAAAGGACAGGATGGTTCTGATGGTTCCCAAGATCTTACAAATTCACCCTTTTTTCGCGATTGATTCAATGTCAACATCATTGCTGGGTTGTATCACTAATCACTGTGAATCACTCATATATAATATATATACTAATATGCCTGGCCCATCCACATCTTTGCACCATATTTCAATAGATTCACTCATGCACCCCATTTGTTCACTCCCCGTTTCTTCATGTGTCTTCATTATAGATTGGTTCTGTCTCCATTTGCTGTCAGATCTCAGAATATTTGATCCTCAAAGTGGTACATTGACCATCACAGTAATCACTGACCTTGGTGCTTGAATAAAATGCCCTTCTAACTCGGTTGAACTTCTAGTGTCAACCCATCTAATCAGTTCAAAATCCAACAAACCCAACCTAGATCTGTATCGCAACCAAACCCGTGGCAAACTAAGGGTCTTAAAGCCTTAACATGTGTGTGGCCCATGCCCAAAGAACAACACAGCCATCCTCCACTTCCCGCAAGCGCGGGATGATCAAACGGCTCCCTGACACCAACATCAACATCCTCGGTTCGACTGGTTCTCCGAAAAGATTTCGGCCAGAGATGGCATCTTCTCATAACATATGATAAACCACTGGATTTAGGGGTACCTTATTTTCTGTCCAAGCCATATATACATACGGTAATATGTATATAGTATATATATATATATATGTGTGTGCCCCTAAATATTACACACCGCTGTATGTGTATATATATATATATATATGTATGTGACAGGTGCCTCTGAAGTTGGTTTCTTTCTGGTTGGGATTTACATAATTTCAATGATAATCAAAATTTAAGCAACTCAAATTGGGATTCATAGGTGATTTATGACCGGCAAGCTGGTATACAATTCATAAACTAAGGTTTGTGGTGGATATATCAATAGTGAAAGATAAAGCAGCAAAATGCAACAAACATAACTGGGGAAGTCCTGCTGATATAGTTCGATAACATATGGGAATGTGGTAAGCCTGGTAAACCCAATGATTTTTCGTCACCATCCCAGTCGTGTGAGGTGACTATGAAAAGGAAGAAATGTCCAAAACAAACGAAAAGTTGGAGAGTTGGATATCATATCCCCTTAATATCCCATTCATATACCACTAATATTTCATTCATTACTAAACCATGGTTTACTATACCATTACTGGTTGGTGGTGCAATAACCATCTTGAAAAATGATGGAGTGAAAGTCAATGGGAAGGATGACATCCCATATATATTATGGAACATAAAAATGTCTGAAACCACCAGCCAGAATATCATCGGACCAACATCCTGGAAACACTTCAAAAGGCAGTTGTTTGGTGGTTGCTATTCATATCTAGGTACTTCTACGCAATGTATATGTGCAATACTGACCACATGTGTCACATGTACACACATGTACAATTGTAACTCAGAAGAATGAAAATTGTCCTATCAGAAGTATGCTCTTTCTGCTGCCTGGTCTGATTCTATCAGGGTAGATCCTCCCGTAATTTCCAGGACCCGGGCGCATTCCAGAGGAATCAGCCAGGACTCAGGATCCTCTGAGGGCCCAACCCCAGAGCTGACCGCACCGTAGGAGAGAATTCTGGGTTGGAACCCGGTTCCAACACCAGCCTCCAATCCAGGGAAAGTGCCAGCCACCGCTCCATTAAAGGGTGCCATGGAGTTCACCTTCGACACGTCCGAAACGCACCCGTCATCGGGACGGTTGATGAGCTTGACGCCCATCACGCGATTGACGCGTCGGGAGTTTCACTTTGGCTGGGCACGCTGCGGGACGTCAATGCCGGGCACCACCGGCTCGTCCCTTATCATGTCTGCCAAACCCTGCCAGGTCTGTGATGTGGGTCATGGCCCCTGCACAGCCCATGTCTGAGAAGCATCCGTAGGCCCTTATGATGAAATTGGGACCCTTGTGACTGGGATGATGTAAAATAAGCCCCAGTCATGGTTGGTTAATTTCTATGGTTCATTATCGGGCTTAACCACAGTAGCTGGGGTTAAGGGGTTTAAGGGGTACTGCCCTGCTGTACCAGTGGCAACGGTTTTGAAAAGGGCTGAGCAGCGCTTTCAACTCACCACTCCCTGACTTTGGACGCTTGGGATGTCCTGCTTGACATCAAGCAAAACCGAGTTCGACAATTTTGGCTGGCTAAGAAAAGGCCACATCTAAAGCATAAGCTTAATCTATTGACTACTCAATGGCCCAATTTGTTTGCAGCTGTTCTTGTTTAAAGTCTCCTTATTTATCCCCTGGCACTTTAAAATGGCTATGGAAAATCATACTGCCTGCCTAGCAAATAAATCCCCACCAATCATCTATAAATGAACATTTTTCACCAAAGAGTATAGGATGATGCCCCCCAGTTCTAAGTTGGTTTATAACCCCCATGAACTAGTTCGTTAAATCTAGCATATACCATAGTTCATTCAGCCAAATTTTCAAGCAACGCTTCACGCTATCCAACCCATCTTCCCCATGGTGAAAAAGACACCCACTTCTTCGGCTTCCCATGCGAGCAAGGCACCCGGCCAGCAAAAAGCATGTGCCCGTGCGACCCTGACGACAGCGTTCCGATTCGCTCTCGTCCGTCTGAGCCGAGGCCAACCTGGGGCACAAATGGGCACAGGGCATCCCGCAACCCAAAAATGACACGAAGAAATGGTAACTAGCTAGGTTGGTTTATGAATATGACTGGTGTTTGTGGCAATTAGTGAGTAAAGGATACTATATAAAGGGTTTTAAATGGCAAGTGAACTATTGTGAATTTAGAACAAAGTTCTCTGCAATTATCGACCCACTGTGTACAATAGCAGGGAATAACTAAGGCATATGGCAAATGTAACCATTGCCATATTTAACTCCAGTTGTTGAATGTTATTGATGAGAATATGTTGTTATATTTGTTAACACTATAGTCACTATAGCTAACGTAATATCCTTGCGGCTATGCTTGAATGAGTTGGAGCAACCCTGATTTATCGTATAGTATATGGCATGTAATCCAAGTAGTCATTTAGCAGTCAGCTTTTGGAAACTCCAAGCTCCATGGATGTCATGGCTTAGTGATTGGGAAATATCCATTCTATAGAATATGGAGGCTTCTTAAAATGAGGTTTTTCCCCGTAATGTTCCATTTGAATAGGGTTTTCCATTACCCACATCATCCATAGGATCCTAACGGTGCTGCTATATTAATGGTAAGATTTACCATCAATATACCCCAAATCTTAGCATTTTTACCAGCACCACGGATCCTGGATGTGACCCAGCGACATAAACAAACGTATCGTATATGCATATGTAATACGTATATGCAATTATATATGTGCAGTATGTGTGTGTGTGCATGGGCATGGGTATCTCTCTCTCTCTCTCTCTCTCCCTATATATATATAATTATGTATAATTATACTTATATATATATATGTATATCTATTTTTGCTTTCACATATATTTCTCTCTATCGCCATTTCCAGAAGTCTGGCCTGCTAAAGGCGAGCCAAGCCCAATGACAAGGAGTAGTTCAGCCGCTAGCGTCTGTCGCTTCACATATCTATGTACTTATTCATTTAGATCTAGATGATTTGTTTTAAGGGTTTTTATAGATTTATGTTGCTTCACTTGTGGAATCTCCATTTATCATCATTTATTAATTGTTGCTTCACGGATTTTTGTTCCAAACATGGAGATCTCTTGATGAGAAAAGTGAATCGGCAGGGATCTCCTGGGGCCATCCGGAGCCACCAAGAAACTCGCCGTAGGTGCAGGGTATGGCGCCAGTGAAGTTAAACTCAGGCGCTAACCTCAGTTCCCAAGAGACCCAGCTAGCAATGTGGACCAGTATCTGGTTTAACCATGTTTAACCATGTTTAAACCTATCTGAAACATTTCATCGCTTCAGAATTGCGGATTCTCATCTCAAAAATTGGCTGGGAAAGAACATATCTATCCGGTTTTGTGAACTTCATTCAAACAAAATCTCCCCCATGTCAGGTTCAACTTCCGGTGGGTTTGCCCTGGGCTAGCCATCCAAAAAGGTCCTCTGAGCCGGGGGCTCACCTCCCTTTCTTGGACAAGATCTGTTACCCTCCACTGGTCATGGCTTGCCGTGGCCGTGGGTAGATCTAACGCATCGCCATCTTGGATTAGGGGAAAATCCCCTATGGAAAAACCATAAAAATCAAAATCCTGGCCGGACGAACGCACGTCAACTGTTACTCTAGTTCTTGCCACTTTTCGAAAGAGAACATAGCTGGTTTGTACCAGTTCCCCCTTATCGCCGAAGATTACACTATTGAAGTTTACTCAACGTATGAATGTTTTTGGTATATAGACCCCCAGACAAGATTCAAACAAGCGTCAAGTTATCGCTATTCCAGGACTGGATCTTATCAGCTCTTGGGGGTTGCGGCCCCAAGGTCCACCGCAAATCTCCCAGTGATTCGCCCAAGTCGCAGGAGCTTGATGAAGCCGCAGGCAAAGACCACTGGCAGTGTGGCAAAGGTGACCCCTTGCACCGGCCACCAGAACATGAACTCGTAACCTCAACAAGTGGCTGGTGCGGTCACCCTGTGGTGAAAATGACAATGTTCATTATGACTCATTAGTGTAACATGGTACAACCCCTACTGATGATAGATATTATATAAGTTGGATCCGTTATCCCCACTTAATAACACTCTTCAAACTACACAATCACAGAATCGAAATCCTGACGTCAGCTAGCGCGAGAATTGTAGGATGAATCCCTTCATGCCGCGGGACATTCCAGCAACCGAAATGGTGGTTGGTTGGCTTTCCGCACCTCACAGCACCAAGTGGAACATTTGAAGGTGAACTCGGGATTTACCCTGAAAAATGTGGTTATCTAAACAGTGAAAACATGGGAAAAACGGTGATATGTTGGGGATATAAACATATATAAACGACAATATCTACAATCTATGGTGACTTTAATCCCGACCCCCCTGATATTCAAAAAATCCTACCGTATGGTCCCAAATATGTGTAAATCTCTTACTGAAGCAGGCTTTCGGGGTGTTTAATATGAATGGGGAAAGGGATGGAAAGGGATTATCTGAGATGTCCAAAGTATCAAAGTGGTGAATATTTGAGATTCAAACTCAAACCATCTCAAACATTCTCAAACTATTTGTTCTCGTCAAATCAGCCAATTTTGATGAATGTGGTTTCAACAATTTTGCCATGTGACTATGGGTTGAGGTCCTTTAACCTCCTTACTTCCGAATCGCGAGTGATATCCCGCCGCTACCATGAAACATGCGTTGAACCGAACTTATGCTGGGCATAGAACCTCAGTCGATCCTCACATCCATTATTCTTAGAGTGATCCGGCACTTCCGGAAAATAATATGCCAATGGTGTTTCAAGTTGTGTCATGGCTTCTAAGTTTTGATGCTAAGTGGGTATATCCTGATTTTTTGCTGGTTTTCAATAAATCAATTCAATGAGTCAACCTTTTTTGATGAGTTAAATTCCCAACTTTTCTCCCAAGTTTTGTGCCACGGTGTGAGTTGTTGAGTTGGAATCCTGGACCCTACAGGGATCATCTCCATGAGAGACCCATCTTCCACTGATCCACAAAAGGCATCGAAAGGTCCTGCCTGCCTCTGAGTTCAAGAAACAACTGGCATGAAACAGCATGGTTTTTTACCCTCAGCTGATGGTTTTGCTTGGTCTTTTCTGCCAATGATTTGATCAAGATGAGCCCCTTGCCAGAAGAAGATTCCGCACGATTGATTCACTGATTTCCAGATGATCCTGATCTTGGCCATAAGAGTCCCCAAATCAAAGATATTCAGGCATTTTAACCACCCATATGCTCCATGTATGGTATATTTACTTACATTTGGACAATTTTTGGGGCAAATGTAGGTAAATATACCATACATGGAGCATCTGGGCCATAGATTCCGAACCAAAATGCCATATTTTCCTACATCGATTCCCCAACAAGAATCCGACAAAAGATTCCCCATAGATTTCCCATTTCCCCAAAGAGATTCCCCAAGAAAAATCCCACAACAGCTCCCCAGAGACCATGGCATTTTCGTTGGGGGGGTCCTATACGGTGGTGCTCCCCCCAGTTATAAATTGGCTATAAGCCCATGAAATATAGTTCGATATAATCACCAACAAAAACCATCGTGAAATTAGAGTTATGTGAGCCCCAACTTAGCGTTCTCGAACGGGGGCACCACCTGGTATCTGGTGATGGTTCATACAACCCCTAAAAGTGATTTTGGGGATGATTTCAATTTATGTATTTGTTGGGGATGTCTTACCACATTTATGAATACAGCTTGTGTAAACCTATCCAAAAAAGTTGGGGATGTCCGACAATTACCAACCAAAAACCTATGTTTACCACAAAAATCTTCAAAACTTCAAAAATTACAAACAAACTATGTTTATCCATAGTCATATGTCCATATATGTCCTATGTTTACCGCCAAAAAGTTGCTGTCCCATAGCTTTCAACAAAAACACACACAGCGCACAGCTTAGCGTTGCCCACCTTCAGACGGATGCCGGCCCAGGCTACCAAGGTGGCGCCCACCGCACCCAGACCTTGCTGCGTGCGGGAAAACATGGTCCCAGACTGGAAAAACCCTGGGAAAATCCACGGAAATCGATGGACATCTCTGGTTTTTCTAGCAGTTTTTGTTGAGTTTCAGTTGTTGTGGTAAAATAGATCTCCAAAAAGATGCCGAGTTCGGTGGTTCTAGGATGTAAATTAGATGATAACTTCTCTTTTCCAGGTTTCTCACTTTTTTGGGCATCTGGTTGGGTGGTGCTATTTAAAACACACATATTTATATATATATATATATATTTTTTTTTTTTCCTCTCTCTCTCTCTCTCTGTGTATCGTTCCATAGATGTTTAAGATTGATGAACTCTCTTTGCATTGACATATCTACAACATGGTGCCACCGTTACATTACATTTCACACACACACAAACATACATATTTCTGTATGTATACACATGTAAAACTATATGCATACTGTTGACGGTTGAATTATAAACATACATTCCGTGACACATATAAATATCACATGCGCACATGCTTTGAGATAGCCCACACTTAAGTTGACTTTAACCAATGCTATGTTCATGGATTTTGATGGCTCAACCAATGATGGGATGTGTTTTATCTTAGCTAAGCTGCAAAACAATACGTCCCTATATGATGGCTATTCCGTCAACCTACCAACACAAGGTTTAGGCCTCAAATTTCCAGCAAGCTTGAGTGTGAAGACATCAGTTTCGCTGAACTCTCCAAGGGGCCCCTCACAGAGCAGTAGAAACGCAAATATATGAAGACGGGTCTTAAAAGTCTACAATGTGGTGCCCCATAGTTATAAGTTGGTTTGTAAGCCCCAGTAGCTATAGTTATATCTACCATAAACCATAGTTATGGGAGTGATAAACCAACTTAGCTAACTATGGGGCACCACCTTGTATAGCCTAACCTATATATTTTCTGATTTGAACCGGGCGAGGATTGACATGGTGAATCTTCAGTCTGGTAAACAAAATCAATGGTGGAGTGATGGCCCTTAACTAACAGCTATAAATGGGCTATCTTTATGGAAGGATCTTTAAAGCGGTCCCTTACAGTTTTGAGCTTGCAGCAGCTCTGGCCGACAAGGTGGCCCCTCAAGTGCTCAACGACGTCGTACATTCGAGGTGCAGGCCCTCTAGACCTGCTGAAGTCGAATGAGAGAAAGGCGTAGTGGTAATGCGCCCCTCCCGTAGGAGTCATCGTTCTGCGGCCTCCACGTGGCGACGTCGAAGTGGACCTGGCGCCGCACGACGAAGCCCTGGCTGACCACGTTGAAGGCGCCGTGCGACCTAATCGTTTCGCGACGAAGCTGCCCCTGTAGAAATTGAGGCCGGTGGCCTTGCGGAGTTTCAGCCTCATGGCAATCTCCTCGCCCGACAGGGTGGCGCTGACGACGCTGGCTTCGCCAGCGTCGTTGGCGTAGTCGTCCGTGGCGCAGAAGGCCTTGGGGCAGGCATCGTCGGAGGGAGGCCCTTTGTAGAAAGAAGTAGGTTCCACAGTAGCAAGAATGATGGCGCAATCGCGCCAGGAAGAAATTGAGTCAGAAAGGCCGACGCTGTCACGGGCGGCGCCGAAATCATGCGCAGTCGGGTCATGCATGGCACGCAAAATGGGATGAAAAAAATCCTAGAACTGAGGTTATCAAAGGAAGTTTAGAAGTCAAACTTCCGACAATATGGACAGATGAAAAGCAGAGCAGGGAAGAGGCAGAGAGAAGAGAAAGATTAGAAGAAAGAAGAGTAGAAGAGAAAGAGTAAGAA
>Ga0126342_10000449_pt1 | contig 44284 bp, 33 predicted proteins | sample Cyp1metagenome_FD_92528 | JGI IMG/M metagenome (GOLD analysis project Ga0126342, IMG submission 92528) | Coral microbial communities from Lord Howe Island, Old Settlement Bay, Australia - Cyphastrea 1 metagenome | ecosystem: Host-associated > Invertebrates > Cnidaria > Coral ...
GCCAGCTGGCTCCGCACCCGCCGCTTTAGCGAGCCTACTTTTCGACCCTCCGGAGCCACAAATCATTGGAAAAACACAGTGTTTCGCGACTTTCCTACCTTTTCGCGCATCTGCATCTTCTTTACTTTCCTACCTTTTCGCGCATCTGCATCTGCTTTCTTCTGATTATTTCTCTTCTACTCTTTCTCTTCTCTCTGCCTCTGCCCTACTCTGCTTTTCATCTGTCTATATTGTCGGAAGTTTGACTTCTAAACTTCCTTCGGTTATGGAAAATAACATTCATGTTCCAAACCACCAATCAGTTGTTGATTCTTGAATCATCAGACCTGTCAGTTGGTGAGCCTCCGGTGTCGCAGGAGACGATGGGTGCACCGGCCAGGACCCAGTTGAGCATCGTCCCAGGCGTATGCAGAAGCCAGGACCAGTCGGCAGTCACGTCTCCCGTCCTGGCGGGGACAGAAGGCTGATGGCAGTTGGAGGTGACGCGTTTGTTTCACGTTTTGGAGGTCTCATATAACTCATAGGATGATGTTGGAGATGTCGAGGTTGATGTTTTTTGAAACAATCATGTTATGTTACATGTTTCATGATCATGATGATGATGATGAGGAGGAGGAGGAGGAGGACGACGACAACAGTTATGTTATTATCATGAAGATGATGGTGGTGGTGGTGATAGTGAACCAGGTATTGTGAGGTATGCTTTTGTCTGATTGAAAAAGCGCTTTTGTATTATTTTGTATGTTGTATTTTGTTTTTGAAGTGTTTTTCTCTATATAGACTAAACCGTGTTGTAGCATGTTGTAGCTGCTTTGTGGATTTCACTACCTCGGTAAAATATCAAACTGGCAAGCTGGTGAGATGGACAAGCCACTGAACATGGAAGGTTGAGCCTTGAGCATCAAACCATATCAAACCTATGGATTCAATTATTTGAAGCCCCTGGGCGCCCATAGATGATGGCCCCCACCCAAGCGACATGGATTCTTTGGACGGCCAACCCCCCCCGGTCTCCAGACAGTTGCGCCCAAGCGAGACATGCCAGGAGAGAAAGCACGGTTCAGTGAGAGAAACCTGGCTCAAACGATCATGGCTAATGCTCCTAGAAGATCTGGTGCAGGGATTTTGGAGTATGTCACTCTGCTAGAAATTCAATCGGAATGAGAAAAAAACATAAAAAACAAACAAACATATATATTCCCACAGCTTCCAGTTCCAATTAGTATGAGAATAGGCAGCTAAACGCCGCCAAGCACAGTAGGACTTGCCGAGCATTGTTGAGTGATTGAAACTGTTGTCCAACTGGGATGCAATGAATTATAGAATTTGACACCAGCAAAGTGAAAAGCAGCAAAGTGAAAGAAATGGGAAGGGCAACAGCACTTGGGGCCACTGCCTATGCTCTGGCAAAGTCTTTTCCTGAGCCTCAGAGACCATCAAGATGGACACAGCCAGGCTCAGCCAGCAATTTTCCAAGTGTTTCAAGTTTTTCTGAATTCTATACATTCTATACTCAGGTTTCCAAGTTGAAATCTCACCGCCCGGATGTTGCTAGACCATGACAACAGGTAATCAGATAACTTAATGTTTCATGTGGTTAGTGCTCGAGGGGCGAGAGGCCCAGAACAACCCAAAAACGAAACTCAATGGGGGTCATTCCAGAAAGGGGTGAACATGACAAAAAAAAGAAACTGCTGTATAATAAATACCAACAGCCCTTTGGACACCCAAGGGCAAGTACCTCGGCATCTTGTGCGTTTTCCAATTCTTTGGGCCCCAGCCCCTGAAATCTGCTGACCATTTGGGGGGATCGGGAGCAGGGTAACATCATCCATGTTCAAACCCAAATTCCAGGGCTGCTAGCCTCACATCAGGTTTGCCACACAATGCTGCACACTCCAATCATGCATCTGTATAAGAAAATACATCAGATCATCCCGAATATATTCTGGTTGGTGGTATGCCTACCCCTCTGAAAAATGATGGAGTTCGTCAGTTGGGATGATGAAATTCCCAATATATGGAAATTCATAAAACATGTTCCAAAGCACCAACCAGTATTGGTTAGTATCATCCCCTATACTAGCCTATACTCATCGACCATCCGGGATTTTGAACACTGCTCTATGATGATTTGACACGAAATAAACAGCCAAAACAAGATCCAAAACTTGTGTCCCAAGGTCCTCCCCCATGACTCATCCCCGAGTTTCAGGCCATCTTCTCGGCCAGGTTCCACCAGTGGAAGGTGAAAAAATCAGTCTCACCCTGACTCGGAGCCAGTTGAGGAGGTTTTATTTCAGAAAAACATAAAGAAAAGGAAACTGTGGAAACAGTTTAGTAAAGAAAATGGTTAAGGAAAATGCTGAAAACAAATGATAGGAAACCATGGATTTGCCGAGGTGGAGGGTTTTCTGCGACATTTCTCTAGAGCTGGAACAATGAAACACAGATCAACGAACAAACGTGAACACATATCATCCGAACAAGGTGCGCACACACACAAACACACAAACGTCATGATGAACGTATCAGTCACTGCAATCCAACTCCGGGTTCCAAACTGCATCAACCATTCTAACTGCCATCAGGGTTTGTCCAAAAGTGGGGTACCATTTGAATCCAATCGTTAGTCATCGCTTCTACCCCAGCGCCAAAGAGTCATATAGCATGTCGGATCCGCTGACAGACCGCGCTACTTGGGCTTGTCCAACAACCGGGGAACTTGTGAACCAAATTTATCCAATTTTTAGGCGATCTATTACTTGGCAAAAGTAGCTTTACACTTTACACACTAAATTTTAGGGTGCCCTGTGTTCAAACCCAACCACTTGGCAAAGGAAACGCTGGGCCTATTTGGCTCAGGATCACAATTCAAGACACGTGTCCTAAAACTGCGTGATCTTGTTCGATGCTATTTTGGGGCACCCTTTCACCCAAGGACTTGATCAAACCCTTGGTCTTAGCCTCATCATTCCACCAGAAGGACATGCCAGCATCCAGCAAAGGTTTGATAGAATCAGAATACCTCGGCTGAATCATGGAAGCGTGGTAGTTCCCTGCACTGGTTTACATGAAGGGCGGTGGGGTTCCCCCGGTTATAATTTGGTTTTAAATGCCCCTTAAGCAGAGATTAACCTACGTAGTTATACACTAACTTAGCCAAATTAAATCAACTTCCGACTTCTGGGCTCTGCACCAATTTCGTACTTCTGGAAGTGCGTAATTCAAATTCCTGGCAGCCACATGAAGAGCGACTGACGTGTAGCTGCACTGACTGGCAGTACAGCATATTAGTGATCGGCCCCTGCTACTTATCTGAATACGGTTGGTATCTAAAATCCAATAGTTTTTCTGAACACCATCATAAACATTAATGCAAAGTTTGATGGTTTCGTCAATATTATGTATAGTACTGTATAAGTATAGTCACTTGCGGTGAGGTTGTTTGAGTTTGTTTTACTTTTCCCAGGCTCTTAAAACGGGCCGGCTAGTTCAATATGTTCGTTGCAGTCTTGGAGAAAACAGTTCTAGGATGTTCTAGGTACTTGTATCAGAAGTATGTTGGGTCCATCATCGCATGCCATGCACAAATTAGGGTCGTCCCCTATCGGTTATGAAGGTTTTGTGCAACCTCAGAAAGGCCAGGGTGAAGCAAAACTAAATTAGGGTGATCTTTGGGGATCTTTGGGGGAGGCTTCCCCTTTTCAAACCGCTATCTATGGTGAGTTTGGCCGGTGAGATTGCGAAGATATGTTCGGTTGTGCATCTACAATGATGCTTCTCGATTCCGGGGTACGGGGAATATGGATTTAAGCTCCCAAAACTGGTGACAGAGCCTTAAAAACCTGGGTTTTAAGATTTTTAAGCCAACAAACTAAGTTAAAGGGTATGAGCGACAATCTGAGTTACTGTATATAATTCATTATAATTCTAAGGAATTGCCCACTTGGATGTAACATGATGTAAATATCAGTTGCTTCGGAGAATGGGTCCCAGGGTTCCATCGTCATTCTGCCCACAGTTCCCCACACCTGCCACAGGCATATCCAGGATACTCCGGAGGGCTCCTAGGGAGAAACAAAACTGGTTGGGCTCAACGGGGAAAAAATAGAGATCATATGATGATATGAAACACCAACCTTATGGCGCATCTGATTAGTTTTGATTAATTTTGATTCATGCCCAACAAACCAGTAGTTGGTTGGTAGAAATTGACTAGCTATCTGGATGGAATATGAAGAACTTTGGAAGCTAACAGCCATGTTGAAAGGACAATTCACCCTTGCCACACCCAACCTATCACCAGATTCTTCAAATTCAAATCCAAGATGTTTGGAAGGAAAAAACAACAGGCATTTCGAGGCTGGTCTATGTTCTGGAGTGATCCATAGAATGCGGGATGAGTGAGGGGAGTCCCAGACGAGGAACAAAAAACATGAGCATGTACTAAAGCACCCATAGTTGTCAGTTCCCTCATGATCATCTGATGGTGCGGCCTTGAAAACCGGTACACAGAATATCATAGCACCAGACTAGAGACACAAACGAAATCGGGGGCACCTGCGCTGTGAGATGCATTTCCTATAAACAAAAGACCAAATGGTTTGTGGTTTCAACCCATCCCAAAAATATGTGAGTCAACTTTCCTCATCATGATCAAGTGTTTCAAATGATGAAACATGTGTAAACATTTGCTTGAAAGCAAAGTATCAACCTCCCATGAAAAAAATGAAACCACCGCACGGTCAGCGGAGCCTGCCACTGGGCTCGCAGTTGGGCAGAAACCAACCCTTCTCATCCAGCTCCTAGTGGTGTCAAAGGTGAAACATGAATGACTACCCTCTTGTAAATTGCAAACTGGAAAATCACAATTTTAATAGGTCAATCATCGAATAACTGGGCCACTTTCAATAGCTATATTATATGCACGTACCAGAGGGTGGTATAGCAATGGTTATACCTGGTGATTGGTTGTTTACACATTTTACTATTTGAAGATATTTGAGGATTGGCTGACATTGGGGTGTTCGCTATGACTTTTTCCTGACACTTGAGTTGTCTCATTTTTACCATTCGACATCGGCCACTGTGGATCCAAAAAACACTGATATTCACTGCAGGTTCCATCCCAGTATGTTGAAAAGAAAACCTACCATCTGGTTATTTAACATAGCCATGGAAAATCACCATGTTTAATAGGTAAACCATCTATAAATGGGCCATTTTCCATGGCTATGTTAAATAACCAGAGGGTACATGCTCAGCAAATCTCATCAATATGTGTACATCATCAGCATACACTGTAGACTCCATCTGTGCATATTTTGCTCACTCAGTATCAGAGAAATTGACTGCATTGTCATGTTTGGCATCTTTTTGTATCTCAGCACGTTTAGTCTGTTTTCCATTGTTTTCTAATCTCTACAGTCTGGAGTTTGTATGACCCACATCCTAAGCTAAAGAACTAAGTCTAGGACCTTGATCAGTTTCGTGTTCCCAATGCGCGGTTTCCGGATTCCAGACACATGCACATTGTAGCCTGGCGACAGTGACCCGGCTGCGGATCAAGTCATTGAACGATAAAGGGCCGGGCTGTGTCTGACTACCCCATGTTCATTAATGTAAATGGTTGATAAGTAATAATCAGTAATATCCCTACTGTTGCTGTTATATGTATATATATATGTATTATATTATATAATATCAAATAAATAAATATTACGTATATTATAAATGGGTTGGCAAAATAATCCCTTCGGGTCAATTCCCCACCTTTACAGCATTTTCTTAATACAAATCCACATCTGCCGAGCGACGCAAGCGATAGTCTGCCAGCTGATAGTCAGGCTCGGGGAAAAGTACCTGGGCTAATCCCCACAGTTGACGAGTCATGGCTCCCAAAATCTCCCAATTTCGGAAAAAACAAACTGATGCAATTTGTTTTAGGGAACTTACGAATTCTTATCATGGAAATATAGTGCTTTCTTCGAAGAAACAACAACACATATGTATATATATTTATATATCCGAATGTCAAAAAACACATCATCCGCTGAATCCGCTGGGATTTTCTTAGATATATGATATGGATGATGATTGGGTCTTACTTTAACATCTATATAATTATATATAAGTCATGATATAAAAAAAAATACCCCTATCCAATCTCATTATACTGGTTGATAGGTTTCCCTATGGGTTATCATAATCCCCAGATATCCCCAGTACATTTATTAGTAATAAGTCTCTATTGGGTTCCCAATCAACCATCGAATTTCTTCATGGCTCACATGGTCTACTGGATGGTCAACTCCATAAGCTGGCAAGGTTGCAACAAAAAATAGGATCAACATGGAAAAAAACATGAACAGACTTTGATAATCATGGAAATATCTGGAACATCATGGAAATATCATGCTATAAAAAAATGATAAGATCACACTTAAATAATCATGGACATCTCTTTTTCAATATCTGGAAATTGCCCGGCCCGGTTCGACACCATCCCCTGAGCCACGGTTGTTCTATTTTGAATTGCAGCATATTGCAGCAGATAATGAGATGAAAGATTCACTGGCCATCTTCTTGATGCTGATATGGAAAAATCCCAGCGAAACGGTTTGAGGTAGTATTAGGACATCCCCGGACTACTGAGCTGCGAAGCTGGTGAGTCATATTGTATTCCCAAGCTCCGCGCGGAATTAAAACCGAAGTCGTGGTAGTAAGGCTTCCCTTCACCCGGTGGATAGCCGTAGTCTGTCTCGTTGGTAAACCTCATAGTATGGGGTGAAGGACATCAGGACGATGCATAAGTGGAACGCTCATCAAAGCAAACGCGGCTAAGGATGAGACCATTCGAAGTCAATGATGATTCCCTCAGCCGGTCTTTCTATGTTTGCGTTGTCGATCTTTCTCTTGACACAAAAGAGTGAACATTTTTCATCATGAAACCCTGGCCTTCCAAACCTGCCCAAAGAATCCATGTTTGCTTGGTATCTGATTATCTCATCCACCATTTGTGCCATGGATGTGGTATGGTTATCCCCAAATGGAATTCCTTCGTTCATGGTTATATCAATGAATCTCGATGAATCGGGGGATGGTATGTTTTCCACACATTTTGAAACTACAACTCATGTCCACACTATACATTGGACTGAAAATCGGCTATCCCTTGGTTTGTCATCATGTTCTCCCACATGTTTGGACAAAAATGTATATACATTATAAACTCGTGTTTTACTGCTTGCACCTTCACCCATGTTCATGGGTATGTTAAGGACTCAAGGTACATTGATCATCATTGCTACTCCTTTGGCACCCGAAGGTTCCACGGCCATTTAAGGGCCCAATCTAAGCAGAAAAAAGAGACCCGCCTTTCTGAAAATAATTTTGAATGGATAACTTATTCATGCCTATGTATAGTCTCGTAGTTTAACTACGCAAATTCATCTATAGCAGGCTTGCTGAGGGTCTAGCATTTCCAACGCCTTGAATCTTTCCTAAACATATTATTTTGGGGTTTCTAAAAATAAGGGTACCCCCAAATCATCCATTTAAATAGGATGTGCCATTATAAACAATCAATTTTTGGGTATCCCCATTTATGGAAACCTCCATTTGTCCTGCTGAAGCTGCTTCTACTTGAAGCAGTCAAAACCGTAGCTCTATCAATCTACGTATATGTTGACTACTTTCTATGAATATTCATGTTATGTATATCTGCAGTATCAATCTACAGCATCTACAGTATCTGTCATTAGTATCTATCTATCTATCTGTCTGTCTGTCTATCTATCTATATGTCTATCTATATGTCTATCTACTCTATTCTATTCTATTCTATTCTATCTATTCTATCTATTCTATCTATCTATCTAGTTATCTATCTATCTATCTATCTGTCTATCTATATCGATCTATCTATATCGATCTATCTATCTATCTATCTATATCTATCTATCTATATCTATCTATCTATGTCTATCCATCTATATCTAAACATCTATACCCATCTATTTCTATCCATCTATCCATCTATCTATCTATCCATCTATCCATCTATCCATCTAACCATCTATCCATCTATCCATCTAGCCATCTATCTATCTATCTATCTATCCATCTATCTATCTATCTATCTATATATCTATCTATCTATCTATCTGTTTGTCTACCTATCTATCTATCTATCTATAGTTCTTTCTTATCTATCTATCTATCTATCTATCTATCCATCTATCTATCTATATATCTATCTATCTATCTATCTATCTGTTTGTCTACCTATCTATCTATCTATCTAATCCATCTAATCCATCTAATCTATCTAATCTATCTAATCTATCTAATCTATCTAACCTATTTATCTATCTATCTAATCTATCTAATCTATCTAATCTATCTAATCTGTCTAATCTATCTAATCTATCTATCTATCTATCTATCTAATTCTATTCTATTCTATTCTATTCTATTCCATATATCTATTTATTTAACCTATCCATATATCTATTTATTTAACCTATCTATCTATCTATCTTTCTATTTATCTATCTATCTATCTATCTATCATTCTATTCTATTCTATTCTATTTTATTTTATTCTATTCTATTCTATCTATCTATTTATGTAACCTATCTATCTATCTATCTACCTATCTATCTATCTACATCTACCTATTTATCTATTTATCTATCTATCTATCTATCTATGGACTATCCATCATCTATTTATGTATCTGTCTAGATATTGATCTTTGTATTTTATATTGGTTATATCTTATCATCTATTGTTATATTGTATATATATGTACTTACTATACATAGGATATACCTTGTATATCTACATATGTTGTTTTTGTTTTAATATATATATATATATATATCTACAAGTAGTATATGTCTTATGTCTACCTATCTCATCTACATATGTTGTGACAATATTAATGACATGATTCCTATGTTGACCAGTTTATCCATCTTGTCCATATTATCCATCTTGTCCACCTTATCAACCTTATATCTAATATGTATATATATATATATGTATACATTAGGTAACTTATCTATCTTTTTATATCTTCATAATTTATCGTATCGATCTGTTCTATCTTGTCTATCTGTTCTATCTATCTATGTACCTACCGTATCCATCCATCCATCCATCCTTCCATCCATCCATTCATCCATTCATCCAGATAGCTGTCAATCAATCCGTCCATCCATCCAACTAGCCATCCACCACTGACTGCTCGACAATGTTTTATCAAAGTGGGTCGGTTTTTGGTCAATACACCATGAATGGAAAGCACTGGAGTGATTTGAGTAAACCTTGATTTCATTGGCAAAACTGGACATGATACCTTCAGTGCAAACCCATTGTTTGTTCCCCACTCTGATTAAATGTCCTTGTCAGCCTTTTCTTGATTATTTTCTGACGATCATTCTCTGTGACAATCAACATAATATACGAATAATATATATATATTGTTTTATCTATTTGTTTATTTATTTTATACATATATAATTCCCCAACATATCTCTTGTGGTTTAGCAGCTACGACTTCACCAAGCCCTAAGATTTTCTTCTAAGACCATGTTCAGCTCCAATTTGTCATGGTTTGTTGCATGGTTATAAGCCATGTTAAGCCATGTTAAGCCCATATTTTTGGGGATTCCTCAGATTCCTCGACTCGCCAAGTGACATCCAACGGGTATTTCCCGTCACGGAATCGTTGCAAGGTGTCCTCGATATAGACACGATCCGTCCAGCCCCACCTGCACCAGTTTTCACGAGCCCCGACTTATGAATGACTCCCCCCCCAAAAAAGGTATATAATCAAAGCATATGATATATATATAGTAGTATATAGTAATAAATAAAAGTCCACGTCTATAATAGTATAATAAATAGTAATAGTAGTTTCTACAATTTTCCAATGAAATAAAAATAAATTGAAGCTTTTCTACCGTGTTTATCTTGTTACTATAGATCGACTTTGTCAATTGGGATCATCACCTGATCATCAAGAGATAAAATGAAACCCACTCAGTCAGTTGGGATTGCTGATAAAACCTTATAGTCATTAGTAAAACTATGTCGAATGTGTTTTGAACACAATGAAACACATGAGCACTGGTTAGTCGATAGGGTTTCCCTTAATGGATTGTAATATTCCCCATTATTATTGGTTCGTATAGTTCCCAAACTAAGCATCAATGAAAACTAGCCATCAATGATATTCCCATATCTTTGAAACCAAAAATCCCATAAATCACATACAAATGATGGCTAAATCCCCAAACAAATCATCAACTGGGGTTGAACCCCCCAAGCCAGTCGCGACGCAAGGCCGCAAGGCCTGCTTGCGATGAAACCTGGGGACGAGCGGCGACCCGGGGGGTGGACCCAGGGTCCCAGAACAGCTCTTCAGAAGATGTACTGAATCACAGGAAATATGAAACAAAAAAAAACGTGATCTGAAATTATTCTGAAGATTTGCTGGAAATATGGAAATATGTTCTTTTGCTGGAATTTGTTCTGAAGATTTATGAGGTGAAGTTTCCAATGGAGAAAAATATGAACAATGACGAGAGGATGTAAGGGGCAATGTCGCAAACTCAAACCTCAACAATACCCCATTTGACCAATCCTTCGATCTGCAGCTACTGAAACAATACCCAAAAGTGGCTTCTTTGTTGGGTTCACCACATTACTGTTCTATACGGTATACTTAAACATGACACAAAACCATGGAAAACCAACATTTGAATGAAACATCAACCATAATAAAATTCACATCTAAACGAATAATTTCGCCATGTTCGATACTACCCCTCAATCTGTTTGTTTTCTTTAATCAAACAAACATCTGGGTGTCATGAATCGTTGCTCCCAACACCCAAAATATTAATATAGAGGTAACAGATTCACCAAAATGGTAAAAACAATGTTACCTATTATATAATATTATGCATTCATTTATTAGAAATTAACAAATAATGTGGGTAAAACAATAATAAGCTATCCCCCAAATCACCATAAATAGGTGGTATAAACCATTCCCCAATGGGCGGTTGAAAATTGTTTTAACCACATTACTCACGAGATGGGGCAATTTCTTCCCACCTTCTGCGCCAAAAAAAACAACTGTTCGAGGAGCCAAAGGCATAGCGTGGTGGCACGGGAGGTCGGCCCGTGAGGGTATAGTAGGCCTGGGGCTGGTTGGTTGACAAAACATACATCTAATGGTTTTACGGGGAAAAAAACATTCTATATGGTCAATAGTTTTTATACATATAATGATATACATATAATATATAATTATATTGATGTTATATGTGGTTGTATCCACTAATTGAATAGTGGATACTATGATTTAATACAGTAATTATAATTATGATATAGAACATTTCGAGGGAATCAACACATAATGGTTATATCTGGTTACATAGACCCCTATGCCTTATGAACATGGATTGATGACCATCACCCGACATGATCCAATATGGTTATATGGTATACAACCCGACTAACTTGACCATGGCTATGTGTTTCCCGAACCATCAACCCACACAACTCATCGAGAACTTGGCCTAGAATTCAATAAGTGGGAAAGTAATCATTCTAAAAGCCAATTATGTGATACTATGGCTTAATGATTTCAATGATGAGTCTCATGATGCTTCATGGCCAAGAATATGACGATGAACTAGTGGATTTTGGACCTGAGTTTTTGGACAAAATTCAGCGTGTCACCTACTGGGCCCCACCTCAGTCCCTGCTTTGAGGGTGGCCGCTGGCATGACATAGCAGTCCTTGGCACAGGTAGTTCCACTCGCTTGGGTGACACTACCATGAACTACGTATTAATTACTATAACTACCAGTAAATGTTCTGATCATTTCTATGAATTTCATATTTGTCTTTGGTTGTCCCATACTCGTGGCGCTCTGATACCAGCGGTGACCTACTCGACCTCCTCAAACCTGCTGCATCGAAAAATCCCTTTGGGTCGCGCTTTTTTGGTGCAGCCAAAAGTCCCAAAGGCCGGTGAAAGACCAGTGCACGTTCTTTGTGTCACCGTAATCTTTCAACTCATAATTTGCTGGATATCTGTTCACATCCTTAGATCCAATGGAGTTTCGAAAGACCGGATGAGTTGGATTGGTTTAGCTGGTGCATGATGAAGTACATATATTTCATTGTACTTCCATTCAGTCTTTTTGCTGCACAAAAAGATGCAACACAAGGATCAATTGTTTGGTGGCAGCTGATCTTTCTGCTGGTGTCACAGCATTGCTTTGAGGGAGAACCTACCTTTAACCTCCGTACTTGGGCTTCAGGAAAAACAACCTTGGCATGATTTTCCTTAAACCAATCAAGGAAAATCTGCAACATCCTTTTTTGCATGGATTCCGGAGACACATTCATACAATTTCCCCACAAACTCAACCTACTGAACTTGGCGCGAGTAGCAGAATGCTCTACCACACAGAGCATGGAATATCCATCCTGCAAAGGACTATGCAGGGGGCAGCCAGTTGACCCAAACATTTTGGTGGTCGGTTTTTGACCCGGAGACGGGACCAGTGCACTCACGGTCCTCGGAGTAATAGTATGGAGAATACACTCCCGTGTTTCCAACCTCGGCATAGAGCTGTGGATGGGCTCGATTCGATTTATCGGTTTCCTCATTCCCCCAGGGCAACTGAGGGAGGGATACTGGGGTACTGTACCTTTTGGGAAAAAATGGCTGAACCTCCAAGTCTGCCTTTATCAACCAAGTCCAGGGATACGAAGGAGACTTGCCCAAAAGTCCACCACCACAATCTATGCCTTTTGGGTAGCCCGCAAGAGGAATATCAGAAACAATCACGAACCTCAAAGGGCTTCCCCAAATGAGCAGAACAGAAATGAGCAGAACGGCCGTTGGTAGTTCAAACATGTGATATTGATATTATCACTAGCCGAATTCTCCTAAAATACCGTAATTTCGACAGACTTCAACGGTTTTAGATAAGTTCTACCCCGGAGCCAATTAGACTGCCAAAAACGGGTGAGTGAACAAGTCCCTGATAAAAAGCACTATTACTGACTGAGCCACTGCGGCTATAAACCCACTTGCCCTCCCATGAGCAAACCGTACAATGGTAAATCAAATTCAGATAGAAACCATATGTTCAATCAGAACATTGTTATGACTGGGGGTTGCTCCCTGATTTTCCAGTGCCACCACTGGTTACCAGAGTTCAAACGTCCCAACTTGTGAGCAGTGTTCAAAAACCTCTGCCATTCTATCCTATTTAAGTTGGTCAATAGAGATTCCCATCATGATGATAATTCCCAATATATCCCAATATATTGGATAGATTTACAGAGCTAATGATGATAATTCCCAATATATCCCAAGAAATTTCCAATAGATAGGATAGTATAACTCCATGAACCCCCCAAACAAAATCATCATTGAACACTGCTCTTGTCACGGTCACCAAGGAACTTGAGGATTGATTTTGGGCGTCGACAGATTCATCCCGCTCGGTGAGTTGGCGCCTCCACCTGTCACCAAGTCATCAACAGATTTATCGGATTTCAGAAAAAAAAGTGCAGGAAACCATCCGGAAACCGCTGTTTTTTAGGCCCCAAAGTATCATGAGTTTCTTGTAGGGCCCTAATCCAAGTCCATCCAATTCCGCGAGTCTGAGGGAGTTGGGATGGCTTTCCCGACTGTACTATTTCTACCAACACCCAAAGAAGAATACATACATAAGAGCACAACAAATACTGATATATTAACCTTCAGTGACTTGATATGTCCATTGCCTGACTCACACACATGGGTCTGCAAAAATAGTTTTCTCCTAGAAGTCATACGGCTAACCAGCAGTATACCAACGTATGTAACTACGTAGGTCCCTTCAAGGATTTCTTCAACAAGCCAAAGTTTGGTGGTTTGATGGCCATGACCACCATCCTGAAGTGGTAAGCCACCATGAAGCAAGTCGCTATGTAGGAGGCAAACCAAATCTTTGAGAATCATACCCTGACCTCGACCCGGAATACATACGAATGGTTTAACGTATCCAATGTTTATAATAAGGCGAATCAAGCCATTTAAAGTTGCTCTGAAGGTTTTGGAAGAATCCAACTACATGACGTGAAGAAATCGCAGGCCCTTGACTCATTCCTGGCAACCACAGGCTGCCTAGCAATCGTCCCTTGTGATGCTTGAAGACCAAATCGTGATCACCGGTGATTGGAAGGGAAGACGTTACGAGAAGGCCGCCTTAGCACCGCGCGAAGTGGGATGCTCTTGGGCTGGTAGAAGATCTCGCAGAAGGTTTGTCATGATAGAATACATGCGGATACATGGAGGTTTCCTAAAATGAAGGTACCCCCCCAAAGCATCCGAAATTAGACCATTTTAGTCTAAATGTCAGTATTGAAACCGAAATGATTTTTGGGATCCTCCATTTTAAGAGACCCTCACATGTAGAATGGCGCTATGACCATCAACCCGAGATGAGCACTTGACGTGCCAAAGTATGGTAGTAAAAACATCAGCATTTGCGGCTCCATCCCGCCGCAGGGTGTCGAAATATTCGGGCTCTATTTTGATTTGGATAAAACATGATAAAACGCTGGCTTCAATCTTTGCACATTTTTTCTTAAATACATGTTTAAAACCCGTTCAAGCCCACTTGGGAATTCGGGATATTCACCACTTGGCAGCCATAGGAAATCCACCATCCTCTCCCATCCGCTTTGGACTCAGGTGCTCCGCATGAGATCATGATGTCCATGATTCATTCAAAGCTTGGTTCCATGTTTCATTCTAAACGGGCGGTACCATAATATTGATACATTTATATGTGTATCTATTATCTTAATTATGTATTAATGCAAAATAACGCCAAAAACATGTATACGACTAGTGACTAACCCACTATATCCCTTCAAAATCTTGTGTATGTATGACTATCCCACCCGAACTATGGAGTAGAATATAATGTACATGATCTCCACTATCTTCCCATGAGTCCCTGCCGGGCCACCTTTGGCTCGAATCTGCAGTTCACCTGCCGGATTCACAGTCATCGATCCTGCGCTGGTGGAAACGCCACGTTCAGCACTGGTGTCCACCTGGCGCTGAGGGAGTTGCCATCTGGTACCCATGATAATCTACATTAATCTACTATATATGAGACCTATGTAAGGTTATGCAAGGGGATATTGATACTAGTGGGAATATGATGAGGGTAGAATATCTAGCGATTCATAACATGGGATTGATATGGATTTATACACTATTATAAATTATAGACGTTCATCCCCCCTGTTCTATCTACAGGTATGGAGCCATCCCCATTGGAAGCAACGAAGCGCCTCGTGACACGTTTCCTGTGGCACTGAAGGATCGATCATGGGGGTGTCCAAGGCTGGTCGACCATGTGCGGGCACCAATTGGAGGCGCAACCTTGGCCAGCAAAGTGCTGGGACATGTGGCCCCTTCCAACATCAAATAAACTCCATTAAAATTCTATATATATTAATATATATATAAATATATATATATATATATATATTATGTTTCATGAGGTTGTGGCAGATCAAAACTTTGGGACCCTTTTGAACATCGAAGTAGATGGCAAATGGATGTGGATTTCCTCGAATGTGGCATCATAGGTTTCCACCCATGCCAATATCAAATTTGTCATGAATCACCCACTTTTCCAGGGCGAAGATTGCTTTCTTTCTGGGGTTTTATTGTCATCATGTTGTCTGGGCTGGACAACCAAACATGATGCCCTCTTTAAGAAAAACATGAAGGGATCCATTTAGTTTGGTTTATTGGTTTCTGGAAAACGGTGTGTTGCCTTTTTTAATCAACCAACGTGTGCGAAAAGGACCTCTCTGTTGTGCTGGCCTAAATGTCTTGATGGATTAAACTGAACTATGTCATGTTCCCAGAGCTAAGTGGGAAAAACTTGGCTTTTGTGGGGAACGTGGCCAGTTCAACATCTGGAAAGTGAGTTGCTAGCGGCGGCTTGTCCACCCTCGCTGTTGATGACCCTTTCGTGGATTTTCACAAACAAAACATGTCAACTAGTCATATGCTATAGTGATTGTACAACAAAGCCAATCACCAGGGCGCAAAATTAGAGGTACCTACCATATATAAGGCCTATGTCAGGAAATATCCCTTCCAAATATGGCCTTTATTATGGATTACTATGGTACAGTACGAGTGCCTCCAATTTAGGTTGCTCAACTTCCCACTGAGGCTTGACTATGTCCCTAGCAAGAGTTGAACATGGTGTGCAAGCCCCACATCTTCACCATAGATAATCACCAACATGCTTGGGATAATGGGATATATGATATGGTGTAATTATCCATGGATAATCAACATGTTTTCACCCCAATCCCTTTTTGGAAGCTGCCATTCGGCCACCTACAGAAAACAGCTGAAATCTGCGTCAAGCTACGCAGCCCCTTTGCAGGACAAGGCCACATGACGGCCGTGAGGAATAGGAACCACGACCTTCGTATCACCTGGCTGCAGCTGGTGGGATGATGTCACGTTCAATTTTTGGCTGGACATCCTTCCCGTGTTGAAATCAAATGCTACAGTAGAGTGCACACAAGTGGACCATGCCACTGGCATCTGAAGTAATTAGATGTAATTAGTTGGTGTCTTCAGAAGTGCCGGGAAAGTGCCGGAAAAAAATGGACCCCCAAGCAAAAAAAATATTGGAGTCAATGTGAACCAAATTTCGGGAGGCAAACTTGTTTTTTTTGACAATGGCAATGATGTGGAGAGCCCAGTTGTCACATGCCACGGCTGTTTGGGATCTTTGGGCTGCACAAACCTTGAACTGTCATCATGTTTCACCTGAATTTTTACTGCCATGGACCGCATGCTTATGGGCTTATGGGTCATCTTGTCATCTCGGCTTGAACTACATCGGTGTTGCAACCAGTTCGCTGAACATGATCTCAATGATCTCAAACTTTTCCTAGGGGTGAATCTCTCTATCTTCATGGGGAACCTTTGGTGAAGCTATCCAGGTCTAGCAGGATCATCGATCATTTTCCACAGTGCACTGGCGCTCACTTCTTGGCTGCTGAGTACGCAGCCCCAGGTGGAAGCGAATCTCTCCCTGGCTGATCCTTGGAATAAGATCGCCAATAAGGAAACACATCTCCTGCTGCACGGACCTTGGGCCAGGCCGCATCAAAGGCTGCAAGTAAAGGCTCTGGCAGCTGGGCGGGCTGATGACAGGCCTTGAGATTTTGTTCCAGCTGAGAAGTGGTGGATGCACCTAACAAAATGCCATCGCCCTTTTCTGCGCTCAATGCGGAGTGTTTCAGGAGCCAAGCATAGGTCGCAGCCACCATGGACACTTCCGCAGCCTCGCACGCCGAGCGAATCGGCGCCAGGGCATCAAAATTGGGCTGGGTGTAGAAGCGCGGCAAGTAGTTGGGATTGTCCTTGAAGCGACCCGGTAAGACCTCGGCAGCAGGTCCAGGCTGGCCATGCTTGCCAGTCAACAAGCCTGCTGCCAGAGGGTTGTAGGCAACAAAGGAAACTCCATACTTGCGCAAGACTGGCAGCAAATCTTCCTCAACTAGTCGATTCAAGGGGTTGTACAGGCCTTGGTAAATGGATGGCATGGACCATCCATGATCCTTGCACAAAGTACAGCAGCGCTCCACCTCCAAAGCACTGTAGTTGCTCATGCCATATCTGGCAATCACACCTTCCTTGATCAAATTTTGCACACACTGCAAGGATTCCTTGGAGATGACGAAGATGGTCCAGCAAAAATCCCAATAGATTCCCAAAATATCACAAATGGATCAAAATTCTGGATTCTATTATATACCCGTTGGGCAAAAAACATCCAAATCACCTGCAACAAATCTAAGAATCCTTGAGGTCATGTTCCGGATCAGGCTGATGCAAATACAAAATGTCCACGCTGGAGACGTTCATCGCCTTCAAGGACTCCTCCAGTTGTGTCCGGATACCCTGCTCCGACAGCCCTGCAGGTTGTGATGGGTGAACCTTGGTGCCCAAGACCAACTTCCTGCAGACAAAGGAGGTGTCGGACAGTGATGCAGTCAGGTGACGCTGTTTGAACTATACTAGCTATACCCTACCTGAGGAACTCACACAAAGTTTCAAATTTCAAACTATCCGCATTTTTGGTAGGGAACTTCAGAAATTGCCTTTTCCAGCAGGACTTTTGCATAAAGAAACCCTTTTTGGCGTATGATGTAAGGAGTGGCAGTTTTCAAGGGGTCTTAGCATGTTGGTGACATCATGTTGGTGGGATCATGTTGGTGGATCAAAATTTATATCATACCGAATCATACCGCTTCAATCATTTTAAATCAACTAATATCCTCCTAAAATGGCTTAATGTCATTAAAAAAACATCCCTACCTTTCCTTCAGAGAAAACTGGGACCCAAACACCTCCAACCCCCCAGTCCTGGAGCTAAACTGTGGCAAGATCCGTCCCAAAATCAGCTCGGTCTCCCCAGCAGAATAGATACGAGCAGTGTCCACCTGCAGACCTCCAAGGTCGACGTATTTCTTCCTGGCTTGGCTTCACCCTGGGCTTCTTTTAACTATGATTCACTGCGGGTTTATCATGGTTCATGGTTTATCATGGATGTATAGTGAAGTATACAATCTAGGGTACTGGTATATGCAACGGTATTCTTTACAGGAGTTGATCCAATGGGTCAATTTAGATTTCTCGGAAACCAAGCCACAGCAGTTGGGTTGGGTTGCTTAATGAAGCGTTCAATGAAGATATAAACATGTATATGGCATTTCTATCAATCAACAAACCAGCTATATATAGCCACCATATAGTATTTTTATACATTTCTATACATTTCTGCTAGGCCTTTCTATTGCGGATAATTGATGAGAAGTCCCAAAGCTTCCTAGATTTCTCAGCATTTTTGAGTCGTTCCCAAAGATCTGCCATTGACAACCAGCCACCTCTATATATAGCAAGTGGGCCTTGGATTCATGATATAAAGTAGCTATTAGAAGATATTAGAAACACTACAGCAATCAATCTCTGTCCCCGAGTACTAGCCAATACACAATTGACTGACCAAATGATAAATTTGTCTCGTTTTTGGTCAACAAACATGCAAAACACAGCATTAGTTAATTCTTATGATACTATTTGCTGCATGTTCCGCGATGATTTCTCTCAAAATAGCGGTGATTTGAAGTTTTGCTTTCGGACAAAAACTTGACAGAAAAAAATGCGGCCGCCCAGTTTCAACATCTCGGAGGACACTTGGTCGTCCACTTTGCTGCTGGCCTTGGTCACCACTGAAGCCCCAAGAATTGCACAGACCCGTCCATAATAACATGGTAGTGATGGTAGTGGTGGCCTTTGGGTAATGGCGACATAGGGATGCCACAGTGGAGACAGAAGTTCGACAGTGTTGACTGTGGAGAGCATCGTCAGTTTTTCATGTTGTTTTTCTATATGTTTATCTCTCAAAAAAATGGCAAGGATGATCTGGCTTCACCAGCCAACCTGAACATTGAAAGCCTACGAAAATGTGCTAATCATCCCTGTCGGTACAAGTAGGGTAGATATAACATCACCATTGGTTTGCTTTCACACCGCCCGATAGAGCAGAGGGCCCCCATCCCGCCCATCCTACCTGCGACCACCCGAAGGTCATAGTGCCAAAATAGACCTCTGGCAGCCTGGGCGGCATCGTCTCAGTTGAACTTGACCGCAATCCTTGAAGGCTGTGGCTCACCAGTCGCGTGTATCGCAAAGCCGCACGCGAGGCCATGTGAGATGGCCAGTTCTCAACAATTATTCGCATATGAAGCCACTGTTTTCTTTATGATTTTATTGGGCAAAAGATCTGGTGAATTTTAATTGACTTGTTTCCTTTGACTATTTTGACTATTTTGATTTCCGAGTCAGATCAAGACAGCACTGCAGTGAAATTGTCTGTATTGATTGGGTGCTAAGGCCTCGCTCCGAATGCATATGTGCAACTTGAGAAGCTTCGATTTCAGGCATAAACATGCCGAGTATTGTCCAGCCCTTCAGGCAGCTTCTTTTATATTGAAAGACTACAAACAGTATAAAGTTGTCGCACACCCAATGTATCAAACAACAGCGGAAGTCCTATAGGTGCAAACTGATACCCTTGTGTTACTTGTGTTCTTCTCCATATTCACCCCCTTCAAGCCGGAAAGTTGTCTTCTGGATGATCATTCCAGTTAAGCGGGGCAACGCAGCTCACGGACTGCGACTGGTTCAACATGACTTGGGGACGATTTAGCGAAAACACAAGGTTTTCGTGCATGATTTACGCTCCATTTATTGGAGTTCCGTCATTTTCCTTCATGCTGTGTGTCCACATGCGTCCCAACGGGATGTTGATCTCAGCTCCATCTCTCCCAACTTCCACCATCGAGCCTGCTCCTCGCAGAAATTGTCCATAAGCAGTTGTCAGCAGAAAACACAATACCGCCAGCCGCGACCTGCGTTCAACGGGTGACCTTTAGATATCTTTCAGAATACCAACCCGGCCTGGGACAAGCTTGCTGCTACTTCCTCAGCATCAGCATTTGGGGGAAATGCATCATCAAAAAAATGACCCCAAAAGGAATATAGAGCCCTAAGCAAATAAAACATAATAAAACCGGACATGTAGATGATTGTCTGCCCAAACAATGAACACTTCCAGCATCTCTTAGTGTCATGCATACTAATATCAGGTGATCAGGTGATTTGTTGCACAAGTACATGCAACATGGCTTAGAGCTTAGAGGTCATTTGTTGGACAAGTTGTGGCAACATGGGGATCCATAAGGATGATCATAGCTATCCCCACATGACAGCGCCACCAGGAAAGCGAGCCTTGCACGGTGGGCGACCATCTCCATGCTGCGACACTGAGTCAAGGACTGAAAGACCTTGAGATGTGTGTGGGTAAGGTATCATGTATATTCATGGAAATAAAGACATTGATATATAAGTGAATAAAACATAGATCTAACTAATGTAGGGAATTGTAGTGATCTTGACATATCTTTACACATTATCTTATTGCTCAACATATATGGAACATGTGAATTTACAGTACCAAATGATAAGGAAACTACATCTTCAGATCAGTCAAACATGTTTGATGCAAAACTACAGAGTACGAATGTCTTCTTTGGTTTCATGACACTTCTCTGTGGCTTGAGAGTAGGACAACATACGAAGGAATGCAAGCAAATTCTTCATTTCTCATGCACAGTGCGACAACTTCCTTCCCATGCGAATAATTTCTCAGCCGTCAACACATGCAGAGCGGGCCGCAGACTGTTCCGCAGATCTGTGATAACTCAGGTACTAACGGCACTGGGCCAGTGTCCCTGCTATTCGAAGTACCATCCCTTTTCCAACAGAAAAGTCTTTCAAACCAAATCCATGAACCTAGAACATAGAATGCAACACAAAACGCACATACACAACTTTTGTTCCCTGGGTGGCGGCGTCAACCTGCGGTTTGCCATTAAATCATATGGAATTATCAATGCTCCATGAGACACAATTTACCTATTCAAAATTGGATTTTCCATTGCTGTATGAATTCTTCTCTCAATTAGTGACCCCCCAAAACCATGGAATCGCTAAGGCTGACCAATTTGGGTGGCTTTGGGGATCACCAATTTTAAGAACAGCCGTATATCAAATTGATGAAAATCGTACTGAAGGGTCTGCAAGGTACGTCCATGCAGGTGACACATCTCGGTATGTACACATTGACTCTGAACGGTCCTTGCTGTTCAACTCGGTACTCGAACTACTTTAAGAATGCTGCGCCCTAGGATAGCAGCTCTGCAACAGGGCGCAGCTAGCAACTCAATAAAGGCACATTAATCTTCCGAAATCACAGAATATCAGAATGTCAGAGATAGAGGATGATATCAATTTAAACCATAAACGTATCTTGCGGATGGTTTCCCTTACTGATATGATATAAACAGATTTTGTGGATTTTGAGTAAGGCTTACTGACATCCACTGAACATCATTTATGGTGAGGTCGGCGATTTGCCCATGAGTTACCCATCACCCAATCTTTTGAGCTTCACAGCTGAGACATTCATCACCCTTCAATGGCCTTCACTGGTTGCTTCTGTATTCCTGTATGGTGGATACCTCTAGCCGACTCGAACCTCGGTGAGCTTTGCAAGCTTCGCCGGTGCTGTTTACACGCCAAACAGGAGACGTACAGAATCGATTCTGCCATGATAGTCCTAACAGGTCCTAACAGGTCCCAACAGGTTCTACCCTCTGGTAATTTAACGTAGCTATTGAAAATTGCCATTTATAGTGAGTTTATCCATTAAAAATGGTGATTTTCAATAGCTATGTTAGTTTACCAGAGGTTAACAGGTCCTCTGGATCTTTCTGCTGTGTTTTTGAGCTTTGAACTCCCAGTAGAAAGCCACCAGCAAATCCACCAGATAATCCGGCGGTGTTGTTCTGCAGCACCTGGCGAGGTGCACGTGACTCGAACATCCCGAAGTGGAACTAACAGCCATTGGACCCAGAGTTTCAGTTGGATTCAGGGTTTCTGATTTTGGGGAAATAATCATCCCAATAATCATCCAATAATCATCCAATAATCTCATTGGGGGATCGGAACATATCGGAACTATCTGGAAGTCTTGGGATCTCAGGACTGGCCGCCGCAAAGCCAACCTTCAAGACCTTGGTGTAGCCCACATTGATGTCTCCAGCGTCAAATTTACCATCCTGTGAGGGCACGCCCACGCCAGCAACAAAGAACTGTAGGAAGTCCATGAAGATTCCATGTTCAACTGTTTTTCGCGTGGAACATGGGCATCTCCAATTTGAAATTGATCAACAGCGGAGTGGTTTTCCATTTTGATACGAGTTTCTGGGAAGCATACTCTCCGGTAATCTTCAACATGGAAAGCGATTCAGGGTCCTTGTTCATGTCCAGCAATTCGGTGAGGTCTTTCCTTCACCAACACTCACCAAGTATTAAGGCACCACAGCACCACCCAAACAGATGGAAAAATAGTGATTCTATCTTTTGGGGTTTGCCAAAATCAACACATAGATAAAATTCCCAATTTGCATCCAGACCCCAAATCATCTAAAATCTGAAGGACGGCGCACGTGAATGCGCTGTGTGAAGTCCAGATCTGTTCAACTCTGTTCCAGCATGACGGGAAAATCAAGATTGACCGAAAATATCCCAAAATCCAAAGGTTCATCCACTTTTCAAATTAACATGGTCACAACTTGGCTGTTTCCCATGTATTGTACAAACCCTGTGGAGATTGTAGCAGTTTTCGGCTAAGGACTCGGCTCGATCTTCGGCCAGTTCCTGGGTGTACAACGTCCGGGGTCCGACTGGTCCCTTTCCACCCGTCACCTTGGCTGAAACCTGCTGTCATGATTTTCCTAATCGTACCCGTTGGTAAGAATTTAACATAGCCATGGAGAATGGATTAAACTATATATATCTATTATAATTATATCAAAAAGGTTCATTTAGTTCGATGATGTACCTCTGAGAAATGGTGGTTTTTCATAGCCATGCTAAATTAGCAAAGTATATATGTTGTGGTTTTGGGCTTCGAATCCCTCCAAAAAGTGACTACAGTAGTGGGGTGCGGTAGATAAGAAAACAAACTAAATTCTTGTACCCTCCAATTGCCAAATCAAAACATTTAGTTGAGCATCATAGATACCTCATTTATTATCCTATCCATAATATTGTATCCCATCTATACCCCGCAATTCTCTGACTTCACAATACAAATCTCCTTCCTTGCCAGGGCTCATGGTGACATAGCCCTGGTAAGCCAATGCCTGGCAACACGCTACTTACGACTTGGATCGCCAAATTGAGGGCAAATCACTAGTTGTTTCAATAACCTGTAAGGGGAAATCTGTATATGAATATGGTTAAATATGTATACAAACAGTTCCCCAAACCAACCCAAAGTTCTGTTTCTAGATTCAACGGAAACCAGTTGCTATCATTCCAAAAATCAGGACAAACACATGGGACTCCTTCACCGGCCCATTGACATCATCTTCGGCATCCGCCAGGGATCCGTGTCCCAGTCCGCCTGCTGAAAGCAGAAGAGCGCTCCGAAGAGTCCGGCGGCAAACTTTCCCACCTAACGCGACGCCGGACGGGAAGATTTCAAGCTTAAGTAAGGTGGGATGGAATCGGATGGAACGAAATAAAAAATACAAGATTGAACGAGCTCACTGAAAATCCTGTATACAAAACATGTGTACACGTGCAGAAATGAGACTTGTTTCCGGCTGAAACATGAATTGAATAGACAATCCCTCGCAAATCTCGACCTTCTTCAAGGCAAATCCAGAGCACACGCCCATCCTAAGCTTTGCGAAGTCGAATCAGACAAAAGGTGTGATCCCCCCAGCACAGGGGTACAGATTACCATGGAGGTGGGGTACTGTTTGGGAAGCACATGTCTACAATTTGGTTCCGTCTATCTCTACGTTCTCAGGCAATGGTGATGGTCAAGAGAATGGTCATCTTCAAGGGGTCCTGGACCATGTGTGAAAACCTCCCAAAGTGCTACATGTCACGGAGGTCTCAACGGACAAAAAATCCAAGAGCAACACGTTAATTTGGCCGTCACCGGTATTCCACAGTCCATTTTTTGAAAATATGTTGAGCACAACTAAATCATAGGATCCTGAAGATCATCCCAAACAAATAAGGGTTTGTTGGGATGTTATCAATCCTTACAATCCTTTCACTTATATACATATATATATTCTATATATGTATATATTATAAGTTTGAATCATGTACTGTATATGTGTCCATCGCTGGTCGGGGTCCTCTTTGGAGTCCCCATATGAGGATCCTATGGGTGTGTCTACAATTGGGGTATACGCCGACATTTCCATATGTATGGCCATGTGACGGGAAAGTGAAGCTCTAATCCATTGGAATTGGGAATCTATCATTTTCCCAATTCCAAATCCAATGAATCGAAAGTCATCATTGAAAACCTATGAATCCCGTGAAAATTTCTGAGTTTTCTCATCTCAAAACCCTATCTACGACCTTCCCAAGACGTCTGAGTCCGTCTGAGTGTCCCCACAAGCCGCCCAAGGAGACCGTCTGCCCCAGTGGCACCAACTCCTCTGCTGTGGGCATCTTGAACCCATCGCCTCGGGGTGAAGCTTCGTGCTGGACAGTTGATGTGCTGGGAATGGTGATGCTATCCTATAAATGAAGGCTTTTAGTGGGAAATTGTCTATAAAACTTCATAAACAGATGACTCACAACTTGCCATGTGTGACTGTACCAGAGTGTATCGGAAATTGCACTGAATAGACACGTGATATGCATCACTTTTAGATGCTAAAATTCGCGTGGAAAGCCCACGTGATCCAACGTGAATTCTTTGGATCCATCCCAATCTGGGCGATTTCGGGGAAACAAATGGACAACATCTCTGCCATACTGGAGGATCATCCCCGTTCGCAACTGGCAAGTAACCATTGTTCATATGGTCACCGACAGAACTATAGAAAATAAAGGATAGAAAAATCCGGCAGCTAACGGATTTAGAAAAAAAATCAAATGTATCATCTTGTCTTTTTCAATCATTTTTATGTATTTGTTCTAGGTTTTTGTTGTTCCTAAATCATTATGTAATATATATATATATATATTTAGAAAATCCACGAATCCGGGACTTCACCAGCAACTCAACGGTTGTGCTGAGGCCCAAAACATCGGCTGGGTTTCAGTGAAAGTCCGCCAAGGGCAACTGCCGCGACAGGCTTTCCGTGGGAAACAGCTGGGTTTATCATGATTTGGAATTAAGATAGGATTTAATGAGATTTATATGAATTATATGGATTTAATGGGATGTACATGGATTTAATGGGATTTACATGGATTTCCCCTCCAGTAATTTGTGACATAGCTATGGAAAATGGATGAACATGGCCCATAGAAATAAATGATGTACCATGATTGAATCTATTGAAAATGGTGATTTCTCATAGCAAAGTTTTACAGTAACTTATCAGAGGATACACCACAAGCTAGGGCATCCATGGCCAGGAAATAGTTGGTCCAAACAATGGTTAACTATCACGTTTTGTCGTGAAGGGTGGAGGCAAGATCAACAAACCATTACCATCTGGTAATCTATAGTAACGTGACAATGGAAAAAAACACATCTGTAGTACGAATCTTGTCTAACATGTAATCATGGTGGAACTTTATTTCTATTGACAATAGACTTCCAGAAAGCAATTATGTCAACCAAGAAGTCAGTTGTTTCGGTTGGTGATCTAGAAACACAGGCTGGCCCCAAGAAAACATTGGGACAGGGGCAGGCGTCAAAATAAACAACCCACACCAGCAGTGAACCATCATCTCATTGATGATATTGATAGTCAATTGGAACTTGGAGTCATCATACCAGGCAGGATGGAATTTCACCAACCAATTAAACATGGGAAATGGTAGATTTAATACTATACATGTCAATATGATAGTATATTAATACTATACTTGGTGCAAATTATTCAATGCCAATATGATACGGATACATGTCAATTACACTAATTACATAGCGAATGGCATTCCATTACATCTCGTCCTCAACATGCCTCAACATCCAGAGTCATCCACTGACTCACTGACTGTTCCATATATTTGGACATGTACAGTGATGATCAACGATGTATAATCCGTAAAGGCCTTTGCGTTTTTCCAATCCCGAAGTTACCCATCTTGAACTGAACCTGTGCACATGCACTTACATGTATACACTACATACACACTTGTATAGCCTCTGGTTCTAGCCATGTAAAATGTCCATTTATCGATGAGCAGATTTTCCTATAAACATGTTTTCTTTTCCAGTTCGCAAGCTGATGAATAACAATAGAGAGTATACACATTATTGTTCTAAAACCAGCTTTGGTCTTCATCACTCCAATGATTCCAATGCTACTGCTGTTTACTGGCTTCGAACTACTGACTCAGTCTAGAACTCCAGAATTGGATTCATGTTAAACTCCGAAGAATGTATCAATCTGTAGATAAATGATGATAAATACGTATATATAGTGTCCAGTCATGCTTGAGGTTACACGCAATCACCACAGATTCTCAAGATTTTGCCAATGGGCTCCATCAACATCCCTGAAAACCAGCATGTTTTTTTTTTTTTTTTCGGAAGATTCTTTTCCTATAAACTCTTAAACATCCCCCAATATTGGGGAATATTGGGTGAATATTGGAGATCTTTTCCCCCCGGATTGTTTCGGCTTCACACAGATTGCCCTTTGGTTAATCTAACGTAGCTATGGAATGCTATGGGACATGGCCAAGTTGTAGATAATGTATCCATGAAAAATTGTGCGTTTTTGTTCCATCGCCAAAGTGGTGGTTTTTCCATGTTTACGCCTCCGGAAACGGCGAAGCGCCAAGTGGCTCGAGTGGCAAGGCTGCCTGGGCCGACTCGACTCTTTCGGCGAGCGAGGGTTGGACCATGCTGAGATTTACTGAATCCAGGTTTCCACCGCTTTGTTATTGTATCATATCTGGTTGGTGGTTTCCGCCCCTCTGAAAAATATGAAGGTCAATTGGGATTATTATTCCCAATATATGGAAAAAATAAAACATGCTCCAAACCACCAACCAGATATTGTATCTATCTATAGATCAAGTAGTTCTACAGTAGTTCATAATTCACTGACCTGACATCTTTGGCTAATTTTGGGGTAGCTACCCGGGTTACCCCATATACTGATCATCATTCCAGTGAGGTTGCAGTGAGATCGTCATAATTTACCCACATAGATGTGTTTAATTTCGCGTTTGCTGTATTGTCTACTTGCACATACTTACACGCATGTATTAGTTTTTGTAGGTGCACTCAAGAGCGTATCTGCATGTGTATTACAGTATATAATATACAGTACTGGTTGGTGGCTTTAACCATCTTGAAACATATTAGTCAATGGGAAAGATTATCCTATATAATATATAATGGAAAAAATGTTTGAAACCACCAGCCAGAGTAATATACATGTGGATCGTCATTGGTCACTCCCAATACCCCACAAAAATGCAAACAAATCAGAAACACATCGTGGTCTGTGCATCCCCTTGGGCTGCCAACGGACCGCCATCTGGAGCAAGTTGGCACCTGCAGAAGCCAAAGAAATCATCAGTGCTAATCATGGGTTTAGCCTGATTCTTTGGGGGAAACCCGGAAAAAAAAACACTCGTTTATCATATGTTTCGCTCTTAAGCTACATACGTACTCCATCTCACGAAAAATCCGTATCATCTTCCAACGCTTTCCAGCACATGTTGGAAGCAACAACCCGAATCAAAGAGAAGGTGCATGATTGCCGGTTGCCCTTGGCTGTTTGGTGTACCAAACTATCTCAAATGGATCCATTCCATGCCACATCCTCTTTCAGGATTCCAAACTGATAAACCTAATGTCTTCCTATATAATTGTTGGTTTGGCTGAACAATAGATCCCCCCATTAAGCCCAATTCCAGATCTTTGATCCTCTGGTAATCCAACAATATAAACACATTGGTAATTTAACATATAGCTATGCAAAATCACCAGCTTTGAATGCAGCATAGGTAAATCATCGAAGTCATTGGGCCATTTTCCACAGCATTTTCCACAGCATTTTCCTCTTGAATCCAACCGGCCTGGAAGAGAAGCGGAGATGCAGAAACCAGCGGCTTGAGCCATTGATTCGGACATGGGGAGACATGGCCTTTCCAATGTTTGCCTTCAACGGATCGGTTTAAGGAAAAATCGACAGGAAATCATGGTTGTTACCCACCAAACAAAGGGAGTTCTGCGTAAATCTTCCCATCATCCAGTTCTGGAATACCTAGGGATTGAACTCCATCGCGTACTGGTGGACCAGTGCAGCAAACAGTTGATTGGGAAATTTCGAAAACGGCCATGCCTCTATGCGACCCTATAGGATATGACTATGGTGACCAATCCAGTTCCAATAGTGCCAGAATATCTAAAATCAGCCCAACCTGCAGCCAATTCAGCAAACGGAGGTCCGTAGCTTCTGCAACTCGTGGAAAAATATTCATGGTGGGAATCGTCGTCCCTGGAAAGGATGTGGTTATTTTCAATTGCTTGCTTAGTTAAGGCTAGTCATAGACAGCCTTTAGAGCCGTTGGAAAATCAAGATGTTCTTACCCCGCCTTCCTACTCCAAGTAAAACAAACTTGGTTCTCTTACATCACGTGTTTAACCAACTGGGATCGTCCCTGGAAGATGCATCACCCATGGAACATTCTGGAAGCATCTTTATCCATCTTTGAAAGATGGGCCAGGGTACATCAGAATACCAGAGTGAACTGACCCCACATCCAGACACCTGCGCTGAGCCAGCATGCCTTTGATTTCTGCGGAATGTCGGGTCCCATCACCGCGATCCTTTGCAGAAGTTGCGGCCACGAAGCGGCACGAAGCGTCCAATTCCTGTCCGGAGTCTCCACCATCCAATCCTCAGCATCCACCACATTGGTCCAGGACAAGACCTGACGCTCTCGACTGATGGCATCTCCAGCAGTATCAGTGGAAAAGTCTTGTAGATGATGTGCTTCAAGGGTCGACAATTTTTGTGCCTGGAAGTAAAAGTTCTGCTCCCCACATTCCATGCTGTAACCGTTGCCTCCACCAGAGACATCTGGGCAAGACGACCATGCATGTAGACGGGCCAGGAATCCTCTGGCTAAGTCGTTTTTGCTGGATGGTCGGAACCTGGATATGGGGCAGACACATTCAAAAACCCTGCTCATTTTCAAGTCAAACTATCTGGTACATAGCTGAATGTTCATCCGTCATTAATGGTGGAAAACGATATAAGTATATTATATATATATAGGTTGCCACCCAGTTTCCCATGATTTGTTTTTTGCAAGCCGCATGTTAATTTTGGTAAGGATATCCCTACCTTTCTTTTACAAATATCTGTTTTCATGTCCTACCAAGCCATGGTTTCTAGGGTCTGTTTCATATCAGTTTGGGGGAAGGGATTAATGTGGTAAACCCAATAAGAAACCCAAAATCACAATGTTTATGGTGGTATAAATCATCACCCAAATGCTACACATTACCAGGGACCACCACCATTTTTGTTGCCCCCCCGTAAAAAATGGTACCCTTTCCCGACCTCACCAGGACCTGAGCTTTCCCCCGCGCCAGTGCCGTCTCCGCCAACTGTTGCAGCAAGCGTTGCTCCACGCCCCGATGCAGCACGCGGCAGCTCATCACCAGGCCATCCACTACCAGGCTGCTGGTGGTGAAGCTGCAGAAAGCACTGGCCACCAAGCCGTAGTCACCAAACCTTACAAAAGGTGTTGGAAATCCTTGGAAAATGGATCACTAACATGGGGAAGTCCTTGGAATTTGGGGATTTCACATGATTTGACGATTTTTTCGAGAGGTGATTGGGATAATTAAAGGGAACATCGACACCGGAAATGCCCGGAACAATGGATTTTCATGACTTTAAACCATGAGAATATGCGGATTCCATAGGGGTTCCTGTCGAATGTCTCTTTAAAAAAATGCAATTAATAGGACAGTTGTGGGGGAAAACAATGGACTATATATATATAATATCTATATATAATATATATATATATATATATCATATTGCAAAAGGAGGATGGCACGATGTAAAAGAGAATTGAATAGGGGATATATATAATGATAACAAACGGGTAAGTGAAGTATAATGAAACTGGGAAGCGGATGGAATTAGAAAGTCTGGGAACACTCTTGGAACATGTGAGAGACATCTTGGAAATATATCAAGATATTCAAGATCTTGGCATGTAAAACGGGAAATTAAGCATCACACATAGGATTTGAAATACACAAAAATGATCAAACATGTGAATTAATTGAACTAATGATTTAACAACCAAACAATGGAATTGAACCATCAAACGGCTTCCAGATACAACATCAGGGTTTCTCCGGGGTGAATCTTCCTGCTACGACATGCCCCAGCTATACCCAATTTCTTATACTGGTTTCACGCCAATATAGGCTTAACTTGGCTAAAAGTAACCCCCGCTGTCATGGGGCCCCGCCCATCGCCCCATCCATGGAACTTATCCTTGACCTCCGCCGCCAGGACATAGCGCGTCTCACTTTGGACCCATGAATTCACCTCGCTCTCGCTGAGGCGTAGCTGCGTGGTGTTGAATTGATTGGTGCGTCCGCAGAGCTGACTGAGCCGAGACTGGTCCCCAAGAGTTGGCTGGCGGAGGTCAATTTCCACCTGAATTCAGGGCAAATGTGGACGATGGATATCGAAATTTGGGGGTCCTAAAGGTGCCAGCAAATGTGGACGAAAACGAACAATATGGACATGTTGGACATCAAAGTACCACCAAAAATACATGTAAAAGCCCATATAATATATAGTCTATAATAGTCTATAATAGTCTATGAAGTACTTTATAGTGTATACTGTATACATATATATATATGTATATACATATGCTATAAACTATATACATATATATATATATATATATATGTGCCATGAATTGTATATATGAACCATATTTTGGATCATTTTGGGAACCACTTCATGGATCTCACCTTCAGCGCTTCCAAAAACTCCGCCAGCTGCGGGTGCCGGTCCCTCTCTGCCCGTCGCAGCGCATTCTGCCGGTAGAGCTCGGTCCTCTGCTCGTCCTCTCGGGTGACCTGGCCAGGGGGGTTGACCATGGTGCCATGGCTATGGAAAATCACTAGGTTTTATAGGTAAATCACAATGTTTAATAGGTAAATAATAAGTAAATCATCTATTAATGGGAAAATCACTATGGAAGCCATGGCCCATTTAGTTCAACGATTTACCTATTAAACATAGTGATGTTCCATGACTATCTTAGTTTACCTTGAGGGTAACCAGACCTAGACCCTCCAGATACCCTCCTCAAGAATGGGTGACAAATGGTGAAAGTATTGAACGTATTATGAGTAAAATAGAAACTGTTATGGGTACTTGAAGGATCTTGAAGGGTCTAGCTACCCATATCCTATTCCAGCAGATTGGGTCGGCTGGTTGAGGCTGGTATCCCTGTGAAATGGACTAGTTCATAATCCTGATAAGCCAAGAAGTATAACCCCCTGTAATAACCAATCAACAGTAGATTTTAAATAGTTCATGTGGGTATAGATCAAAGTGTTTAAGGCACTGAGAACAGCGGATGATGGTATTTTACCATCGAAAAATTAGGGGTACCCCGTTTCGACCCCACATCCATTGAATACTAGGAAAAGAACTAGGCCAAAGACCTGTTCCACAGGTGTCTTGGATCTAGACCTATACATGGTGAATCTTAGATACCTTGTCAACAAAAGGCTTGAGCTGGTTCATATATGCCATACGCCCATTTACAGCCAACTATTCGAGTTTATCATTTAAAAACAACCTAACTATCCATCAACCGGTGACCTAGAGAAAAGAAACATACAATATCCTATGATATGATCCATCTAAAATATGTTGCATTTAAAATACTGATACCTATGTTATAGACAATACTTGCCACGAGGGAATATCGTCCGGGTATACAATTGATTCTGTATCGTGTTTAAATAGATCTACATTATACAGTATCATTTACAATATAGGGATATGTAGGGATAACGGTGGAACACAGTCATTGGAGGTAGCTGTTTGAGGATCACCGATCCATAACTTGGGGGATACCCTCCGATGAAAGCTTCATCATGCCTCCATTTATACAGATCCTCCCATTAAAAGATATTTATAGCCTCCAGTTTTTTGGGGATTTCCCAGCCTATCACCTGCCACAAATGAAAGGGTGGTTCGGATTTAGAGCATCCCCACCTGAGTCCCATGGGCGTCCAACACCCAGCTGTGCTGCAACAGCGCTTTGAAGTCCTCCTCTTTTTGCGGCACGTGAAGCAGCAAGACTTCGGGACATCTGCGAGAAACGTCTTCGACTTCGAAGAAATTGTCATCCAAAAAGACGAAGGAATCCAAGGACAAGCCCAATTTGGTGGATAGCCGTTGCAGACTTTCCAGTTTGGCACCCAAATGGACCTCCCAGGCCACCAATTGTTGAAGTTGCAAGACACATTCTGGGCGATCCCTGAAGACGCTGAGAACATCTTCAGCCGAAGAATTTCTGGAAGCCAGACAAATCAATCGCCCAGCCTGGTTTGGAGCTGATTTCCCAACAGGGAAGACGGGACCCCAGATTTTCGAAGTTTCAGAGCGCTAAGTCAAAAATGGGCACTCAAAGAATATTTAAGAATCGTGTCCTCTAGAGGGTTCTTCAATTTTAGTTAGCCGATATTCCATCTACATCCATCATACCCACTTCAGTCCCAAATCCAAGTGTTCCCAACATTGGCCTGAGCAGAGAATTACACAAAACCATACTCCTTTCTGGGCCTTAGCAACACCCCAGAGGTTTTCACCGTTTTTCCCAGCAATTGCCCAACAAACAGGGCCTTTTGAAGCTCCGACAATTTCCGTTGCAGCTCCAGGTATGGGGCGGAGAACTTCAAGCCATGCACGCCATCTTCAGATACGATGCCATTCCAAAGCGTATGATCGCAGTCAGACACAAAGACCTGGCAATGCACGGTGCTCGTCACTGTGATTAACAGCCTCAAACATTCACCGGTTGCCCCTTTGCACCCCAAGAACGTGTATGAAATGTGTGTTGTTGCGGGGTCAAGCGATAAAGCATGGGTGGTCCGATTATCTGTTTCCGCTCTTTGGGACCTATCGCAGGATTTGTTCGACTTCAGGGCCAAAAGCTTCCAAATGAGCCTATATGCAACCCAACTGTAGTCTGCATGTTGCAAAGCATTTGGAAGGTAAGTATGGGTTTGCCAATCGATGCATGTCCAATAAAAGGAATGGAAGATGAAACATGCACAATTTCATGGCCCTGGACCCAAGTCATGACTGACCATCCCCTCATTTGTAGGGAAGCAATACAAAACCATGAGTTCAGCACCCAATAGAAAGTCAATAATTCCCAAACTTTACAATGTTACAAAACAAGTAAGAGATCAGGAAACTTTTTATACATGGATTGCCCACCCAGATCATCAGCCGGTTTCTAGTTTGAAAAATTAAGAAGAAGTGATGTGGTGTTTCGAACAAATAAACATGTGAAGGCTTGAGAACGTATGCTGTCTTATATTGAATTGGACAAGACTATGCAAACTAGGCAGGTCATTTTTCTCCCTGGTTGAAATCGTTTAACAAGTTTTAGACGTCCCACAACGGTGAACACATGCAAACAAATGTAACCCCCAGAGACATCATCCATAGAATACAAATCTATGTTGTTTCTATTAAAAAAAACACAACAAACGTATTTAGCATTATGTTCCCATCAAAATTGCAATTTTGGGGTATCCGCAATCCTGCATTGTTAGACAAACCCAAATAGGACATCACCAGCCGCTGTACTATGCACACCATACATTGGACATGCTGGGTGCCCTATCCGAAATGATGCACCCCCATATTTTCTTGACCCTAAGCCGTTGTCATGTGTTACACCGCTACATCCGTCATTGGTCGATACCCCTTGCTGGTTGGGTCACTCCTTGCTATACTTGATGTCATAGAGGTCATAGAGGTATACTTGATGGTTGATCTTTTGATCCCTGTTGTATGGGTCAAAAATAGACGAACCCCCGCCATAAAATGCCTTCAACACTTTGCCAATGACTGGACATGCCTCAGTTCAGTCACCCCTATGATACACAAATTGAGCGCATGTTGGTCCTATGGTCTGATTCATAATATCTTCATGTTTGGGATGGTCATCGAACAGCATAATAGTGTTTTCTTAATAACAAACAATAAGTGTGAATGACTATCTATATATATATATATATAATATTGTGTTCCATTCTCTGCCCAGCTAGGCTACCCGGCTTTTGACCCATACCCCCACACCAGGCCCAGGCCCCGTTCTGGTGGCCTTGATCTTCCGGCCAAGGAGTGCAGTGGTGCAACGACGGAGAAGCATTGCACACGCAGCGGCTGCAGGGTTGGAAGCTGCGCACGGATATGTCGTGACCTGGTTGGCTGGTCATTGCGGGCACCAATGGACCTACAGATGCCTGGTCATTTTTGTTGGATGTACATGATGTACTCATCCATGTATGAGGCGGTTTACATATGATATGGAAAAAATGAAAAAAGGATACTTTATAACTTTATGGGGTATATCATCTTGAGCCGTGCCCACTCATCGTTGTGTTGGGGATAAGAAAAAGGCCCAGGCGGCCGAGCAGACTGCAGAACGTAAACGCCGTTGCCAGTTTATGGTACCAGCCATGAAATAAACCCAACGCCATCCTCAACATCATCATTTCTATGGGTGCTATAATACATCCCCAATATTGCAAATGAGTGGTATAAATTGGTTTACCATCTCCAATATTGCCATAAACCTACCATATGGTTACCATATTGGGTTTATTTCTATGGTATACTAACCTACCATCTTAACCATCCCCAGTCATGGTAGGTTTATGGCATTGGATTTACCACATTACTCCAAAGAAACCGATTCTTTGGCCAACTGATCGTTGTGATGGAGCCATCGGAAAGTCGATCCATCTGGAGACTCAACAAAACATGAAACTCGTTACGTTAAGGGAGAATCTATACCCAGAAAATTAGGAAAACCCTTAGTTTTTACATGTTTTATTATGTTTTTTAAACCTACCAATATTACCAATTAACTTTTCTGCAGATTTCCCCGTATTGATGGGAAGGATATTTTTGGATGTATCCACATCACTCATCGCCTCTTTTTAGATCCCCGAAGGCTCGGGGTTGTCAATGTAGGCCATTTATAGAATGTGGCAATGTGCTGTGTTCAGTTTATCTATTTGGGACTGAACTGGCATCGATGTGCAACCTGACCATTTAGCATTTGTCCTGGCTTTCAATTCCAATCGTGTTGAGGGGATACAAATTGTTGTGATACAATCCGCTGCTTCATGCATTGTTTACGCCGTTTACGCCGGGAGTAAAGTAACACATGGAAATACTTGGCAACAGTCCATGATGGACAAAAAGAAGAATGGGGGAGCATGTTCAAAGAATTTTAGTGATATCTGATGATATCTGGTGGTGAACTACCCCGTTCAAAGCGTTCAAATCGGGTCAGCATCCCAATTCAAAAACCACCTCGAAAAACTATCATTCAAAGGATGCCAGCAAATCGAAGGAATCGAAGTAGGCAACTCCCTAACGCCCTCCTGGGACACTATGCCAGACCACACAATGCAACATCAACATCGGTGTTTCTTAAGCTATGCGTAGGGGTACCTACAAAAAAAAATAGAAATAGAAATGGCATCATCTCATGACCCATCTATTGCATGAAGCTGGATCATAACTTGGGGTTCCTCATTTGAAGAAACCCTCACACCAGTTCCACTATGCATGGCAAAAAATACAGAAAATGAGCTCGACATAATAGCCGTCCAGACACAAGATCTGGCCAGCCAACCACACAAAGGTCCACATCACCTGGGATGTGGACAAACAGTGACATCATGCGGAGAAAAACAGCTATAGCATCCAAAACAAAACACTAAAAACATGGAGGTTTCATGAGGTTTCCGTGCACAAGCAGGTTTTTTTGGCAAAGGAAAACCAAATAGCCAACTCTCTCAGCATGCCTGGGAAGGGTATGGACCATGGACCATGGACCATGGACCATAGCATTTCAAAGAATTTCGATGTATTTTAGTGACTTCCAAAACATCACAACAACACCGCATCTAATTTTTAGAGCCATTCAGTGACGCAATCCAGCTTGGAAGTCATGAGTTGCCTGATGTTCCTCTTCCGTCTGGCTCTCCTTCACTTGCATAAAAATCAAGACATGCTCAGCAGATCGTGCAGCTGCTATCAAGCTTTCCACCCGTTTCTCGGCCCCCAAAAGATTTGAAGGCCTCCAGAGAATCACAGCAGGAAATCGCCTCAACAAGCTCCGCCTTTGCTTCAGCAAGTGTCCCAACTCTGACAGGCCGTGCTTCTGACTGATGCGAAGATCTATTGCAACCCTGGCTTCACCAAAGATCTGTTGCCAGCTGGATAGGGCCAACCTTGTTGCTGCTTCTTGTCCACCCAGGCACCAAATCTAGCAACATTGGCCTTAGAAATAATGGAAGACCTAACATCTTGAAAACTAGTTGAAACCAGCACTCAGCAACAAGAAGTCTGCCCAAAACTCCTCCGCAACAAAGCTGGCCCCCACGGCCACTGCGATCTTCTCCCCCTCCACCGCTGCGGCTGGCGGAGGGGGAACAGCTCCGCGACTCTCCCGCACCGTGGCGAAATCTGCGTCCTCAGTGTAGGTGAGGCGGCCCAGCTGCACAAGATGCTGCGCCACAGCTGATGGAAGCCATGCGAAGCCGAAACCCAGGCCCTGGCCGTTGGAAGAGGAACCTCTCCTGGTCCGGCACACGAAATCAGCAAAGTCACATGGGTAGCAGATATATGTATACACACATATTATATAATTATAATTATATAGTATATCATAAAATCAAATATGTTCAAAGAACAAAACGCTATACAATGAACTTGGCAACTATATACAAACCAGTTTCGTATGGAACCGGAAGGAAAGATCTTTGGCGTCCACTGGCTCACCCATGTCTGCACAGGCTTTTGCCAGGACAGTGGCAAGATCCTTCTCTGCTTGGACCAACTTGTCGGGATCATGGGGAAGATTTCCCAGCCAAATTGGTGTGAAGGAACTGGCCATTCAGCCGAGCATTGAGTTGCAACATATTGCAACGCTTGAGTCGCTTGAGGTGAGAGTGCTGCAGAAAGGGACTGTGGCGGACTGTACTTGCAGTGCTCCCCCTGCTGGAGTGTCAATCGATTACTCAAATACTTGCGCGGAGTAGCAAGCCAACTCACAAGTAAGTGGAGAGCAACATAGCTGGTTTGCCTTGCAATGCCAGAAAATAGATAAGTGGTTAAGTCAGATGCGGCAGAGGCATGCGGCTATCCACACATTGATCATTCAAAATTGACCAGAAACTGCAACAACTTTCCAAATACGTCAGTGAAGACAAAACCAAAGTTCGATAGTTGAAGCTGCAAGCTGCTCGACTCAGGAAACTCTGATGGAATACCAGTCTCCCAGAGATGCCTTTTAGGCCGAGGATGACATGGATGCGCACGCAGCATCTTCTGCTGCAACATGGAAAGGTGTTCGACATCCGCGGCTGCTAGCTTCTCATTCTGACAAGCACGAACGATGCCTCCCTACCCGGCCTCCTTTCGCTGTCCCTCCAGACGCCCCGCAGCCGTCGCAATGGTTCAAACACGGATGCCAAAAATGGTAGTAAGGAGACAAAGGCCTCCAGGTCAAACCATGTTCTTGGTAGACCTCTGCAATAACTCAGGCTCCGGTTTACAACCAGAAACGGTCCTACTGCAATTCTTCCAGCTGCTTCGCCATACTAAGAAAAGGAAATGCACCCCAAGCGCTTTTCTGCAGAAGCCCGATCTGTGTCGCGCGGGTTTTCTTGGGGCTGCACTATGTTCACTGCGAAATCCCCAGAACCAAGCCTCTGAAACACCAACACTTTCAGAGACAGATCCTCATTTTTGCAGGTGAAATCTCCATGATACATTGACACATGACCACTGTAAAATCCATGGCAACTGCATAGTGTAGTAGTCCAAAGCTACTTACCACAACCCGGAAGCTGTTGCTTCCCACTTTCACCACAGACTCAAACCATACTGATTATTCAACAATACTGGTCCATCATACCTCTGGACAGCTGGACATATGTTTAAGATTAGAACACAAAGACACTGCTATAGTCACTAAGGTCCAGCCTCTTGGCAGTCCTTTCAATTGGCAGGCCGATTGATCGTTTTGATCAGCATTTCAGGCCGGCCCGGGAAGTGTTTCTGCCCACCAGAGGGCCAACGTTGGACTCTACCTCTGGTGAACCAGCTTGACCGGTCGCCGTGCTTGCGGGATCACCGTTTGAAACGTGGGAAGTGAAACCATAGACTTGCAGGTAGTGACCCTACAGTAAATGACAATAATACTTAATAATACTGTACAATGGGGATGTCTTATCATCTGGTCACTTTGGCCATGTCAGATCTTCACCACAGGCTCTCTCTTGAAAAAGCATGAAAAAATATGTGTTGCATGTTTTGTGCAACCAACATCTCTGGTGCTGTCATGAAAATGAAGTACCCCAGGTCCTAAAAAACTGCACCTACTGTATCTGTACCCTCTGGCAATCAAAGATGGCAATGGAACATCGACCATTTATGGATGATTTTCACATTCACACCTTCATTCAAAGTAATGTATGTCTGAGATTGTATAAGGGATTGTACATTGCCAAGTTCGATTTACCGAAGGGTAATACATAATGTGATGAACTGTTTACTTTCTCCAACGGCGCTAGCTTTCGGGGACTGATGATTCCCACTGGCAACTCTTCACTGCTGAATTTCTAGGTCCATATGGGACCAATTTGTGAGCGTGGCGGCACTATACAAGGGCCTGTCTTAAACTTCAGGAAACAAAATTGCAGCCCCCCAAAACGGTGGTATGTTCTTCATCAAAACACCACAAAGACAGTTTGTTCACTTCTTTGGACCAAACATATCTGAGTTGGCAAATTGTATCTCCCAAGGTTTGACACATCCCACAATCAATCGATGATGGGCTTCTCTTCCCACGGAAGTTCCAGCGACTTTGCTGGAAGTCGATCCTCCTTCGAGTAGTGGCCCCCTGCAACGCCTCACGGGGTGGTCAAACGACATGGACACACAAGACCTGGAGGGTTGATTGACAAAGAACGTCTTGATGCCGTAAAACCCAATGATAAACCTCCAATGCTTGGATGGAAGAAAAAACCACGCACTTTTGGGTAGAATTTGTAGGCAATTCTTTGTTGGATTCATACGATGGCTTAGAATATCATCACTTATCATTCAGTAGATGGGCGGAAAAAAGGGTAGGACATTGTTAAGTTGGTTTTAAAAAGGGATTTTTCCTGGACTTCTGGTTGTGGCTATTTTCCATGCTATTTGCAGCATTTGGGAGCTGGAACCTTCCATTTTGCATGCCATTTGCAACATTTTGGAGCTTGAACCTTCCATGGCTTTATGGTATGCGCAGCATTCCAGAGCTGGAACCTTCCACTTTGCATGCTGCAATGCTATTTGCAGCATTTTGGAACCTTCCATTTGGCATGCTATTTGCGGAATTTTGGAGCTGGAATCTTCCATTTGGCATGCTATTTGCAAGCTGTTGTTGGTTGTTGGTTGTTGATGGTTGTTGTCTCTTAGTTGTTGTAGTATGTTGTAGTGCTGCAGCTATAGTTGTATAGTTGTAAAGTTGTAATAATAGTGTTTTTTGTTTTTTTGTTGTGTTTATTGTCGCTGAAGCAAAGAAACCAAAAATGTCAAACATGAGAGCACGAAACAACAAAATAGAAACAACTGGAGGGGAGCACAACGCCTCCTCCACAAGGAACGCATAGACAATTTTGTTCTAATTATAATAATTATGTTCCCCCTTTGCCGTTCCAGTTGTTCTTGTTGATCGTGTCGCTTTTGCTGCGTGTGTTGTTCTTGTTGTTCCTGCTGCTTTTGCTGTTCTTGTTGTTTGTGCTGCTGGTGCTGTCCTTAAGGTAGTTGTAGCTGCACTTGCAATCGAGCAAAAGAACAAGGAAGCACGTTTAAAGGCAAAAACAGAGAAACTGAAAAGCAGCAGAGAAGCAAAATAAAACAACCAAGCAGAAAAGCAGAAAAGCATACAAACAGAAAAAAAAATAATAGCCAAGAAAGCAACAAAAAACACAACCAAAAAAGAGACGCAGAAAAGCAGCACAGTACACACGGATAATCCAAATAACTACAATATACTAATAATTCGCGCAATAAAGCGTTCCAAAAAACAATTATAACATGATGTCACCCTGGACACATCATTGATTCAATTTTATTTGAGGGATCTTCCTCAAGATTCCAGCGACCGCAAAATATCATTGACATGCTTTGTGGGTCCAGGGTTTTCCACTGCAACAGGGAAGCATCGGCTTGGATCTTGGTGCACAAGTCCGGCAGTGGCTGGCCAGTCAACCATCCCCGTTGATACATCAGAACGAGTTGATCGAGTTGTAGGGAATTAAGGGAAACCCATGTGTTTTTCAATCCCTTCACATGGGTTTCATGAAAGTGGACGCAGGAGACCTTTTAATTTGCCGCCAGTTCATGAGGTTGACAAAGGCCATCCACGCTTCGTAGTGCCCATTTACAGACCCAGCTGTTGCATCGAACCATTTTCAGGACCTGCCCTCTGGAGTGAGGTGCGATTTGGGCGCACATTTTTTCCAGAAAGCAAACAAATTCCGAATGACCATGTTGAGATGCCAGGTGCCAACACCAACGGCCTTATCTATTTCAGCACCAACTTCCACCAAATGACGGACAACATCAAGATGGCCGTTCTGAGCTGCAATGAATTCAATGAACAATGGTGTTGCACCGTTATCCCTGGCCTTATCTTTGTGAGCACCAACTTCCACCAAATGACGGACAACATCAAGATGGCCGTTCTGAGCCGCAATCCACAATGGTGTTGAACCCATATCCCTGGCCTTCTCTTTGTCAGCACCAACTTCCACCAAATGACGGACAACATCAAGATGGCCGTTCTGAGCCGCAATGAACAATGGTGTTGCACCGTTATTACTGGCCTTATCTTTGTCAGTACCAGCTTCCACCAAATGACGGACAACATCAAGATGGCCATTCTGAGCTGCAATCAACCATGGTGTTGCACCTTTATCCCTGGCCTTATCTTTGTCAGCACCAATATCCACCCAAAGAAGGACAACATCAAAATGGCCGTTCTCAGCTTCAATGAACAATGATGTTGCACGCTGATTTGAGGCTTGATCTTGTACAGCACCAACTTCCACCAAATGACGGACAACATCATACAACATCAAGATGGCCGGCCATTCTGCGCTGCAATCCACAATGGTGTCGAACCGGTATCCCTGGCCTTATCTTTGTCAGCACCAGCTTCCACCAAATGACGGACAACATCAAGATGGCCATTCTGAGCTGCCACGTACAATACCGTTGCACCCTGATTTAGGGATTGATCTTTTACAGCACCAACTTCCACCAAATGACGGACAACATCAAGATGGCCGTTCTGAGCTGCAATGAACAATGGTGTTGCACCGTTATCCCTGGCCTTATCTTTGTCAGCACCAACTTCCACCAAAAGAAGGACAGCATCAAAATGGCCGTTCTCAGCTGCAATGAACAATGATGTTGCACCCTGATTTGAGGCTTGATCTTGTACAGCACAGACTTCCACCAAATGACGGACAACATCAAGATGGCCGGCCATTCTGCGCTGCAATCCACAATGGTGTCGAACCGGTATCCCTGGCCCTGGCCTTATCTTTGTCAGCACCAACTTCCACCAAATGACGGACAACATCAAGATGGCCATTCTGAGCTGCCATTTACAATACCGTTGCACCCTGATTGTTGGCTTGATTTTTGTCAGCACCGATTTCCACCAATGACGGACAACATCAAGATGGCCATTCTGAGCTGCCATGTACAATACCGTTGCACCCTGATTGTTGGCTTGATTTTTGTCAGCACCAACTTCCACCAAATAACGAACAACATCAAGATTGCCCCACTGAGCTGCTACATGCAATGGCGTCATTCTTCCATTTCCTTCATTATTTAGTAGGTCCTTTTCAGCACCCGCCTCAAGCAACAGCAGAATGCTTTCAACATGTCCTGTCATGCATAGTGCAATGGCGTGTTGCCATGTTCGTCTGTGACATTGGGATTAGAAGGGCTATTAAGAAACTGTTCAAGGGCGATTAAATCATATTAAATCACTGTCCATAGATGCAGAGATTACCTGTTAGTTTCGTTGGGCATCAGCTGAATGAACCCCCAAGACCACCATCTGAAGCTTCACTGGAGCAGAAGAAAAAACCTCATCATCCGGGATCTCGGAACCGTATTCGGAGAAGAGTCGTTGTCTGAATCTGGTGACACCAATCTGAACTGCCAAAGTTTGCTTCACAGCCTTTCCAGTTTTTCCTTCGAATTAATCCGGGGCAAAGGATGCCAGAGAAGCACCTGAAGCAAGGAAACACACCTCCATTGCAGAACTGGCTGAGATGCAGACAACCTGTAGTTAGACATGCTCAAATGTGTAATATATTGTAAGATATTGTAAGATAACTGAAGAAAGTTCTGGTGAAACAATGTACAAACTACTCCAATGATTCAAATGTATATAATATATTAAATGTCTTGCCATCGCCGAACACGTCGTCGACAAGACATCAATAGCACGGGCATGGTGCTTTCCCTGCAGCCAACATCAAATTGAGACAGGACGGTTTCCTACCCAAAGAGCCCACGCCAACAAAAAGGGTCGTGAACATGCGTAAAGTTGTGCTTGTACCCTTAGATTGCCGTATGAAAAGATTATCCCAGCCAAGTTAGCTATCAAATCAAATATACTTTCTACACTGAATTACTACTGAATTATCTACCTGTTGAACAACTCCGATGGATTGAAGGTCATGATAGAAACAATTGCAAGGATGAACATATACATCAGCAACCAACTACTTTCATGAACAGTGCCTGGGTTTTGACCCATGCCCAAATCACGATCCAGTTGTCTTCACCCTTTTTGTATCTGGCTGGGACATGGTTGGACTGTTTTCTGACTAATACTCAGTATACAATGTCCTGACTATTAATGTTTTGTTTGCAAAACCTAACTTGTAGGATACGCATATATTTTATTTTATTGTTCAAATAGATGTTATCTTTATATGGTGATGATTACTCTTTTGAGCACCAACATTCCAAGGACCACTCCAGATCACTGAAGAGTTCAATTGTATTAGTTGAATCATACTTTGCATAGACATGTTCTTTTGTTTTTTCCCGAATGCGTAGCAAGGGTTCCCGTTTCACTCTGGGGGTCTGGGGGTTGAGGGTGTGTTCGCTCGACGTTGCGTTTGTGGTCGCAACCGTTCGCAACCGTTCGCAACCGTCCGCAAC
>Ga0126342_10000450_pt1 | contig 44278 bp, 32 predicted proteins | sample Cyp1metagenome_FD_92528 | JGI IMG/M metagenome (GOLD analysis project Ga0126342, IMG submission 92528) | Coral microbial communities from Lord Howe Island, Old Settlement Bay, Australia - Cyphastrea 1 metagenome | ecosystem: Host-associated > Invertebrates > Cnidaria > Coral ...
ACTTGGTGGATCATCCCACTTAGTAAGTGGGTTATAACCCCAGTTATAAATGGGATAAGTAGGGTTAATCCACTTATAACTGGGGTTATAACCCACTTACTAAGTGGGATGAACCACCAAGTACCCAAGTTCGCTGGATGGTTTACATGTCCCAATCCATGGATGGATTTCACAGGTGGTTTACCCTATGACAAAACGGAATACACTCTGATTATCTAACATAGCCATGGAAAATGGCCCATAGAAATAGATGATTTTCCCATCTATAAACCTCCATTTGTGGTTGGGATTTTCCATGGCTAAATAACCAGATGGGACAAAACGGACACCTCCATTTCATCGCGAGGCCCGGTGGCACTCAACATATGTGGCATTGTGCTACCCAAAAATTCCGATATTCCCATCATTGACCACTTGTCACAGAAAAAGTTGAAGGATTCAGCAAATTCTTCTCGGTGCTTCGTGGCTCAGCCCACTAATCCTAAGTAGCTTTTATCTCTCCTTTTTTCGGAGAAGTAGGGTATAAAATGGTGTAAATTCCACTCAAAAACTTGGGAACTAACATATGATCCATGTGATGAACCACCAAGTGCTATCATTTTTCAATGCAAAAGCGCTGCCTGCGTTCTTCGAATCCCTCAGTCGTTACCATGGCCCTGGTCATCTGCCATGGGAATCCCAGGGCAAACGCCCCAAAAAGCGCTTCCGCTTGATGTGTTTGGCACGTTAGGCATGTCAAACGTCACGTCACCTGTTTGCAACATCAAACATGTCTGAAACTCCCTGTCATTGTTAAAGAATGTTAAAAAACATCTTACGGGATATGTTGTGATTGAGTTTAGAGGCACATTGGCATTTGTTGGCTACGAGATGCTACGAGTCCTCTTGTTGCTTCCTCAACTCCCCGTCTTCTGTTACTGAAATCACCAGTGTTTGTTGATTAAAAAAAACTGGAATCGGATGAAGAAAAAAAACTGCAGGAAATACCCATTGCTCATTGAAAAAAAACGGTTTCCTACTCTAGGCTATGGCCCCGCTTACAATAGCTAAGTTGACGCAGACAACTTGGTTCGCATTTGGGTTTATGGGGGATATAACTTTAGAATACCATAGATACTATAGTCAATGGGCTTATTTTTTCTAACGTTCACATAACATTTGAGGGCACCTTGTATAAAATGTCCCTTCAATCATCGCTTCTCACGGCCTTGTCATTCCGAAGCTGAACTCATTCCCGTGCACCTATGCGAAAGTACCCAGGTATACCCAGGTGTTTGGGAGCCGCACAGGATAGTTTTTGTCCTTGTGTGCTGGTGATGTTACAGTATATGGGAGATAATATGTATGTATAGAATTGTATGCTTATATATATATCATATCCGGTTATATACGTGTTATTATTGTTTTTAAGTATACTGTATGTATATATATATACACATAAAAGTTAGTGTGTATGTGCCTGTGTATGTGCCTGTGTATGTGCCTGTGTATGTGCCTGTGTATGTGCCTGTGTATGTGCGTGTGTATGTGCCTGTGTATGTGCCTGTGTATGTGCCTGTGTGTGTGCGCGTAATATCCAGCTATAGTTGTTCTTTTTTGGCGGGGTAACGGGTAGCCATGAAATATAAAATCAAGGCGTAAAGCAAGAGTCAACAAGTATAAATAGGTATATTTCACCATAGCTATCGGGGCCCCATATCCCACATATCCCAACAGCCACATGGTGGTTTAAATTCCATACGGTATACCTCTGTCCTGCCCAAGTAGAATGATCACCTACAAGGTAGTGCCCCCCAAGTTATATATGGGTTATAATCCCATTAACTAGTTCGATATATCACCTAAAAACCATAGTGACATTGGACTTATTGGCACCAACTTAGCTAACGAACTGGGGCACCATCCTGGGCATGGCCAATCTAGATACAGATTATTTTTAGTCTCCACAGCCATATGAGAGATTTTTAGCTTGTAGGTACCTACCATAAATAGGGCCTATTTTTTAGGCCTATGGTTCAGGGATGTTCAGGGAATATCCCCACAAAATATGGCCCAAAATATGGTACAATACCTCCAATTGAGGTTCCTGAAATGACCATTGAGACTTGTTGGTTTACAGCTTCACTAAAGTATGGCCAAAGCAAAAAAACTATCATGTGGTTGAGAAACTCTTAGTAAGTCCTAGTAGCTCCAACTGGCTCCCCATTGAGGGAATAAGGATACTCCAAGCTCCAAATCGTGCCTTGATAGCATATGCCCATGCCTGCTGTCATGGCTACTTGACAAATCATTACCCCCAAAGATTGGATGGTTCATAGTAAAGAATGACAAAAAAAAATATGGTCCTGATCTGATAAAATTGCCCCTTCTAGCCATGGTCTCATTGTGTAATATATCATGATGTGCTCTGATTCGCCGCCCGGAAAAAAGTTGTCGGATGCTTTCGGGATATGAAAGATTCCAAAAGGTGCCAATATCTGGGAATGGAAACAAAATGAACCCATTCATCAACCATTCACCTTGCATCGCATCGTCCAGTACGTAGTTTCTAGATAATCTAGATATATTTATATGTATACATATATATATATATATAAACATATAACGTATCAGCTTTGTACGCCCAATGAAATTGACTGAAATCTCCACAAAATGGTGAGGGCAAATCCACCACGGGAATCCCCTGCATCGCCTCTTGCCCTCCAGCCCTCCAGAAGCACCTCCACCCCAGCGTGAAAGAGACCCGCCCCAGCCGCACGAAGGGCGGAGTTGAGGATCGGCAAATGGAAGCCATCGGTAAGGTCATAGACCTTGGACGGCGAAGAAAATCGTGACGCAGAAAGGTGGCACCGGGGGGTACCAATTCTAGTGATGCACCAGTGCATGTTATATTTATATACCCTGCCCTTCCAAAACCGAGAAATTGAACTGGGCGTGAGGGGTAAACACGGGTTTTACCGGGTACAACCGGATTTTGCCCTTTTCACTGCAGATTGGAGCTGGCTGTTGTTCTAGAAGATCCACGAGGTATGTTCTTTCGACGGGACTGCCCGATCTTAATGGTCCGACTTCTCCGCGCATCCATGCCTTTGTTAAAATAAAATGTCATAAAATATAAAGAATTGTGGAAAATATCAGCACAGTTAGGTGGCTCGAACCCGTGTTTCAAAACATGGGTTATCACGGGTAAATAATGGTTATATCATGTTATATCACAGGTAAATCACTGTTATAACACTGGTAAATCATGGTTTTGAGGTTGGAAGCAATCCCCACCCGAGATTTACCTGCAAAAAATTGAAGAAAACATGCAGTCAGTCGATTAAATTTCATCATTTCCGGTGGAGTCTACAAAAAAAACACGAAAAGAGATTGCTTCAAACAGCCCCCATGCTTGTCAAATCAAATGAGCAGAGCCTTAATGTCAAATTCATTTGGATCTCTTCACATCCGCAAAAAATTTGATAAATCTAGGGTTTTGGCCAAAAACCGGGTTTTCAAGGGTAAAACCGGGTTTTACCTTCCATTGCCCGTCAAAACCGAGGTTTACTTACAAACCCGAGAAATTTCCAGGGTTTGGAGGTATAGGGTACATATTTATATATATATAATGTGTATATATATATGTGTGTTTACCACTTGGTTGGAAAAGTACCTGGTGGCTTTATGGTGGATATAGCGAACTAGTTCATGGTGGGTGTAAACCAAGAAACATAAGTGCGAAGCCCCAACTTTGTAGTAAGTGGTTCAAAAGCACAAGAAAGAACCCAATTAGATATCCACTAAATCAGGTAGTACGCATGTGTAATCCAATATTATAAGCTCACCAATCAACAGGAGTATCTTGAGTGAATAACCGTAGGACTTGAAGGATCTAGCTAGCAGCTAGTTGTCACCACTAAAAAAAACATGTGAATTGGAAGCCCCAGCTGGCCAGCTTTTCTAGACGCGGATTCAGACACAGGAAACTGCCAGATAGTTCTTTTTTTTCACTCAGCTTAGATAAGACTGATCTATTTTTTTTAACACCAGGACGATGAATCTTTATGAAACTTTCATCACTAATGGACTTCTTCACAAATCGGCCAGCAGAAACGTCACTGTGACGGTCAACCAGCATGGTTTTCTGGACAGTTGGTAACCCTGATATTCACGGGAATAACCTCAGTTATTTCTAGAGTGAGATTCACCAGCTCACCAGCCTGGATTGGTATCCTACCCGCTCCTGGGTTAGCTGGGTTAGCTGGGTTAGGTGTGCCCTAACATGACTGTGGTGAGAGAATCATCAATTTGACCACGCGGGGGGACATTGACCACGGCTGTAGTTGTTAACACTTAAACAGTATAACTGCCAAACTGGAGGTATTTATGTATTTTTATGTTTATACTTGCGATAAGACCGTTGAGCATGTACAAGAGTTGACAGTTAAGAGGCGAACTTATATAATGATATATACTGATTGTTAAACATGTTGTGTGTCAGAGTCATATCTCCTTTTTGATGGTATTTCTTCATATGTCTTCCATTTCAGACAACACCATAGTCAGGCGGGTCAATACGAAACATATGTACGTCAGTCGTCAACTGCATAGTCACAAGTGTGTATGCGTTAAATCTATAACTGGTTGGTGGTATACATACCCCTCTGAAAAATGATGGAGTTCGTCAGTTGGGATGATTTTTCCATTCCCAACTGAATGAAAAGTCATTCAAAATTCCATGGTTCCAGTCACCACCAACCAGTTACAACTTCCCATAGCAAAAGAGTAGGATGGATTTTCCACTTCCCATCCAGCAGGACGGATCAACGATCATCTGCAAGTGGGGTGCAGTACCCTCTGGTAAACGTTTACAGTGTGCTATTGAAAATGGCCATTTATAGTGGATTTATCCATGAAAAATGGTGATTTTCCATAGTTATGTTAGTTTACCAGAGGGTACTTTGTATCCTCCGGAACCCAAACACGGCCATGAGAAGAAACTTGAAGAAACACCATTCTAAAAAAGGATAACCATCGACAAATCGATAGAAATTGGACTTGTTCCTTGCCAAGCTAGATTGCGGAGGCAAGTAGTGGCTGGTTACCAGAGCCCACACCCATTTCAATGGGGATCTGACTACCAAAAAACGAGGAATTCACGAACACATTTCGAGGGTTTGACCAACCGAAATTGACCATTTGCTGCAACCAACAGAACTGCTCAGCACTCATATCTACCATTTACATAGATCCTCCAAATACATCCAAATTGTCCCAAAAATTAAAATGATGGCATGAAACACACATTTTATTGGTCGTCGGAGGGTCGAGGTACCAGTTTTCTTGATGGAACCCAATAATGCCCTTTTGGTAAAAATAGGTTTGGGCCGGTTTGGTATACCATCTATCATCATAGAAACCTGTTAAAGGGGGTTTCTGAAGAAACCCCTCTACTACCCTCTGGTAAACTAACATAGCTATTGAAAATGGCCATTTATAGTGGATTTATCCATGAAAATGGTGATTTTCCATAGTTTTTTGTATGTTTACCAGAGGGTAATCAACCAACCAATGGGAACCGGCAGATTTTTCACCCCAAAAATCAGACCCAACCCTGCAGCAGAGTCGACATGCAGCCAGACCGGAAAGGTCTCAGCCTCCTGTCGAACTGGTGTGTGCCGTCAAAGATATGATGGGCTAAGGGAATATCCCCACACAATGTAGGATAAGTCGGATTAATCCATGTAAAACTAGGGTTATAATATGTTATAATATGTTATAACCTACTTACCCTCTGGTAATGACTAACAGTTTGCTACTGATAGCATGGTGATTTAGTTCGTGGATTTACCATAGTTATGTAAAGGTTTACCAGGCCGGGTACCTCCATTTTAGGGTCCTGATGAACTTTTTTGGAGTGATGCACCATGCAGAATTCACCAAAAAAGAGCAACGGCCATTAAAAAAAAAAAACAGAGGATTTTTTGTGGGTAAAACAAGGCGCCATGTTTACCACGAATTTTCGGGAATGGTAAGTTTATACCACCTATATAAAAATGGTGATTTTCCTGGGGGATGGTGCAGATGGCATGGGGAATTACCCACATTCAGAAACCGTCATCCATTGCTATAAGCCATAGGCGCCTCCGTCGCCGCATTGCTCAGTGCAGGCACCTTTGGCAGCGTCTGGCGCGGTGCTAAAAAGGGGGGTGCAGTTGAGATAACGAAAGGGTACCATGGTTCTACGGGAATTTCAACTAAAACCCCCAAAAGTTATCAGAAGTTGGGATATGGGTATGGGTCAATACCTATAGCTACATTTTTAGTGGGATGAACATCCATTTACCAGCTATTTTGGGGTTCACTAGGTACCAGGGTTTTGACCCATCCCCATATGTGTTTCTCTAAAATTATGGTTATAGGGTTGCGTCAAAATTCGGGTATGGATCGGCCCGCGAGCCCGCGGTGATCCAGACGTGTGGATCGGTCTGGATCACCTGCGTTTTGGTATGGATCGGGGGTATGGATCGGCCTGTGGGTTCAGGGTATGGATCGGGGCTTTACATTTTGACTCGTAGATATATAATTATGTATATATATATATATATATATATATCACACTTATAGATGGAACTGCCCTTCTAAGTAGTGAGCTATTCCGTTCCCACGTTTTTCCTACTCAAATAATGACTGGCCGGGATACGTTAACCAATAAACATGGTGGTAAACATATAACCCAGATACCCTCTGGTAAACTAACATAGCTATTGAAAGTGGCCATTTATAGTGGATTTTCCCATTAAAAATGGTGATTTTCCATAGCTATGTTAGTTTACCAGAGGGTAAATTCAACACAAAAAGGTGATTGCTAATCTGCATATCTGTGACATCTTGGAGTGAATGAATAGTGAATGTATTGGCTAATCTACCTCTCAGTAAAACCACAATGATTATCATCAACCAAATAGATACATTATCATCATCAACCATACTATTCATGGTAAATACATGTAAATACCATATACATTTATATCTAACTTTATCTAACAGTTCACATTCAGTAAGCAATTTCATCATCCAGTACATATATACTATACTCATACAGAGTCTGCCTAAGCATGCCACAAGATCATCTTGCACACCCGAAATCTCCCGCCTATGACAGCGTATGATGTGTCGTCTATATATTCCGCCCCATTTTAAAAGCAAGACTTTACCCGTTTAAGCATCTGGAATCGCAAGTGGTTCATCTGGAAGGTTGATGAAGCTTGTGTGTAACATGCTGAGATCTCTTTTTTAGTTGTGAACGGGATAGAGGCAATGGTTGACCACTTGTCCCAGGGACGACACTCCAGGGTATGATCACATTTTTCAGTGTGTTCTCTTAGCGAACTGTTGGGCTGACCTGTTGAAAAAGAGCACTGGGAAATTGTGAGCTTCTACTGGGATCAAGACATAACTTGGCTGACCGCTTTGGGTCGAACAGGACAAGCACCATAAAGCACAACCACGTCAAGGTATATCCCGAAGATAGCGCCAGAATCACAGAGGTTTAGCATGGTTTAGCAACTACTGATTGAATCTGTTGATGAGCCCTATTTCTTTCCAGGAAAAAAATCCAAAGAGTAGATCCTTGGCGACCAAGAAATACCCTTTCGTAATTTAAGCCATGCGATTTGACCATGACGGGACAGCTCCTGCTTTCTCACTGCTGTTTCACAGCTCGGCCACTATCCTCACTATGTTCGCAGTACCTTTCCATCGGTCTTCCGTCTCAACCATGTCTTCCATTGCCTCGAATCTTCATGTGCATTGCTTCTGCTTTGGATCTGCTGCTAGTGACAACAGAACTTCAGGAGCGTAGCATCAATAACCACCCTCCGAAGCCCCCCAACACACAGCTCAAAAATGGACATGTCAAAAACAGCCTAAAACGCTGAAAAGGTAGCCGAAAACCCCACCGATCTTGGTGGAGTCGCCTCATCACCATGTTGATATATTTTGATTAGGTCGATCATCTATAAATGAGCCATTTGGGGTGTGAAAAATTCCTGCAGTGCTAGCTGGTTCAACATTTTTGGAACCAATGAACCGGTCGTGCTTGCCCACATGTTCTTTCTCCAATGTAGGGATTGGTTCAACAGGGATTATAAGATATCATCACCATCACCCACAAACGGGGAATCACTGGCATGATGTCTAAACTCTGTAAATGCTTGGAACCAGGTTTTTTTTTATCAATGAGGTATGATGGTTTCTTGAGCCACAAAGATTGTCACTTATGGATCCAAATGCTTCCTAAATCATCTAAATCACACCTCAAATTCTCCAAAGGTATAGCTGGATCTATATACTATAGGGTCTTTTCATTGTGATAGGATTCCATCTACCCAACATAGACCCCACCTGAGCATCGGAACATTCGGGTTTGGTCGGCAAATCTCCTGCAGAACGGGTTTCCGACCTAAATCATATGGGTTGAGAGGAACTGACCATGGATTCTGACAATCATTTCTGGTTGGCGGTTTTAATCATCTTGAAAAATATGAAAGTCAATGGGAAGGATGACAACGCATATATGATGGAAAATAAAAAATGTTTGAAACCATCAACCAGATTTGATTGTTAACATGTCTTTGATAGTTAATCATTACCAAAATCATGTTTGATCTTTAAGTTTCACAATCAAAACTTAGGATTCAAGAATCAAAACTGGAGCTTTAACATGATTTGACCATCAAAAATAAGCTGTCATTTCGCACTCAACCATTTCATGTCTAAACCAATGGGACAACCCCAAGCCCAGGACGAAGAAACTTCCCTTGGAATATCGGCGACTTTTTGTGTCGGGATGCAGCATGTAAACTGGTTGGTGGTTGAGCCTACCCCTCTGAAAAATATAAAGTCAATTGGGATGATGACATTGCCAATAGATGGAAAAATAATCCAAATGTTCCAAACCACCAACCAGTAAATATTTGGTGGAACTATGATACGTACCAGTATATAGTGTTTGATTGTGTTTGATACATGTGGAATATTTTCGGAATGACTGAACATAGTCTCAATCTCAGATTGGTGGGATCATACTTATCCACACTTATCAAGCCCAACATCAGTCGTCATTGATTCACCTCCCAGTCGCCAGGGTATCCGGGGTAGCTTGACTGTGCAGGTCATCTTTCAACCGATTAGGTGCGGTTAATAATCAAAAGTTATATCATCTGGTTACTTAACATGGCTATGGAAAATGGATGAAAGTGGCCCATTTATAGATGCAATGATCTGGGCAAATTATAATAATTCACTAACCTGAAATAAGGTCTTTTTGCTTATGCTTCATGCCTCGAGTTCAGACCCGAATTCTGTCAACACCTTCCCTGTCTGTTTGAAGGTATCTTCGCTGGTGCCTTCTTCCCTTTCTCCAAGATTTGCTCACAATCATCGTAGCGTCACGCGAGAAACCAACACCTGTGGAGGCCTTGACCATGTTTTGCGCTACGCTGTTGACTTTCGAGACTTGGAACAACGACCAGCCACTCATCGCAGCACTGATTGCCTGCCCTTCCCATAGCCTTCACGCCACCATCTCGGCGGGCTTCGCATGCAGGATCGGCCCGAGGCACAATCCACTGCACCTTTACCAACCTCAAACGTTGGGCCATTTGGGGATGATTACCCATATAAAAACCATGATTCCAGCGAGGGAGAACAGTGAGGTCGTGATTAAATTTACCCAGAATGATTCATATTTTTTACCGAACTGAAAACACGTAAACATGTTCCCATCAAAACCTCCATTTCGATAGTTTTAAGTGGGATTTTCCAGCGTCCAACGCCCCGGGTCTCCGCACTTTCGACTCGTGGTGAATCCCATGAAGCAACTGTGGGAATATCACCAGTCGAATGTTGAGATGATCATAGGATACTAACAATGGGACTATCGTATAGTATATATCACAACTATATGTATGGGATATTGGTCAAATAGTCAATGACAGTGTTGATCTACATATATCAAAACCATGTTTGTCTTTGTTGTTTCAACACAAGACACCCCACTTATATATATATATATTGTTTATGTATATATATATATATATATATATATTGTTTATGTATATATATATTGTTTATGTATATATATATTGTTTATGTATATATATATATGTTGTTTATGTATATATATATATATTGTTTATGTGTATATATATATGTATACCTTCGAAATCCTCAGTCCATAATTATCATGATGGTTCCTAGGTGTACATGGATTATATCTATCACTTTCTAGGCGGGATTCACCCCTACGTAAGGGACACCACTTTGTAACCCTTGATCAGTCGCTTTGACTTCGGTGCTGACACGTCCTCCTGGTCTGTTGGCCAACATTCGCAAGAAAGCTCTGCAATCTTCCGCTGTCAGCGGAATGGCCAGAGCACCATCTGCCTGCGCGGCTGTCATACTTGTTGCGGGTGCAGGCCAGAGGTTGTCATGGTTGTAAGAAGGGTTATAAACCCCCATATTTGGGGATATAAGATGATATAAACTATAAACCCTATAACTGAGGTTATATAACCACTTATAGCTCGAACTGAACTTCCAAGTCGCCAAGAAAAATTGCCTCCGGTGCCATCAATTTTTCACGCGGCTGGAGAAATCGCCGCGCGATTGAGTGGTGGAATTTCCAGCAGACCATGCTTGATTACCGCGCCAATAGCTTGGATTTATATAAATCTTTACTTGATGGCTCATCCCACTTAGTAAGTGGGTTATAACCCCAGTTATAAGTGGATTAACCCTACTTATCCCATTTATAACTGGGGTTATAACCCACTTACTAAGTGGGATGAGCCACCAAGTAGGTTCCATTTGCTTTAGGTATTGACCCAGTTTTAACAAAGATGTTGATGGTCAAAACACAAAAAAAAAGTGCTTGGTTAACCCAGATGTTTCTTCCCTATGCAAGTTGCCCTCCAAAAAAGATGTTATTTTTAGCATATTTTAGCTGGTTATCAGTTATGTCTCTCCATTTACAGCACAAGATTGAAGTGTATCTCTCAATATATGTTTAGAAAACATATAAATTACTTTCTTCGAGTGATCCCCACCCTGACAATTACTCTGACATAGTTTCTGACATACCATCTGGAAGTATATATTGGATATATATTCTGACATTCAATCTGACATTTTTTCTGGCATATACTCTGACATTCTATCTGGCCATCGATTCTGACATTTTTTGGGCATCTATTCTGGCATTCTATCTATCTGGCATTCAATCTGACATTCTATTCTGGCATTCTATCTGACATTCTATTCTGGCATTCTATTCTGGCATTCTATCGGGCATTTATTCTTACATTCTCTCTGACATGGGCACTGAAGGACTTCAACCACGAGCGCCAAATCTGGAGCTCGCGATGAGGTCCAGGTGTGGAAAACTGGTTGGTGGTTTTTTAACAATCTTGAAAAATATGAGTTCGTCAATGGGAAGGATTATTATCCCATATATTGTGGAAAATAATCCAAATGTTCCAAAGCACCAACCAGAAAAAGTCTCAAACTACCCAGTTTTATGATAGAACTGGCTGGTTTGATGGAGCTTTTTTCCCGCCTCCGAAAGCTGCTCTGTCTGGAGCTCTGGCACAACTTCACCCTCAACGCAGAGTTGTAGCAAGGTCTGGCCAAGGGATGGATCCGACGATATTAGCCATGTTCAAGTTACATGGTGTATATTCCTCAAAAGGGGGATGGGAATAATCGATCCATTTTGATAGGGATGTATTAATATGCAGTATGTTTGGATTCCCAGTATGGGATAGATGACCATACCTCATATACTGTGTTTTGACCATGGTCACTGACAGAATTATGGAAATGATGCAAATGAGAAATCGCTGCAGTTGCAGACATTTTTTAAAACCCAAACACACATTTTTCAAATGGGTACGTTACTTTCAGTAGGCTAAGCCCTACTTTTTAAGGCTTGAAACTCCCCAGTGATACCACTTGGTGGCGAACTACCCACGAATCGCAAGTGGGTCATAACCCCAATGATTTACATGGGATAAGTAGGGTTCATCCACTTATAACTGGGGTTATAATAATCCACTTACGATTCGTGGGTACTTCGCCACCAAGCACTTGAAATAGCCATAAAATTTGGGTGTTTTCATGTTTTTTCTCTATCTTCTGACATACCCAGAGGCCCAGAGGGTCATATGGGCCCCATAAACCACTGGTGTTTCGAGGTCCCCTGGATGGCGCCCAAAGGGGGATAGCCCCGTGGTTGGGATGCCCCTTGATGTCGGTGCCAGCCGGTTTCCTCCAAAATTGTCCCTTCAACCAATCCCAAAGGAATATGGAGATGGATCATAAACCTACCCTCTGGTAATTTAACATAGCTATTGAAAATGACCATTTATAGTGGATTTTCCCATTAAAAATTGTGATTTTCCATAGTTATGTTAGTTTACCAGAGGGTATTTCAAAATCCGGAAAATCATGGATGGTTCATGAAAATTGGGATTCCAGTTCATGGATTATGAAAGATTATGACAATTCTTGGTTTGTTTCCGTGGCATCTTTTCGTGTCTTCTTTTCGTTTGTGTATGCCAGACTTGTGCCCGTCACTTGAGCGCATCGAGGAGCAACATGTCTCCGTGGTTTTTAGTTGCAGCAGACTAATGAATGACAGCAGCACTTTGGGAATACGGTGCAGTTTTCACTAGACTAAATAAATACGAATGCAATTGATATTTATCCGCCAACTACCATTATTTGTCATTATTAAATTATTAATGATGTTTTCAAATGATGTTTATTAATGGAATTAATGATTTACGAATGCAATTGATATTTATCATGATTTATCATGATTTATCCACCACTCACTCTATATATATATATAAGTCATCTCAAACCTCTAAGTCGCGCCTCGGTTCGCGACGTACCAATGGTTTCAAAACTTACGAGAACCAGGATGATCTCACAAGTCACCATCTCTTTGGGATTTTCCACATCTTTCCGTGTCCAAGCTTCCAAGCACCATGAAAAGAATCTTCTAGCTGCTGAGTTTAATTTCCTGCATCCCATGTATACTATAGTATATATCAATGTATATCATATAATATTATATATATGTGTTTGTGTGTGTGTGTTTGTAACAAGCGGCTAACCCACGAGCCACTGTTTTACATTAACCCTGCTGGATGGGTTTCCAACACTGGAGATGATCAACCAAATGGTGATATCAAATAAACAGATAAACAATGACAGCTTCGTGGTTTTAACCATCTTTAAAAATAATAGTCAATGGGAAGGATTATCCCATATATTATGGAAAATAAAAAATGATTGAAACCACCAACCAGATGAATCTGGAATGTGTTTCCAAAATGATAATATCGTAAGCATATGATATATGAAAATCAATATGAAAATCATTAATCACACCTGGTGATGTATAATCTGAACATCAACAAGCAGCTCGGCAGCACGGGACGACAGAAGGGTATATATAAATGTGAATTATCTATAAATACTCTGCCTGGTGTCTCATCCCACTTAGTAACTGGGTTTTAACCTCAGGTATCAGTAGGGTAAGTAGGCTTAGTCCAATCAGAACTGGGGTATCACCCCCTTCCCGACCAACTAGGATAAGATAATCAAGTAGATTGGCCCTGTCAGGGGCGGTCAATCCTCAAAAGAACGGTGGATCTGTCGTGAACTTCTGCGAGGAACGACGGAAAGTCCTGGGTGCTTTGGAAAGACTTTTAGCATCGGTTCCAAAAACAATGTTTACTCTCCGGTAATTTAACATAGCTATTGAACAGGGCCCATGTATAAATGATTTACCTATAAAAAAATGTGATTTTCCAGAGTGTAGGAGGCGGCCCGTCCCCCAACTCAAATTACCAAAGTTGCCATCAGTGACATATTCCATATGATATCCATGAAAAAACAACATGGATTCCCCATGAAAGATCCTCATAGTTCATATTAATGCTTACATCATATCAAAGCCTGCCTGAGCTTCAGCAGACTCAGCAGACTTCTCAACTTCATCACTTCCTGGAGGAACTACAACACCTACAACACCTACGCTGCTGCCTTCAGCCCGGAAGAGGCCGGAGATACAGCCTGGGAATATTATGGGAATATCACCAGATGGCTGTGTGAAAAATTTGGGGGCTTTACCCCGCATGTCATTCCATGAAATACATCTGGTTGGTTGTTTCAATGGTTTCAATCCCTCTGAAAAATGATGGAGCGAAAGTCAGTTGGGATTATGACATTCCCAACTGAATGGAAAGTCATTCAAAATTCCATGGTTCCAGTCACCACCAACCAGACATTGAAATATGTAAGTCGTGTCGTTTTTTTCGAAGCGACACTAGTGAGATTCCCAGTGTGACTATGATCATCCCCCGAGACATATCCCCCATATATAAAGGGTACTTGGTGGCGAACTACCCACGAATCGTTTTTGTGGCTTAGTTCACCCCAGTTTTTTCAGTGGATTAACCCCCTCCAAAAATCCCATGTAAATCACTGGGGTGAACTAACCCACAAAAACGATTCGTGGGTAGTTCGCCACCAAGTAGTAAATTCCCCAAATCATCATCAACGGATCAACCAACAATGGGTTTGATATATTATATACTCTCCAGTAAACTATAGCTATAACAATTTGCGAACTGGAAAATGATAAAATGGACCATAGAAAGGAATGATGTACCTATTAAAATGGTGATTTGACCTATAGCTATGTTAAATTACCAGAGGGTATAATGGCTGATTAAATACTACCCTAAAAAATGATATAACGATATGGCCTTGATAATATCCCCATGTTGGTTGGTGGGTTAATCAACAATGGTCCCATGACTGGCTCCTGGAGTGAGGTCATACTGGCCCAATTGACTTGGGCCTACATCCCAACGGTTAAGAACCCAGTAACCTGGGTGGCTCATCCCACGAATCGTAAGTAAGTTATAACCCCAGTTATAAGTGGATTCACCCGCTCCTTATCCCATTTATAAATTTATAACTGGTGTTATAACCCAATTACTAAGTGGGATGAGCCACCAAGTAATGGTTGCTAGCCACTTACCAACTGCGATAAATATCCAAGTAGATCCAGAAAATGTGGGGTGTCTATTTTCACATGCAAGTGGCATGAGTTTTTTTTTACGCCAGCCGGTCACCAAGGTTGACCGATTTGGGGGTAGGTTCATTGGATAGCCTCAAGAAGAACAAATCATTCCTCTCACGTACTCAAATGTCCTTGAAACAAAAGAGGAATAGAGGGGCCTCTCTATATACTTCTACTATGGTTAATCAATGTTTATCTTGTTTGGCACTGTTTAGTATTGAATGGGGTGACCCCTCTATTACCCAACCAAGTACCCTCTGGTAATTTAACAGTTGCTGTGGAAAATAGGAAATCGTCGAACTCAATGAGCCATGGCTTCCATAGTTCTGTTAAGCTCAACCCTCTTACTAATTAATTAAGCAGCTTCTATCTCTGATTATAAGTGGGATAAGTAGGATCAACACTTCCGCCTGGGGTTACAACCTACTTACTACCCTCTGGTAAACGTTGACATAACTATGGAAAATCCCCATGTTTTAAGGGGTAAATCAACGAACTAAATGGGTCACTAGCTATGTTAAATGACCAGAGGGTAGGTGGGATGAACCACCAAGTAGTGGGAAAAGATGGACAAGAACATCAAAGTTAGCTAGCGGTCACTAGCTATGTTAAATGACCAGAGGGTAGGTGGGATGAACCACCAAGTAGTGGGAAAAGATGGACAAGAACATCAAAGTTAGCTAGCACCCCTGTCCGGTGCTGTCCTGCTTCGACGTTCGCCAAACATCGCAGGGCTGCAGCCATAGGAACCTCGGGAAGATTCCCCACCCTACAAATCGTGGGATACCCTCTGGAAAACTAACATAACTATGGACAACCACCATTTTGTAGCTGGGTAAATCCACTATTTCTATGGCCATGTTCCGTGTCGCTTTTTGTATGTTTACCAGAGGCTAATTCAGCAGTCACCCCGGAACTTTTCGCAAAAGTTCGACACCAACATCTTCACCCAGGTCATAGAGACCGCCCAGAAACCAACGTCTTGCACTCTTCCAAGGTCAACTGGGTTACCATCTCGCCGTCCTCCTGGTAAAGGTCACTTCGAGGAAAGTGACGAAAAGCCTATGAATCATATTAATCTGGTTGGTGGTATACCTACCCCTCTGAAAAATATGAGTTCGTCAATGGGTTTCGGATGACATCCCATACATGAAATGAAAAATAAAAGCCATGTTTGAAACCACCAACCAGCAATTAATGGATTGCTTTAAGATGAATCATATGAATCATATGTAAAAGCAAGTTTTTTTACCATCCCTTAAACCGATCCAATGAAGGCTCTGCGAAAATTGAAGGAGCCTCTGCTAACGGCGGATCAGAACGCTCTGGGATCTCGATAGACTGCGGGTATGTTGCGTATCATTCAATGCATTGATTTTTCAGGAAACTGTACGGTAAAAATGTATTGAGTGATGTTCAAATGATGGAAAACCAACAGTTGCATGTTGCATTTTACAATGTAAACCATAGTTGGTGTTTTACATCACCCAAATCTTACCTACCAGACCATTGATCCAAGGATATCTAAGGACACCATTGGACACCATCTCTGAAAGCAACCCCAAGGAAATAGCTGGACTTTGGAATCACTTTTTCCCATCAACCGTTTCCAGGAATAATGCTGTAGATACCCTCTGGCAAACTAACATAACTATGGAAAATCACCACTTTTTTATGGGTAAATCAACTATTTCTATGGCAATGTTCAATAATTAGCTATGTTAGTTTACCAGAGTGTACGTTTGATACTTGCAACAAGACTGTCTTTGCAATCGAACGACTTGAACTTAAACCGTGACATGCCGATCAAACCATAAGCAATCATAAGCACCTTAAAGCAAGACTGCTGTGTCATCTAACAACCGCCTTGTAATACAAACTCAACTTTTAACAAATGAGCGATGACTGAGTGATCTAGAAAAAGTCATCCAAAAATCAGAAACAATGTTCTGGGAAGAAAAACAACACATCACCAGAGCTACGTCCTTCAAGAGGTATGCCGGAATCAGCGTCTTCCACTCACCAACTTCCGCGGCAGCGTCCATGGTTCGTGGCTTCGCAACAAGAAAGAGCTGGCGTGGGAGATGTAAGGCCAGCAAAAAAAGGCTGCCGGAAATGCAGTTCGCAACGGAAACAGTGATGCTTGCAACAACCTTTATGCAACAGAAATCAATCAATGATGCAAAAACATGCGTACTCCATACTCATTCCATATGTGTATATATATAATCTAATGCTCATATACATATATATATATATATCTATACATACAGTACAATATTTGTTTATTAAAATGCAACAATGATTTCAGATGTCCTTGATATAAAAACACATCACCTTGTGGGGGTTGTCATCGAACTAAACGGGCCATGGCCTCCATAGCAAACAGTTTTTTCCCAGCGGGTAGAAGTCAAAAATGGATAAAACATGTTTCTCAAGCATCTTCCAACTCCAGGTTTTGAGTGGTTTTGAGGATCTGAGTTTTCACATAACACAGCCATCACCTTGCAACGCCCTCGCATGGCCGCGTCGCCGGCTTACTGGTACCAAAAATGAGAGAGAGAGAGAGAGATAGATAGATAGATAGATAGGTAGATAGGTAGATAGGTAGATAGGTAGATAGGTAGATAGATAGATAGATACCCTCTGGTAAACGTTTACATAACTGTGGAAAATCACCATTTTTAATGAATAAATCAACTATTACTATGGCCATTTTCAATAGCAATGTTAAATCACCAGAGGGTAGATAGATCTCCAATTTTGTTGATAAAAACACAAGCATTTTGCGCATTGATTTTCACCGGGGTTTGCCCATCTATTCACCCAATTGCCAATGTTGCTGATCAAATAATGTGAAATAACCTTTTTTCATGATGAAGTCCTTTATATATTTACCCAAGATGTTCTTTTTCATCGTGTTTTTGTTTAAATCCCAATGTTTGCTGCAACATTTTGCTAGAAGAATCTAGTTCACCAAAATTTTCTTGATGAATATTATATGTATACCCTCTGGTAAATTAACATAACTATTGAAAATCACCATTTTAATAGGTAAATCAGCTACAAATGGCAATTTTCAATAGTTATGTTAGTTTACCAGAGGGTATATCATGTGTTCTTGGTTAAATCCATTTGTTCGGTGGTTAAAAACCCCCATGTTACCCATGTTTCATGATGGTTAAATCCCGCTTCATGTCCGCCACCTCTTCCGCCACCACAGGCTCTGGCATGGCATTCACTACCTCCGCGGGATCGAGATTCCGTAAGGGGATTTCATCCATCAAATCAGTTTAATTTATCCATATCTATCTACATATACGTATATATATATATACATAAACATATATGTATATATTATTCCATACTCATTTGTCTGTCTGCCTGCCTGCCTGTCTGTCTGTCTCTATCTATCTATCCATCCATCCATCTATCTATCTATCTATGTAATGTATCTATGTATCTATGTAATGTATCTATGTATCTGTGCATTTATGTATCTGTGTGCAGCAGCCAGCTAGTTCTAGTGTTTTTTCCATGGTGCAGAGAATTATGGATGGGTCATTGCTACCCACCGTTTTCAGAATTCACTGGATGAGTACAGCTGTATGACGATGTATCTGTGTATCTATGTATCTATGCATGTATGTATGTGTGTATAATTGTATGTGTGTATGTATGTATGTATGTATGTATGTATGTATGTCTGTCTGTCTGTCTGTCTGTCTGTCTGTCTGTCTGTCTGTCTGTATGTATGTATGTATGTATGTATGTATTTATATATGTATGTATGTATGTATGTATGTATGTAGGTATGTATATAGTGTACACCTAGACCCTAGACCCTTCGTTTATATTCGAATAATATGGTAAAAAATGTAAAAGTATTAAAACTATGATGAGAAACATCATTTTTAATGGGTACTTGGATGGTCTAGGTATTATATATATATATATAATATTACAGCTATAAATTTATAAATCATACGTATCTAATGAAATTTGGGATTTGTGTCAGCAGCAAACATCTGGATTTCAACATGAAACACTGGGAATGTTACCATCGAACATTGAGTATACGTTGAGTTTAGCCATCAACATCGAGCATGGTGACATTCCCAGTGTTTCACAGTGGTCTGGTAATATTCCCAGATAGGGAATAAACATCAGCAAACATCTGGATTTCGCATGATGTAAGCCCCGAAAAAAGGAAATTAAACGGAAACATCGAGCGTAGTGACTTTTCGGGGCCAGTCGCCATATTCATGGAGTTGTACAGGGTTCCTTCATGTTCCTTCGGTTTTTCCTCTAAAACTCGACCAAAAGGGGCACCATTAGATGTTCAAGGTACAGTAAGGATCATTAAGCTGGTTGGTGGTAGAGCCCTACCCCTCTGAAAAATGATGGACTTCGTCAGTTGGGATGATGAAATTCCCAACTGAATGGAAACATAAAATTCATGTTCCAAACCACCAACCAGTATCAGTAGGGTATGGTTTCTAAATTGGGATATCCAATCTCCAATATCCATCAATATCCTAAATCGGAAAATCGTGCCGCCGAAAACCATTGGCATTTTGATGCTTTTTGTGAAAAAGGTACCTGAGGTCAGTCTGAAGTGGAGAATGGGGAAGTAACTCTTCAAAGGGCTGATACCGAACCCGGTGTGGATGGTTCTTGGCAACCAAAAGTTGAAGAGTTGGTAGTGAGGTCGTCACAATATCCTTCCGATTGGTGAGTATCCCTATTTTGAATTCCGGTAGATATGTTCTGCCATACAATGCATGTCTCTTAGCGTCTATCATGTTTATTGACTTCAAGACGCTTGCCTCCAAGTTATATACAAGTGGAGGGGGGAAAAAATAACATGAATCTGCCTATGTTGAACGGTGAATCTTGGTTTTACCTTTGTTGGATAAATGTCCAGTCCCCGGATATTCAGCTGGCAAATCTCTATGAAACGGAATCTGACTGCGATGTATACCTAGACCCTCCGGTTGTACCCAAACAAAAAGTGGTACTGTAAAAGTACTAAGCCACCTTAGCGATTTTCGAACTGGGGCACCACCTTGTATAACCATAACGCTAGATTTGTTGAAATCACTACTTAAACATTGATCGCCACTTTTGATCATTATCGACCACCCATTAACTATCAACCCTCATGAAAATCATCACTCATCAACCACTAACAATTATCAACCATCATTACTCATCATAATGAATCATCATCATCTCATTATTAACTGGTTGGTGGTATACCTACCCCTCTGAAAAATGATGGAGTTCGTCAGTTGGGATGATTATTCTGATTATTCCCAACTGTTTCTGGAAAGTCATTCAAAATTCCATGGTTCCAGTCACCACCAAGCAGCTAACTATCAACCATTAACAGCCGACCAAAACAGGCAGCAGCCAATGTGCCATCTCCCGCCTCTTGCAGTGCCGCCGCCTCTCGCGCTGCCTCCTCCCGCTCCAAATTCGCTGCCGCCTCCCGGACCGTGGGGCGACGTGCCTGAAGTCATGGATAAAAATATGAAAAAAAACAAGGTGTCAAGCTTTGAAAAGTTGAAAGATCAGAAGTTGATGTTGAAAATGCCACTTGAAGCCTGAAAAGGATTGAAAAGGTAGGGCTTTGCCGCGACTACCTAGCAAAACTGAAGATTCAGACACAAAGTAGAAATAAATATAGAACCAAAAGAAATTCTTGTAGAAATTATATCTCGGATACCACCTAGTTTAACCCAGCATGAAACCATGTCTGCTAAACTACCCCAGGCCTCATCCAACACCGAACATCGGCGGGGCGGCGGCCTCCTGCCTTTGTCTTTCCTCCTCTTGCCGCCTAGCCCAGGTTCTGTGATGAATGACTACCCTTTGGTTATTTGACATAGCTATAGTGCCATGGATGCCACATAATGTGATTGGATAATCAATGTGATATGACAATATGATGATTTGACTTGATTTTATAAATGATTATCAACTCATATTTTAAAAAATAACAGTGTATAGTTATTTAATGTTATTTATATCTGAAAATTTGGAATGTCTCAAAATTGTATAATTGTAGTATGCAAAGCGCCTTTTATTGTATACACTTATCTCTATTGGCCATAATATATAATTACTCGTTTCCATGATGTACATCAGGCTTGCTCCAAACAATAAGGCTATCAGTTACCTATGATGTGCTGGAGCAAGGCCGCACATATTCATTAAAAAGTGTGATTGGTTGTCGACCCGAGGGTTGAGCATTCTTTTCGGAATGTACGCGAGGACCCTTGCAGTTTCCGATGAATCCCTGCATGTTGACTTACCCCTCTGGTAATCAAACATGGCATTTGAAATCCTGCTGTCGATCAATGGACATTGAAATGGGAAACAAGTCCTCAAACTAACTGGGCGCGGGATTTTCCAGCAAGCCATGTCTGATGATGCCAGAGTGTACTTTTGAAGGTCAATCTCGAGTTATTCCCTTATGGTAATAAACTCCAGATGGTACTGTACTTTCAGCCAGTTTATTGATGCGATGACGGTGGGTGTTGGATATTAGGGGGATGATTGGGGATTGGATTCGCCTACCAGTTTCCTGAATGACCAAACGGTGCGGGTTCAAAGATGCGAGTGAAAAACTCCATGTTTTGGTGGAGATTAGATTGTTCAAATATACGGCAACCGTATTGTTGATGCTTAAATGAGGAGTTTCGTCTTGTTTGGATAATTGGAAGATCAATGTTTAATGATAAATGATATTGTTTCTTTGATTGCTTGATCACTTTTGATTATTGGGTGTGTCTGCAAATAGGATACCCCTAATTCCGATGGGTTTTTTCCCATATGTTCCCCATGAAAATTGTCCTTTGGAGGATATACTTACTGGTGCTAAACATAGGTGAGGGAATGATCCACTGGTTAACTATCAACAATGACCCATTCCCCGATTCCCATCCATTCCCTACGTTTAGCACCAGTAAGTATAGCCGATTTTCAAACAAACCCAATTGGATGCCAATGTTTACTGTTGATTTCACGGTGGCATCTCGCTTCCAAAATTCCACTGGTGAGGCGTGACCTGGTTTCCACCTCCAACTTCCTTTGCCTGGTCATGTTGGGCTGAAGCCGGGCAAGAGACTTTGCTGATCTCCTGCTAAAGGTATGCATATCGTCTGTCCGTATGTATGTTGTAGTATGTTGTCTGTATGTTGTAGTATGTGTGCATGCATGCAGGCAGGCAGGCAGTTAGGCAGACAGGCAGGCAGGCAGACAGACAGACAGGCAGGCAGGCAGACAGGCAGGCAGACAGTACGTAGGCAGGTAGGTAGGTATGCAACGTATGTAATGTATATGATGTATGGGATGTATGTGATATATGTGATGTATGGGTTGCATGCGATGTGAGTATGTATGATTATGTTTGATTATGTAGGATTATGTATGATTATGTATGACTATGTATGATTATGTATGACTATGTATGATGATGTATGATTATGTATGATTATGTATGATTATGTATGACTTTGTAGGATTATGTATGATTATGTATGACTATGTATGATTATGTATGATTATGTATGACTATGTATGATTATGTATGACTATGTATGATGATGTATGATTATGTGTGATTATGTATGATTATGTATGATTATGTATGATTGTGTATGATTCTGTATGATTATGTATGATTATGTAGGATTACGCATGATTATGTATGATTATGTGTGACTATATATGTTTATGTATGATTGTGTATGATTGTGTATGATTGTGTATGATTGTGTATGGTTATGTATGTAAAAGTATGTAACAGTATGTATGTATGCAGGTATGGATGGATGGATGAGGGAAGATGCATGTCTGTATGCCTGTATGTCTGTATCCCTGTATGCCTGTATGCCTGTATGTCTGTATGTCTGTTTGTCTGTACGTACGTACGTACATACGATTGTACGTACATATGTATGTTTGTATGTTTCTATCTATCTATCTATCTATCTAGCTAGCTAGCTATCTATGGATGGATGCAGATGGATGCGGATGGATGCATACATGTATGTAGGTATGTATGCAAGTATGTAGGTCTTATGTAGGTATGTATGCAATGTGCATATATAGATATATATATATATATATATATCCGGTAACTACATTAAAATATACGGACTTTAAATATAAGAACAGGAATTTGTGACTACCTCCGGGACGGTTTTCCTTGGCCCGCCCGGCCATTTAAACGTACGGAATCTAATTCATTTAAACACCGTAACTACATTTAAATATACGAATTGGTATTTCATACTACCTCCAGGGCCTCGCGGTCTGGCCCGCCCTCCACATATTTACAGTAAATGTCGTTACCGTATATTTACATACATATTGATTCCTAAGCTGAAGACATCAGGAGATGTGCATTGAATCCATCTTAAATCTAAAAAAATGAAACTCAAAGTGCTAGGCGGTTGAATAACGACCATTTCCTACTTCCTGTTGGTGCCTTTGCCACGTCTTGCTGATTGTACGACCATTCATTGGTTGCGTATGAACCCCGCTTGAACCACACTCTGAATTCATCGTTTTTAGTTGGTTCACTCATGTGCATCCAAGTTGGATAGTTGGCCTAATTCGAAAGTCACCTAAATTCAGAATGGATTGTTTTTGAAGGAGAATCTACAGTGATCTACAGGAGACCGTATTTTGTTCATTTCCAGCGGGGTCCTGACAATTTTCCAAGGATTCCAGGGATGAACACCCAATGCCCAGCAGCCTCTCTTGCTGGGCTTCTCTGTCCCGAAGCTCTCGCAACAACCTTGGCTCGAAACAGCAATTACCCCTATTGAAGGCCACTGAAAACTCAGGTGAAACCTCAGACTTTTGGGGGATGGGAGACGATTTTTCAAGTGAGCCACGCTCAAAACTCCACGTCTTTGCCTTGCTTACAGAAAGATGGTAATGCCACAGAGGAAGCAGTGCCTTTCATTCTGGAAGAGAAAAGGAAAAGGAACTGAAAGGAGGAAACAGTCTGTCTATCTGTGGTCTTAGCATGTCTTAGCTACGTTTTGAACACATGGGTACCGCTAAGATATTGCTAGGCTATCGCTAATTTCGCCTCTTGCATGTATGCAGCTTTGTATAAGATTTAGGTTCAGATGTGGGCATTATGCAAAATTACAGGTATCGCTTTTTTGGCGGCCTATCGGCCTATCGCTACACTCAGTGTTTCGTGCACTCTCAAGACACCAAGTGGTCAGAGTTTTGTCTGTACCGCAAGTGTATATTGTTTGCGTGCCCAATTCTGTGCACTGCAACTAAAGAGATCCTTGACCTTGACATCTCAAAATATATGTATTATTTTTTGTTACCTGTTCAATTGTCGGACAAAGAGGGCCATGTTATGCTTGTAGGGTGCAGGCTTCGATATTTGATGTGGAATTTCACGAGTTACGCTGTGTCATTGGTCCTCAGTTTTTTGCGATGTCCTCGTTTCCTCATAGCCAATCATGATCAATCAGATCCATTTTTTGGATAATCGATGATAATTGTATCCATTACTCGGGTCATCAAACGTGGCAATGGAAAATCCTCCTTTTGTAGATCGTTTTCCCATGAACATTCCAATTAAAACTACGATTTTAAATTGCCACGTTTGACGACACTGCAGGGTACTATTCCCATTACCCTCTGGTAATTCAATTAGCTATGGAACATGGCCCATTCATATAGATGATTTCCCGATTAAAATTTGCGATTTTCCGTACAGTAGTTATGTTTATTTTTTACAGGGTAATCCATATGATCAACCATTATCAATATGGATTATCAATATTGGTAATCCATATGATCAACAGTTACTAACCATTTCGTTTTATTGGTAGGTTATCAATTATATAATCAGTATTCACCAACAGTTGCAGGATTTCCCCCCCCAGTCGATAGCGTTCAGTTGAGATTTTTTCGTGGCTAAACTCTATGGTTTATAAACTACAGTAGATATTAAACTACAGTATTCATGGGGTAAATCTAAACCAACATTCACAAAACTGCGGGGGGCACCATCCTATATGATGTATGATAAATATATATATATATATAAATATATGTATCTTAGTCAGGGGTTCTAATCTGGGTTTATCTACCATAAACCATCGGTTTTTCCGCCACTTCTGGTCGCCACCTAAGCGTCATAAACGACACGCTCAACGTCGCAGCTTGGCGTGGCGTGGCTTGGCATCAAAATCCAGAGATCCAAGTGATCCAAGCGACTGGAAGTTGATCTCTGCTGCGGGCGCGTCACCGATCAAGAGCACCTTCCTGGGCGAAAGAAAGCTGAAGTACTTTTTGACAGTTGCATCTAAATGGTTGTAGGGAAAATTCCAATTCCAGAAGGAAACCAGATGTTTTATAGTTGTTTATTGTTTTTTTGCAAAGAGTTCAATGCTTGGGACAAGCAGCACATGATTGAAATATGACTCACTGGATGACAGTTTCGGACTTGTTTCACGCCTGTTTGAGACCTGTTTCAAACCCTGGTTCAACATCTTTCACAAGTCAGGCAGAGGTAATTGCGGGAGTCACAAGTATATATATATATACGTACATATATATTATACATACATGTAGCAGGAATTCGTCAAAAAGCCAACAAAAAGAATCAATAAGGAAACCAAACTTGTTAAAACATGTTTTGCTATATTCAATTTCTATTTTGAGGCTTCAATACGCATGAGTGGTTACATCATCAAATTTTACTGGAGAGCATGAGGGTCCATTCAAGGCAGAGAATATATCAATGATGCCAGTCTTTGTTGCCACGAATGTCAAGGGCCATGGGAAGTAGTGCTTGAAAATCCGCAATCCACATAGTATACATATGTATCATGTTTTATGACATATTAAATATTACATATTATATAGTTTATTTCTGTATTATGATGTATTATGTATATATATATGTGTGTGTTATGTGCATGTGTAAATATATATATATATGTATGTATATACAAGATGTGTACATATATATATATATATGGTGTATTAAATATATTGTATATAGTGTGTATATATATATATTGTATGTATAAATTATAAATATAGTGTATATATATATATATTGTATAGATATACACATATGATGCATATATATATGTATATAGTGTACATATATATAAATATTATGTATACACTATGTGTACATACATATACATATGCATATGATGTATGTATATTTAGTGTATTTATATATATATATATGCACTGTAAATCCACATCATTGCAGTGTGAATGAGATCCATCCGTTTTGCATCCCTCCGCATGTTCCAGATGTCCACCACCAACTCCAACAAACATGTCCATGGACGTTAGCACACCGGCTCAGGGTCAGCCAATCTTAGGTGCGGGATAGGGAGGGATTCAGTGTGTCCTTGCTGCCATAGCTACTTGTTTCAGACGTGGACGTCTGCCTAAGCCAGGGGCTTTAAAACTTGGAAGGGCCACCAGAGGCCACTGCAATCGCAACCTGCTCCTTAGAGGGGACCTTAGACTTCTGTGTGCCGAACGATCCGAAAAGAGCCGAGCGGATCTTGGAGTTGAGACTTGGAGCTGCCAGTGGGTTGAGCCATAGGCCAACTACAATGCACATATAATATGATGCATATATAATGTCTATGTCTATTGTATAATATATACCCACATGGATTATGTATATGTATATATAGCCATGAATTTAAAGATATCTGTCCTATCAAAGGTGGGAAATTCCAATCCAATCATGTTTGGGTAGAGACCACACTGGCACTTGGACGTTCATCTCAAATTCAAAGTGTTGATCGTTCTGGAATGAAACTCACGCATCATAAAAGATTCTGGTTGGTGGTATACCTACCCCTCTGAAAAATATGAGTTTATCAGTTGGCATGATGACATTCCCAATATATGGAAAAATGAAAAATGCTCCAAACCACCAACCATTAATTTCAAAAATACCCTAGGACAAATTGACAGCGCCCATTTATGGATTAAATCATCTATTAAAAGGCTGATTTTCCACATCTATGTTTGTGGGTAATAGAGAAACAAATCCCCACCGAGTGGCCTTTTTTGGGATTCAGATGGATTTAGAAGATCTATTTCCCACTAGAGTCACTGTCTGACGATAATGGTTTATGGTAGATGTAACTATATATATATATAGATAACGAACTAGTATTCATGGGGTACCCTCTGGTAAACTAACATAGCTATTGAAAATGGCCATAGAAATAGTTGATTTACCCATCAAAAATGGTGATTGTCCATAGTTATGTAGAGGTTTGCCAGAGGGAAACAGATAAACCAACATTCACATCACTGGGGGGCCCCATCCTGTACCTCCACCGAAAACACGCCGAAACGTAACGTAAAACGCCGATGACAAGACGCTCCAACATGGGATCAGAAGCCCAACCGTATTGGTAGATCTCTTTCCTAGGCAAGTGACCAAAGGTCAAATACTATGGCTGGTTGGTGGTTAAAAAACAATCTTGAAAAATATGAGTTCGTCAATGGGAAGGATGACATTCCACATATGAAATGGGAAAAAACATGTTCCAAACCAATATATATATTGCTGGTTTTTGGTTATAATATACTTGGTATATACTAAAAAGAAATATCATATAATATATATATATATATAATACGAGTCAATCTTTTGCTGGTTATGGTTATTTTCCATTTACATATAGGAAAACATTAAAGGATTAGTTTCAAGCTATCCAAGGTTGGGGATGTCACAATCGATTTTCATCACCAAGAAATTTGAAACTGGTTATCTCCGAGTTCAAAATGTCATGGGGATAGGGACCGAATATGATTTCGAGCCTCTGGATGCCTCTGGTGATCTCATGTTATTTCTTACTGTTTCCGCTGCAAATCACATTAAATTTTAAACTGTAAATCATCGAACTAAATGGAACATGGCTTCCTTGGAGGTGATCACCAAGAAATTTACAACTAGTTCAGCCTCAAATCCCCAAAAGCAAGCTTTCATTGCATGGTGAAGGACAATTTTTGGAACCATTTCTATGGCTGAATAATTTTCAGTGAAACGAGCCAAAAAAAAAAAAACAAAGCCTGTGCGTCCCAGCCACATCGTCCTACTTGGACAATATGATCATCATCTCAACCAAATATGATCATATATTGTATTATATTGTCATCATATATTGTCATCATATTGTCAGCTAGTTGAACTATCCATAGTTGATGATCATCATCTCTTCAAAATGGATAGTTCATCTGGGTGACCCTGCCAATATGTGTGAGTTCATCTCCATTGTGATGGGCAAAACTTAAAACATCTCATATAAAAACATCTCATAAAAACCACAGAAAAGGTTGAATCTCTATGGATCCAGCCGTACCTTCTATTCGGAAGTCTTTGGGGCACAATTTTAAAATGTTAAGATACTTTTCCAGTAGATTCGGAATGTTTGGATCCATAGGGATAGATATTTCTCAAGAATTAGGAGAACATTTTTAACCAATGGTTTCCCTTTATCACCAATTGGTACAATATTCCCTTTATCATTCCCCTGACGTCACGATGTGCTGAGGTGGTTGCTGGCTCTCCCACTCAAAATCTCGATGGCAAAATCCCATGAATAATGAGGAAAAAAAAAGTAATGAATAAACATCAATAAACCATGGTTCAAGACAGGTTTTTTTTGGGTATTTGGATCTATTTGGGATGTAAAATGACCCCCAGTCATGGATGGTTTTTATGGGATGGTTTATGGCGATTTGCCACATGTTTCATTGAATTGATCCCTATGGATCACACTTCCGGAAAGAAAATTGCCTTAGAAGGTATGACTGAAAGCCTGGACTTCCGAATCAAAGGTACGGCTGGCTCCATACACTTATCGCCCTATAGCCAATTATAACTGGTTTAAACTGATGTATATATATAACATATATATATATATGTAATTAACCTTAGTTTCAGAAGATATAATCCCATTTATAGCTACTAAGGGCCACAACTGTGGGGGATGGTAAAATTATAATTTGGTAAAACATTGTAAAACGATGATTTTTGTTGGCTTTGCCACATTATAATTGACTAATGGTAAATATATATATATATAAATATATTATATAGAGAACGTATCATTGAGTTGAAACATGTTAAAACCTTCACCAAGCGGCACGCCCAGTACCAGGATATCCGCCGCCGTGCCACGCAGCGCAGACGAGGGCTTGATGACCTCGTTTCCAAGAGGCGTGAAATACCAAAATCTCCTGGGAATATGGGGATGTTACCTTGAATTTCGAGGGATCATCATCCCGTTTGATGGAAAATCAAACCATTTCAAACCACCAACCAAATGATTTTGTCAACAGTTCCAATTTGGCCAATCAACACGCGGAAATACACACTGCAATTTTCACAAAATGTCGGTGTGCAACGTTTCAAAACTAAACAGTTGGCATTAAGTTTTGAGAAGTCTACTCTACAAAGATACATGGAAAGCCAAGGAATTTAAAGGTGAAAATAGGCTGCCCAACTCTCCGACTTATCACCGACCCAGAATTCAGTTTCCCGATTTTCATCAGGGTCCATATTAATCCACGTACTCTCCACCAGGTGGTATAGCTCCCTACAATAACCAACTGGGCTATCTATGGCTCACTTGCTCACTTGCTGTGAACAGCGGCCCTGATCCTTGCGGCCCTGCGACGCGGCACGCATTGGTGTAGCCCTCGACCGCCTCGTTTTGCTGAAGTGGGTTGTAACCCCGGTTAGAAGTAGGGTAAGTGGGGGCAATTAGTTCAGTTGTGGGGTTGTAACCCAACCTCACTGGGGTGGGCCACTTTTTGTACCATATATTTCAAAAAGATAGCAATAGCCTTTTTGTTGATATTTGTTGATATTATCCAATATACTCGTTGCTTTACAGGGGTCTCCACTTCAGGGGTTGCTTAATTGTTCCTATGGTGACTACCGGGTATCAACTTGGGCACTGCAGATATTTTATCCTGGACAAACTGGTGATATTTCGAACGGGGGATGGGCCGCTCAATCTTTCCGTGCCATTTGCAAACTATTGGAAGTTAAGAATATACTGTAAGAATGGAAATCGAATGGGTCTTCCCATCCAAAATTGAGGAATCTGCATCACCATGTGTTCAGTTTGTATGTTTTTTTTCTAATTTTTTGGGGGAAACCTGGAAGGATTCTGACTTTGATCAAGGAGCAGGGATTCTAAAAGGCTTTAGTAGGAAATCAACCTGTTTCAGGGTCCATTGCCAGATTTGATTCACAATTCTTGAAAGTGATTCCAAGATACCCTCTGGTAAACTAACATAACTATGGAAAATCACCACTTTTAATGGGTAAATCCACAATAAATGACCATTTTCAATAGTAAACTGTTAGTTTACCAGAGGGTATCCCAAGCATCAGTTTCTGAATGAATCCAAGGATCATTCTGAATCTAAGTCGTCAAGATTGGTCAACTCCCAATCCCGGATCTCTTTGGGCCGAACAGCGCCTGCTTCACGATGTTGGGGCCGAAGGCATCATGATTGATGTATAGGACCTCTCTCGTGGCGTTCCATGAATTTTTCATCAGACCTCAAATTCTAGATACTTGGTGGCTCATCCCACTTAGTAAGTGGGTTAGTTCACCCCAGTTATAAGTGGATTTAACCCTACTTATCCCATTTATAACTGGTGTTATAACCCACTTACTAAGTGGGATGAGCCACCAAGTATCACAGCTATCTAAATAATCCCATTGGATTGTAGTGGAACGTTTTTTTTGAATCTATTCATGAATTGAAGCAAACCCATATTGGGGGTATGAAAAATATTAGGGGATTGGGGGGAAGGGCTTATGTCTGGAAATCTGCGAGCCCCGTTATGTATATATATATATATATGTGTGTGTGTATTGATTAAAAATGAAAAATATTTGAAACCAAGAAACCACTAAGCGGTTAACCTATCTTAATTTGGACACATGATAGTGATGATGGTGTCTCAAAAAAACATCAACGGAGGGGATAGTGATGGATATGTTTGTTGATTGCTTCATGAAATCTCCGCTGCGAAAAGCTGTTGTGGTATCTTAAGGAGCTATTCATGAATTGGGGTCCTCAAAGTATTGGGGGTGAAAAAAATGTTTAAAATATAAGATTAACTGAGATTAACATAGATTAACGCACTTTCTCAGAGGCTAGGATCGCCTTCCAATTCCAGCATTAAAAGATGCTTCGATATACCAATCTTTTACGGGGTAAATCTCCAAGGCCGTCTTGAGCCGCGGGTATCATCTTCCGCCCACGTCTTAGACTTCACCCAAATTATGGGGTAAATCTTATGACTTGTCATGATTGTTTCGGAATCCCAAAAAAACATAGACAAGTTTCATCAAGTTTCTCTATAGGATAAGTTGATTAATTATAGATTATCCTGGTTCAAACATTTCCAGAAAATTCAGACTTTCGGCCGAGCCAGAGGGGTTGCTATAGACAAATGGGGGCCGAAACCTATCACCAGATGACTCAAGTAATAATCATCACCAGCTCTGATTTAGGGTAGCGTTTGGTTATTGTTTTCTTGGATCAATGGTAATTCCAGGATCCTGAATTGGAGGTACTGTACCATATAAGGCCATTTTTTGTGGGTATATTCCCTCACATAGGCCTTACATAGGCCTTATATATGGTAGGTACCTCCAATTTAGAAGGCCGGCCAAGTTGCTCTCGATAGCTGTGCACCCTCGGGAATTCGCAAGGAAATGGAGCAAAAACCATCGCCTCCCGGGTGCGACGGTTCGCGACACCGGGGGTGCCGGGCATGGCACGTCGGGGGAAAAAAACATATGAAATTAGCTATATAACATTTATGATATGGTTCTTATTAAAGTTATCATTAGTTATATCAGTTATTATGGATAACCATATTTCATATTGTTGTGATGGTTTATGATATGCGATATCGCCAGTTTTACACTGTAATCAATTGTTTGAATGGCTTACGTTATATGAGTTGTGGCTGAGAAGCCACTTACTGACTAGCACATCTAAGTATAAATAGAAATAGGAAATGGAAATATATGTCAAAATGGGACACACCAGCTAATAATAGCTAATAATAGCTAATACCGATAGGAACCCACGGAAACAGGAACTGGGAAAACCCTGGAAAACTGATGAACGCCAGCTAACAAAATCAGAAATGAAACCATGAATTGATCAAAAGTGAATTAAGGAATATTAAACATTGAAAGCACCAAATACAAGTTTAAGATTGGAAACACCCAAATAAAAGTTCACTTTTTTCCAGTACTTCCTATCTTTAAAACAGGAACGGAATCTGGGTCACCCAGCCGGGTCCACTGCCAGTGTTTTCCTTAAATCCCAGTTCATGGACTGCGGGAATCCAAAAAAATCATCTAAAGGCTAGTATAATTTGTATAAGCCAAAAAAAACATCAACCAACCATCATTAATCAGTGGTATCATGTTATATCAAGTTGAATTCACTTACATCCCCATGTTTGGAGAGTCAAACTCCCTAAGTAAATCCCCAAACTAATCAGTTTTCGAGCCGCTCGCGTCTTTGTTCCCGTTGGGGTAGAAGATCAACCTGAGCGAATGAGGATTGGTTGAAGTTCTCACGAGGAAAGGTAGAGGGCCTAAATTGTGTTGAAGAACCAACAATTGTAGTAATTTACCCTATCAGTTTTGTACTTTTACCATCTTTTACCTATGATTATACATATTATACCGATGAAAATTGGTCATTTAGCCCACAATTAAAGGGTACTTTTACCATCTTTGTCCCTACTTTTCGAGCTACAAACGGAGGGTCTAGATATGGGTCACCAAACGACACTAATTTCGGGGTACCCCTTTGGACCTACGAAACTAGCTGGGAATTGTGGATCAATAACCAATACCCTCTGGTAATTTCACATGGATATTGAAAATTGCCATTTACAGTTGGCTTATCGACTAAAATCTTGATTTTCCACAGATGTGTTCTATAGTTTACCAGAGGGTAATGACTTCAGCTATTGAAACCTAAGCTGGCGTTGTCTGCAGACTTGTTTTCAAGGCGTGTGTGTGTGTGAGAGAGAGATAGCCATAGCGTGTTTCAATCCGGGGCGGTGCAGGGCGGTATTCAAAGGTATATAATTTGTTGCTTAATTTGAGAAGGGCCAATCATACTCGTGGATATGCGCCATTGACGATTGTATATTCGTCTATTGGCACCTGTATATCTTGATCAGGTGAGCAAAATTCACAACGATTATGTGAGCAGTGTTCAAAAACCCGCGTTTAGAACGGGATGCCCATGGATTGCGATAGTCCCCAATACTGTAGATTGCTTAGTATAATCCCCGAACTAAATCATCAACCAGTCATCATTTATAAGTTACATCCACTTATATCCCCATATTCGGATAGTTAAACTCCCTATTAAATCCCTTATAATCATCGACCAACAGGGATTTGAGCAATGGAAAATGGCCCACTGATTCACGAGATAATAGCTCATAAGAAATAGGTAATTCATTAAGCTATTTCCACAGCTATGTTCATCCTCATCCTCATCATCATCATCATCGTCATCATCGTCATCATCATCATCGTCGTCATCATCGTCATCACCATCGCCACGGCCAACCAGCCTAATCCCCAAACCTCATGTAAATCCCAATAGTGTTGTTGTATTGTTTCACGTTTAGACCATTTCTGATCATTATTGCAACTGGTATTTGTTGCTCGGGCAAAAATCGAGGTCTGTGTGTAACATTAGGGATGGTTTATGGCATTGGGTTTACCACATTACTTCTGCAAGTCCCCTACGTTCTCCTCTGGTTGGTGGTTTCAACCCCTCTGAAAAATATTAGTCAGTTGGGATTATTCTTCCCAATATCTGGAAAAATAAAAAAATAGTCCAAACCACCAACCATGTTCTTTGCCTATACTCAGCCACCGCCGCCGGTCGCCAAACGTTTTCCGCCCAGGTCGCCGCAATTCGCTGCACCGGGAAGCGTTGCTCTGCGCCGGGTTTCTCCCAAGGTGTTCCAAAAGAAGAATCACTTGGTACTCGAACTGTTTGGTGCCCCAGTACCCAACTTGAACCCCCAAAAATTGGGATTTTGAACCACAAAATATACTGTTTATCCCAACATTAAAAAATATATATATATATATATATTTGTTTATTTCCCAACGTATAGAATAAAATGTGTATATATATATACCATCTGGTTATTTAACATAGCCATGGAAAATCACCATTTTTAATAGCTAAACCATCTATAAATGGGCCATTTTCCATGGCTATGTTATCTATGTTAGTCATAACCAGAGGGTAAACTATTGAAAATTGCCATTTACAGTGAGTTTTCCCATTGAAAATGATGAGTTTCCAAAATTTTTCCATATAATGTTGGTGGTTTTTCGCCCTGAAGTCAAGTCACTGAGAATCCTCGTCCCAGTTCTTCTGACAAATAGTCACAGTGGTCGAGGCCCGGCGCGAATGCTATGTACAGTCGTCCTGGTGTTTTTCTTCAACACCTCTTTGGGACAGCAAATTTATGGCTGGTTGGTGGTATACCTACCCATCTGAAAAATATAAGATCGTCAGTTGGGATTAATTACTATTCCCAATATATAGAAAAATAAAAAATGTTCATGTTCCAAACCACCAACCAGATGGTTTCTGTGTCCTGCCCACCATTTTTGTGATTTTTGAATGTAAAATCCGAATGGCTTTCTGAAATATCTTGTGGCAATTTCGGGATTTTTAATGGTGTTTCACATGTTTGGACAGACATGGACAAACCATGACAAACCTACATGTTTGTGGTGGGGTACTTTGCCCCCAAAACTTTCGCAGCTCTGTTTCTTGCCCCTTCTTGGGCGATATCGAAAGAGCTCGATTGCTCCGTCCGCTTCCAAAATCATCTGTGCCGTGGTCCAAAACGTAGAGGAACCACCGGTATTCCCTGTAGATCCCCCCTCTCGGGGGAATTAAGTATGGGAAAAATCTTTACACCAGCAAAGTGTAGTGTTGCCTTCCTGGAAGTGAACCGCCAGTTGTGGCCCTACGATAGGATTGTGCCCAGACTCCCATATGACGATGGAAATCTCAATTCATCCCATGTCACTACTACATATATATATATATATATATATTATACATTGTAATTTATATACATTTTGTTTGTCTTCCCATGTTTCCTAGGTTTAATAAGCGGTCACTTTCCGTATCATAGAGACGTGGTTTCCTCAGCGAAGCTCAGGCAACATCGTGAAGGAAGTCCAGCAAGCCTCAAGCAGAGGCCCCCGAAGGATAGCTTAGTTCATGGGGTTTATAAACCAACGAAAAAGGGGGCCTCACCCATCAAAACATGATTTCAAATGCATTTTTACTAGAAAATTTGAAGCCAAGTTCATGATTTCTTTTGTATCCAAAGATGTGATTTCAACACAGGGATGGTTTTTTTTCGCCTTGGTTTCCGCCTTGGAAAATGATCCACAGATGGTGAGGGACTTCCATAGTTTACCTTCTCGTTATGACTGACATAGCCATGGAAAATGCCTCATTTACAGATGGTTTAGCTATTAAAAATGGTGATTTTCCATGGCTATGTTAAATAAGCAGATGGTATGTTAATTTACTAAAGAGTAGGGAAACAATCGCGGGTGAAACCTTGGTTTTCCCACCAATTCTACAATATGTCTGCTGTGTTTCACACCAAAGATAGGGATATCAAAAAAAACATACATATTAATATCTATTGCTATTTATTGGGTAAACGCTAAATGATACATAGTTCTATCAAATAGCTACTGATTGCTTATGATATTGTTTGGGTTTATGTAGAAATGTGGTTGATACAAATGGTTCTATTCTACCATTTTCTACCTTCAGTTGATTTTGACCGCAGACCCAACACTTTTTTTATCAACATCAATCAAAATCACCTGCTAGTTGGCTGAAAGTTCCCAACTTTTACCCTCTGGTAAACGTTTACATAACTATCGAAAATCACCATTTTGTAGCTGGGTAAATCAACTATTTCGACTGGGCAATTTTCAATAGCAAACTGTTAGTTTACCAGAGGGTATATCCCATTCAGTGCCAGAGGCAATTTGGGACTAAATCCCAGACACACCCAAAACACACATGTGTATGTATATATATATATATATGTATATATATATATATAGGTGTATATATATATATATATAGGTATATGCATGTGTATATATATATATGTATGTTTATATATGTATGTGTATATTATATAGGTATATGTATTTGTGTATGTATATATATATAAATATATATGTTTATATATGTATGTATATATATATATAGGTATATGTATATGTATATGTATATGTATATGTATATAATATATATATATATATATGTATGTTTATATATGTATGTATATATAGGTATATGTATATGTATATGTATATGTATAGTACCCTCAACTACTACCGGGGGGGGCGGTAGGTTTTTCATAATAGACCCCAAAATCCAAGGGTCTGAAATCTTGTGCTCCCAGCGTAGCCGTAACAAAGTGATCATGACCCTAGACCCCCCCATGGATTTTTTCTGAAGAGAGCTGAAGATATGATTCCAAAACACAAAAGGGGTCTGAAATGGTCTTCTGCTTTCTGGGGCGTTTATGGAAAGTTCTTGAGATAAATGACATCATCCTAGACCCCTGCGCTTGTGCATGCAGTTTTGGACAAAACCGAAAAATGTTTTCAACAAGTGTCCGAAGCGGATGGCAGTGGATCTCATGATTTCTTTGGATGTAGCAATTGAATTATAATGAAAACTATGCTGCTCATTGTTGCTCTTCAAAAAACATGTCTCGGAGTGCCATCAATAATGGATTTTCATGTCAGTCCCAAGCTGGCCATTGATATCATCTTGTCTTCTCTCGGCATCTCCGAATGTCTTTGAGACAGAGTGCTTCATTTTCCAGCCCTTCTTTGAGGCTTTCTCGGAAACATATGTTAAAAAAAATTGGAGCACAACTTTGGTGCATGATTCTTTTTTGCCTTCCTCCGAACAGGGAAGTGATGTCGAAATCCACAGGGCACTCTGTGCTTCGAGGTAGATGGTCCTGTGGGCTTCTTTGTCCGTTCATCTCCTTGTGCATCTCCTTGCCCAAAGTAGAGAATTAAACATAATGCATGAACGAAGCTTTGCAGTACTGTTCCAGGAACATATTGAAGTCCTCCCCCTGATTGTGAGGGTTGGCTTGGTTCACAGTGATGCCTTTCTGATTCGGATGAGTCACCTTGATCTGATGAAAGCCCAATATGACTGGAGAGTGGTTCTTCATCATGCCACAACCGCAGCACTGACCCGTCCGGAACTTGATGGTCTTCATCCATTTCGGTCATTATTCGGTCATTCAGACTCAGAAGGCACGCATCACCCTGACAGTCGATTGTCATATGTAGGTAATCAATCATTTGGCGCCGGTTACAAACAGGTTGTGCGAAGAAAATCACCCAATCAAAATCTCGGAAGGTTTGAGAGCCATGCAATTCTCCGTCCAGCAGGAGTTGTCCCAGGACCAATGGAACTGTTGCAGGTACCTGAATTGCTTGTATCACCACCACTTGATCAATTGGAGTGGGAGTTTCTGGAAGACTGATTGTGGCAATGGCCCGATGCGGTACTACTATGTGACTGCTCCAGCTGTGCTCCATCATCTGTGCATTGACCAGCTCTTCTGTAACGAAAGGGAATTCCCTACTTCTGCTGGCACCGGCACCAAGCAAGAATTCTGTCATGCTGACAGAATGTACTTGATTCTCAGCAGATCCATCTACGGAGGCAATTGCCAGGATGCGGCCTTGTTGTAGCAGATGCCCTCCGAAGTGCACAAAAAGTTGCTGGTATGTTTGTGTCAAATCCCGTTGTAGTAGAGCCGCATTGGCTCTCACTTTCTCAATGTCAATGTCTGAGCCTGCTGCCATTGCCACCCCAGCAACTCGAGGGAAAAACTCTGGAAGTTGTGACGTACGGTCCACCCAGTGGCCAATGGCTGTTGTGATGGCATCTGTTGATTGCAAGGCCACGTGGATGATGTAGGAAGCAGGTTCGATCTCATAATCCTCGAAAAATTGTAAATAATATCCATTACATGAAGTTGGGCAAGGTACAGCATAGCATGGATGTCCTGCAACATCTCTGTGCATCCAGGAAATGCCTGTGCGTGTATGGTGATCTGAGGCTCCAGGTAGCTATGATAACGTGTCTCTAGTAGGTTCCATCGTTGAAACTCATACATCACTGGTACCTGACCCGGACCCAAATCTATGCCTGTCTGCAGCATAAACGCTTCCATGCCGCTCTCGATGTGAATTGAGGACATGATTGTCCCATGGATGGCAAGCAGACACCATTGCACAGTGGGTGGTCTCAAATCCGGCCAGGTTTGACATATAGTCATCCTGACAGTATGGAGTGCCATGTCGGCAGTGATGTGAAGAACTATTGATGTGACAATGCCCACGTTCATAGAATCGGGACGAAAAATCTTACACACTCGAGCTGATCCTTGTCCAGATTGAAGAACGCTGACATCTCCCTGCGAGAGTTGAGTGTCTTCTTCTTGTGCGTTCATTTCGTCTTCATCTTCTGCAGCAATCTGTTCCACAGCTTGGAATACCTGTTCATGCTGCCTCAGAAACTGGATGAATTCGGCTGTCACACTGCTCATCACAGGCTTCGCAAAACTTCGACTTGAGTCAATATCTGTCTCAGCTGCATATACATTGAGAAGTTGCAGAATCGCAGCGAGGAAAAGAATGAAGGAAGCAAGGCCAGAAGACTTGCTTTTTGCCATGGCAGCAAAGCACGCCTATATGATCCTATATGCTTTCTGAGGCATCATCAAGGTCTGAACTGGTCTTCTGCTTTCTGAGGTGTTGATTGCAAATGTTTCCACATGAAGACACATGGAGTATATCATCTTAGACCCACTTGTGTGTGATAAATGCATCAACCAGGGAGAGGACCCTTATCAAAATCCAATTCGAACTTTCCATCAACCCATATTTGATTTATATTCAGATCATCATCAACCATCAACATTATGTTGAAATTGGTAGTGACTGATGTGCTGCTGCTGACGTGACATATTCTTCTTTCTGCTCAAAGATTCGCTGCATCACTTTAAGTGACCGGAAGTGTACGGAGTGGACTTGAAAAGGTTCATAAATTAAGTTTCAAAATGTTTCAAACAACGGAACACTGAAGATTTGATCACAACTGCCACCAAGAGTTTCAGGTCCTTGAAAAGGTGCAAATAACTTCCAGCATCGTCGCATCTTCTATACATCCTGCCCAGGATGTCACTGAGGAGATGATTTTGTGACACAATGGGGTCTGAACTGGACTTCTGCTTTTTGAGTTGTACTGGGAAACTGTTTCAAAATGAAGCATATCATCTTAGACCCCATGATGCATGCAGTACCACTCGCATCAAGTTTCAAAATGATTCTGGTCCAAATATGTCCAAATTCAGTGTCATGCAGCACGCTGCAACAAACCAAAATGCCATCAATAATACCAGTCCTTGGATGTCCTTGGAAAGACTCCCATGGACAGCAATCAGAATCCGTGGGTCCTGCCATCGACATGTCTCTGAGGATCTGATTTTTCCATGCAGTGGGGGTCTGAAATGGTCTTCTGGTTTCTGATGTAGCAATGGAAAGTGTTCCAAAAGGAAGTACATCATTTTAGACCCCTGTGCATGCAGTGCCACCCTGTCCCAACAACCTCAGTCTTACATTACAAGATAATACAAAGAAATTTGCATTAAACAAAGTTGTCAACTCTTTGACACAAAGTGCCATCCATCGAAACCACATGTTCCCCCAAGGTCTCCTTGAAAGGTATTGAAAGGTCAAGTCAGTTCGCCCAAAGGCCAATGACAGTTGTGTTTGGGGGCTCAATTGGTTTGCTGCTGTTCAAACAGTGATGACGCTGTGTGATCTGCTGTTTCAGATCCCTTTGCCACAGCCTTCGCATGTTTCAGCCCCTTGTGATGCAACTGTGTGACTGTCTCCGTTTGAGCCAGAGACTGTGCAAATCAAAAACACTGTCTCTGTTTGAACTCACAGTCTCAAAACACTGGCTGTAATTGATTTATATTGATTTTGCGCAAGCGTCATCATTCTGAGTGAAGCACTTGTAGTGCTTGCAGAACTGGAAGCACTTTCATCCCTGCTGTCACCTGCCAGCTCTTTCATGTGATATCAAGCGATGAAGTCATCCAACCATTACACTTCCCTGTGGGTCAATGGTGCGAATCTTTGCAACACCTCATGCAAAAATATGCAAAATAGAGAACACACACACAATATATCACAATATGTTGCCTTCTGAGCTCTTTGGTTTCGATTCGCATGTGCCTTGGCATACAAAGAGGGGTCTCTTGTGGCCACAACTGCACAATTGCTAAATTAGAAAACATCCAACTACATGAGCACAAATATCAACCTGCACAACATATCACAGTATGAGGCCACTGCCATTCTTCTGATCAGTCCCATTTCCATTGGTTGCATTTGCTTCTGAAACCGTCTTTGCCTGCTTTCCAACCATCACTGCAAGAAAACTGAAACCACCAACCCTTTATCTCAAGATCCCAAGTTGATCCAAGTTGGCAAATCATTGGCAACATTTTTTCGCCACCGCTGCGGGCTATATCGAGCAAAGTCAAAAGAGACACTCAACAAACTGGTGAATGATTTGGTGCTTGAAACGCTCTTTTTCTTCTTCAGTATTGGCTGCACTCATTTCATCGAAGTGCTTCCTCAATGCAGAGAACAAAAGGGATTAGAGATGGTTGTCTGCTTACCATGTAGCTAGGGTAGGTGTATCCATAGAAAGTAGACCATCTCAGACCCTGCACCTCTGCACCTATCGACCTCAATCTAAAATAGGTCTGCCAAACTGAAAGCTGACTATCAAAACCAAGATTCAGCGTGAATGTGCCATTGCTCAAGACTTCCTGCCACATCAGATCCTTTCCATCCAGTAAGATCCACTGCGCTCGAAGAACCAAGGTGGTGACTGGTAGCGGCCTGCAGCCATCAACACAAAATGGTCAAAACAATGGAAGAACAAGTCAAAACAGTTCAACATATCATATTGGACATCATGTCAAAATATGTGAAAAAACAATATAGAGCTCACAAACAAGGTATAGGCTCACAACAGAGGGTCTTGGTTGGTCTTACTTGGCGGTTGAACCATTCTTTCAACAGCTGAGAATGCAAAATACCATTTCAGACCCCCAATGAAACCAAAAAAAACTGAATTCCACAGCTCAACCCCTGGCAATTTCTGTTGGGACTATCAACCTGCTGAGGCAACGAGCATGTACCAAAAGGATATTTTTCAAGATTAGCCATCATTTAAAAATATGTGAAAAACACAATATAGAGCTCACAAACAAGGTATAGGCTCACAACAGAGGGTCTAGGTTAGTCTTACTTGGCGGTTAAACCATTCTTTCAACAGCTGAGAATGCAAAATACCATTTCAGACCCCAAATGAGACAAAAAAACTCAATCCACAACTCAACCCCTAGCAGTTTCTGTTGGGACTATCAACTTGCTGAGACACATGAACTAAAAGGATATTTTTCAAGATTAGCACACCATTCAATTGGACATCATGTCAAAACATGTGGGAAAAAATGTAGAGCTCACAAACAAGGTATAGGCTCACAACAGAGGGTCTAGGTTGGTCTTACTTGGCGGTTAAACCATTCTTTCAACAGCTGAGAATGCAAAATACCATTTCAGACCCCAAATGAAACACAAAAAAATTGAATTCCACAGCTCAACCCCTGGCAATTTCTGTTGGGACTATCAACCTGCTGAGACTCCACACACACACACATGGATGATCATGGATGATCATGGATGCTGCCTTCGATTCTTCTTCTCATCATCGTTCTGTTCATCCTTGAGTTGATCTTTCAAACACTTCGGCAACTGTCGTCGTCGTCTGGGTGCTTGCTCATCCACGGTCGAGCCATCACCACTGGGAAAATCAGAATGGGAGCGTTTCATGATGCGAAGTTTGATCCAAAAAAAATCTACAGCGCAAATTTCAGCCACTGGGAAAATCAAAACGGGAGCGTTTCATGATGCAAAGTTTGATCCAAAAAACTTTACAGCACAAATTTCAGCACAAATACCTGCACATGTCTGCATTGAAAAACTGGGCCTGCTGATCTGCAACCATCTTCAGCATCCTTTCTCTGAAAGATAGCCGTCCCTGGTGTTCATGCCGGAGAAATCCATATTGAAGTCAGTCCAATACAATTTGATACTTGTATATACTTGTTACATCGTGCTACAATGGTTTACAATGTGATGCAACGATATGGATCTGAAATGTGCAGTCAAACACCAAACGGCCTTCGGCCGGGGCTTTTCGCTCAGCCACTCCCAAGCGAATCCATGAGCTGGCCTTGGGAAATGTTGCAATATGTTGTAATGATATGCAGCAAAAAATGCAAAAATAAATGTCAGCAAAATCAAAAAACCAAAAAAACATCAAACCAAGGCACGTATATCCCACATGTGGAGAAGCACGTTCCTTGCCCGTGCTCGGAGAGACGTATTTTCTCTGGCAGGAAGACCTGTGCACAAGATCGCACAAGAGTGATGAAGAGGATGGGATGATGTCTGCTATGCCGCCTTTTAGTGAATGCCCTGCCCCCCCCCCTCCCTACACAAGATTGATCAAGATTGTGGAAGAGCCTCCATGCCGCCAGTTCTTCGTCCCATTCCGATGGACCCGCAACAGCGCCGCATTTTTCCTGGGAGACACACAAAAAACACACAATAAAAAACAAAAAATGAACGAAGAATCACTTGCAGCCACTCAGAAATCAGATGAAACCAGGACAAGTTTCACAGCAGCGGGCAGTTTCAGGCTTTTGAGTCGGCATTGGAACAGAGTTTGCAGACGAATGCAGCAGGACAGGTTTGTGCCAAATGGCAACTTCGAAATGTGCGGAATGCAAAACATGATCACTGCATCCATTCACCATCATTCACCATCAAAATTCGCATGTCAAAAAAATCATGCACAAACAAAAATGCCTACTTTGAGATCACACAGATCTTAACCACATCCAAAAACATACAAAAACAATCAAAAACGATCAAAAATGTAGGGAACCCGTTAAAACCGATTAAAACTGTACATCAAGTTACGTGAAAAATGTAGGAGGGTCTGATATCTTTTTCCCCCCCTTTTACGTTTTAGATTTTAGACCTCACGTGTGGGAGGAAGTTTTGGGGGGGGTTGAATGATGCCAGACCCCAAAAAGGGGTCTAGGGTGAAACCACCCCCTCAAATTGTCAAAAATGAGATTGATCATATTAGACCTAAACGGTGGCGGGTCTGGAATCATCAGTTTTGGGGTCTATTATGGTAATGAAATTGATGATATTTACCTATGTTGAGGGGTCTAGGGTCATCAGGGGGTTGGGGTCTAATATGAAAAAAATACCATTCCAGACCCCCCCCTCAGGAGAGCCCCCGGTATACCATTTCAGACCCTTTAGTAGTTGAGGGTATAATGTATATATATATGTATGTATGTTTATATATGTATATATATATAGGTATATGTATATGTATATATATATGTATGTATGTTGATTTATGTATGTATGTATATATATAGGTATATGTATGTATATATATAGGTATATGTATGTATATGTGTATGTTTATTTATGTATGTATATATATAGGTATATGTATATGTATATGTATATATATATGATGTATGTTTATATATGCATGTAAATATACATATATATATGTATGTATATTTATGCTGACGACCGTTTACCGTCCAGCGAAATGCAGCGTTTTTGTGTTTCCCGTGACCAGTCACGTCTTGTTACCGTTCATGTGACCTTGCACATGAAGTTGATGGGGTGGGGTGGGGTGGGGTGGGGCATGTTAACGTTCGTTGGAACTTGCACATGACTTTGATGCTACGGGATGAACCTTTCGTTGGAACTTGCACATGACATTGATGCTACG
>Ga0126342_10000451_pt1 | contig 44278 bp, 35 predicted proteins | sample Cyp1metagenome_FD_92528 | JGI IMG/M metagenome (GOLD analysis project Ga0126342, IMG submission 92528) | Coral microbial communities from Lord Howe Island, Old Settlement Bay, Australia - Cyphastrea 1 metagenome | ecosystem: Host-associated > Invertebrates > Cnidaria > Coral ...
AACCACGAAATATATTGGGATTTGGAGATACATGTTTTGTTGCGGTGAACTGTCAATACGGGGATATGATTGGATCGTTGATGTGTTGTCACAGGGGGTTATACTAGTTGGTTTATTGGGGATTGTTCTGACCCACAATCATGGACAGTGGGATATCAGTGGGAGTATGGAGATAAACATAATAGTTTTATGGGAGCACAAGATGTACAAACCATAAAGTGGATTTCTTCCATTAAATGGACATAATGTAGAGACATTATATTGGGTCCACAACACTGAAAAACACATAGGCTCACAATGGAGATAAACATGGTGGATTGATGGGATGGATGTATGAAATCAATAAACCATATATTCATGTGGCAGTGTGTCAAAACCCTGGTACCTAGTGAACCACAAAATAGCTGGTAAATGGATGTTCATCCCACTAAAAATGGTATTAATAGGTATTGATCCATACCCATGTTTCTAATGGTTTCTATATGGTTTGAATGGGGATAATGTTGGCATAGTGCGGCCTACAAGGTGGCACCCTCCGGGAATTAAGCGGCCACGGTCTGGTCCATGCCATTGAAAAAACACGGTCTTTTTCGTACAATCCATACAAATACAAATGTGTATGGCAAGTCCAAAGGCTAACGGCTTTTACCAAGTACAAAACTTTGGGATATGACAGGAAATGAGGATGGGTGAACCTCCACTTAGGCAGTTGTAATCTGGATGGATCAAAAGGGATAACAACCACAAAAGATATGTGGCGTTGGGGGGTTCAAACCTGCCCACAACACGGCTAGTTGGCACTAGAACTGCTCCAAACCTGGACGGGTTTGGGTCTGAAATTTTCATCCATACCCGATTCATGCAAGGTTGCACTTGGTTCAAAAGTTGAGCTGGAGAAGAACCCACCAATGGAGGCTCCTTGCCTCTTTTCCCAAAGGATAGATACAAGAGGTTTCAATTTCCGCTTTAAGTTGCTTGCATTCCCCTAAATTGGTAATTATTTTTCTTCCTGTGCATGAAGTATCACCATTTTTCAAAGAACTAGTTCCTTTTGTAAAGGAATCACTGAAAGACCTTAGGCGACAATTGGGCGGGGTGAGAAAAACCAATTTGTTGTCACTAACCTTGAATATCCCTAAAGCAAGTGGATATTTAGGGGAAACCCATGATATCTTACATTAGAATGATAAAACATCAACCCATCAATCAACTATTCACCAAAATTCATCAATCATACACAGGTTTGTCTGAAACTCGGGTATACGCCCCAGACGGCCATTTAGACAAGGAAACTTATGATAATCAAACAAGACCAACCATCATATCAAGTTGGCTGTGTATATCCGATTAGATCTCTATATAATCCTAAATATATGTGTATATAAACATATCCCATGAATATTCCATTGATCACATATTGAATTGTAATAATTCGTTAACGTGAACATACCTGAAATTTGCGGCCATTTGGGGATGATTCCCCGAATCCTAACCTTCATTCCAGTGGCGTTACGATGTGAGGTCATTATAATTCATCCATATCAATGCTCCATTTATCTACAAATATTCCATCAACATATTCCTACTATATGTGGGTAAAACAATAATAAACCATCCCCCAATCACCATTTATATAGGTGGTATGTTTACCATTCCCAGTCATGGGTGGTTGTTTTACCACCATTATTATAGATTGAGGAAGATGTCTATCAATATCCATGCTATTATGGGAATATTCATGGGATGTTTATGGGAGATATCTATTTCACAAAGCCATGGGATGCTTACCAGCATTGTAATGGATATTTATTTATTATGATGAATATTAAGGGAAGATTAATGGGATTTTGATAATGGGTGTATCAATAACGATGGGGATACAATCGGTATTGATTATTACATTCAACCAAAAGAACAAAGGATAATGGGGCCATTTGCCTTGAAAGGCAAAAATCCAAACAACATATTCCTACTATGTGTGTATATATATATATACATATATATAATCAAATGTGTATGTAGAAATGTATACACACCTGTATATATATAATATTGTATATTAATATATATATATATATAACTATGTAATACACATATTGTTCCATTGGAACCATACTGTTTAGTAGGAATATCTTGTATAGCATTAAAAACATCAAACATCAATGTATATCCAAACAACATATACATATATTTATAATTACCTAATCATATCCATATCTAATTTCTATATTCGTAGCCATATTAATCCAATACTCTGTTCCAAATTTCATGATGTTTCGATTGATATTTCCGGTAGACATCTTATAAATATACCAATAATCATCAATGTTCCATAATTAAAAAAATGGCTGCATTCCAACTGGAGACAAACTTCGCGAGTCAGGTGTGGTTCGATTGAAGGTTTGATATGGAAGTCCTCAACTTCGGATGAACATCTTCGCAACTTTTGCATTCTTTCCAGCTTCTCAAACATCTCCCACCTGTTCTCAGGCCTAGTCTGCAAAATTTCATCAGTCACTTCTCCTAGTTCAGTCCTCAGGCCTTTTTTGATTCAGGGAAGATGCCGTCATGCAACCAGTGCTCATGGCTTTTGAAAGCGTTCTTCAGGGTATCTCAACAAGGCATGTAGCCCAGCAGCATTCAGCGAAGGAACGTTACCTACAAAACTGCCCATTTTGCTTGAGCTACACTCTGATAATTAACACATGAAGAAATATACCAATCATCAGTGGCTATTCTTGTCGATGTTTCGAATACATACGTCTAGAAATATAAGCATGTTATATATGTACATCCAAACAAAATATTCCTACTATATGTTTGGATTATTGATATAGTTTTCCAAACTACATACATATATATATATATATCAATTGTTACATCAATCCACTGATGTTTCCAATTTGCCGCCTTCGCCTGCCAGGTCTCGTTAGCACCAGAGACGCGGCGTAGCATGGTCTGACATTCGACCGAAATCGTTGGGCATTTGGACGTGGGAAAATACCACTGGTAACATGTAAAAGTAGGTTAACAATATATCAGTAACAAATAGTTGGATATAGTTTCATATAGTCATATATAGTTACATATAGTTATATATAGCTACATATAGTTACGTATAGTAACATATAGTTACTGAGTTGGTATACTGGTTTATACGCCTGAATATATTCCCAGTGGGAACATATGGGATTTCAACCCACTGGAAAGCCTCCGGTGAAGCCCCGGCTGCGCGGGATTATCCCGTGTATAACGAAGTGATTTTCTCCAAGCACATGGGAAATACCTCACAAATGCAGCACGAAATGGCTCCCTCTAAATCCACTGCTTTATCATCAAATCATTGAAATAGCCAGTTGGGAGGTATATCCTATTTTCAGACACACCCAAATCCCACATGTTTTTTGCATTTTTTTCTAAAAGTAAACCCCATGAAACTACTCCCGTCATTCTTGGATACACCCATTGTTAACCACAATAGTTGATCGTCAATACTCCCAAGAATAATGCATACCCATTATTATTCCAATCCCGTTATTCCCATTGATATTGCTCGAGGCTAAAAGTCACCATTTTGGAGCTCAAAAGGCCCATGGTCAGGATTTGGCACTCGCCCTTGTCAAACGGGCATTTTTGCAAGGAAACGAGCTATACCCATTATCCTTATTATTTTGGTTGAATATAATAATCAATAGCCATAGAGTACCTATCATTGTTGATTTACCTATTATTGGTTGGTTCCCCATCTTTATCTTGCTTACCATTATTATTGGCTATACATCCCCCTTAATCCCACTATTTTTGCTTATGTTAAGTCCCATCATTCATCTCGCCACATTTTGGTTTGTTGCCTTCTCATTAATTCCCATTGATATCCCAGTAAGATCCATTCCATCAATGAATATCAATGATATTCCCTATAAATATCGATTGATATTCCCATCCCTAAATATCCATCACTATTATAACTTATATCAGGTGATAATGGATATATAAAAATCACTATATAACATGGATAGTTATTATGAATCACATGAATCACTGTATTATTAACTGGGATCCATCACTATCCCTACTTTCAGGTTGACTTCTCCCCACCTGCAGCTCCGGGATGCTCTGCGGAGCCGAAAACAGCAGCGGCTCTTCCAGCAGCGCGTTGCCGTGGCGCTGCAGCAGCTCGTCCGCTGCTGCTTCGGCGCTGCGGAAGTGCTGGAGGCCTTAACCAATGGCAGTAGCCCAACAGCTGACCCCAGCTGGATGGTTTCTTTCATGGAAAATCCGAAAAGAAAAATGGATGTTTTTTCTAGGGGTACCTTCATTTTAGGAAACCTCCATTTTTAGGAACTATAGTAAGCTGTAGTTATTAAGTGATGGTCAATTTCTGCGGGGATTTCACCAGCAAAATTGGGCTATGAAATGGTGGATTTCATCAACGACACATGGTGGTTTATTCCCAAGCATCATGGGATACAATGAGAGATTTCAATAGGGAACATTATGATTATGTGAAGCAGTTTGACACAAATTTTCAAAATCATTCCTCCCCAGTGGGAAGTGCCAAAGAAATCAAAGCCCCTCATACCCTCTGATAATTTGTTACAGTTTGCTATTGAAAATTTTCCATTTAGTTCGTTGATGTATCTATTCAAAATGGTGGATCTTTCTAGTTCGTTATTTTGGTCAGTTTACCAGAGGGTATACCATAATTATATATAATTATGGGGATATTATAATCATGAAATAACCATTGGTTTATAACCATTGGTTTATAACCATTGGTTTATAACCATTGGTTTATAACCATTGGTTTATAACCATTGGTTTATAACCATGATTATAACCATAGTTTCTCATTATTATCATGAAATAACCATTAATTATGGGGATATTATAACCATTATAGAACCATTACATAACCAGGCCGGGTATCTCACATGCAGATTGGGATTCCCCCTCAACGGATCCGATCCAGGCCTTCTTTGGGATCCACGGAATCGCCGAGTTTCAGGCAACACAGGGCCTGGTAACCCGAAAGACATAGGGATTCATAGGGGATTCATAGGGGATCTATTGATGAAATTCATAGGAAAAATTGGAAGGTATTCGAAACCACCAGACTCTGTAATCCTGAAACAATTGGAGACCGGCATTAAAAAAGGGAGGTCAATTCTGAAGAATTTCCAGGATCTAACACAAATACCAGGATGGGTCACGGTTTCGCATTGAAGAATGGATGGTTGATACGAAAAATGGCCAAACATCCCTCACATTTTTCTTCATGATGTCAATCCCATTTTGATTTTTGAAGTCTAGTTCTGGTAGAAAACGCAATTCTTGGTCTGAAAGATCCATTTGGGGTTGCATGAAAATAGGGAACCCTTGACTGACTGATTAATCATTATTTTCTCCATCCAAATGGGCAATTTTTGGGGTGTACCCAATTTTCAGACATACCCATATCCCACATTGTTGGTGAAGCATTCCATTATATTCCAGTATATTCCGATTCTATCTTCATTAGATTCATTCAAAACCGCCGCCCACACAAACAGATCAACATTGCTAATTTTTTGCCAACGTCGGTTAAACACCCATTATATCTCCATGACGGTTCCCAAATTCTAAACCGCCCTAACTTTGTTGCTTACAGCAAATCCACATGATACTCCCATGATACATCTCATTATCCCACTATAGTGCCAACTATATTTCATTTATAAACCTCATAACTTCGTTCCTTAATCAATGCGTCTTTTTTAACGCTCTAAAGTGACCCAGATGGGAGAAACATGACGACATGGACTGCCTGGTTCAGCAATGAGGCCCGCTCCAAGGCCGCAAAGCGAGCAATCTCCTCCTGGAAGCTGCTGCTGGATGGGCATGGGCCACCGGGCCGCCATAAATTGTGGACAGGTGGAAAACATATGGAAAACATGGGGATTTCAAGCCTGAAATTTGTTTCCTTTCGCCCATTGGTTCTCTCCAGAATTCGAGTTGTCATCACGTGTGGAAGATGTCTGCACCAAGTAACCTTGCAAGTGTTCGAGAGTCAGAGTTGATCCCAGTAGGCTACCAGAGGACATCAAACCTAGCATAGCCAGTTCGATGAGCTCATTGCCGATAACGACCACATGGGTAGTAGAAACCATTGACCAACTGAAAGTGAGAGCGCCATGGACAAAGGCTTCGTAGGAGCATCCCTTGATTGTTGCAGCGCTAGTGTGACCAAGGGCAGTGAAATAGAAGCCATCTCGACTGAGAGACATGTCCAAACGACTCGCATCACTAGCTTGCACAGTACCATTGGCAGATCTAATCTCCTCAATGAGTTTGTATATAGAGAGTATCCAATGTGTATAATGATCTTTTGTGGGGCAATCTTGGATACCCTAAAAATCACACTTACAGCTTGATATTGGGGTTGGACTAGTTAGAGTGCCCATTCAACCACAGAGGTTTCGATGGATTATGTGTCAGAAAAGATTCGGGGGTACCTTTCTGGACCCACAATATGAGTCATTCTTTAGTATTTGTCAATCAGTTTTTTGGGTGCTTAAAAATTTTGAGCCAGACCCGGCTAAACAACTCAGAATACTGGAAAAGATGATTGTTGATGATTTCCCGAAAAAAAATATTTCTATCTTTTTGGGATCCCCCTATAGATCCATGAAATGATCAAACTGCTGGCAAAATCAGAGATGTTCCACACAATAAGATGTGTCAAAAATCTGCAAAGGTAGTAAGGATGAAGCCTACTCTCCCCGCCCACAGGTTCTGTTTTTGGCATGCTGACCTTCGCTGCAACGAAATCAGACTTGAGTTTCTTATTCTAAGCAGGTACTTGAGATCTTCAGAACCACTCCGAAGCACCCAAACCAAACCAACTTTGGTTTATTTTGGCCCCCCAAAACCTTCAATAATCATCCAAGTAGTGCCAGTGGATGGAACGAGCATGCAGAAAATGGCGAGCCATACGGCACAACATGAAGTAGTTAAGTAGTTACTATCATAAATTACCCTCTGGTAAACCAACATAGACATAGCTATGGAAAGATCCACCATTCTTTATGGGTAAATCAACTATTTTTTATGGCCATGTTCAATAGCTTTTTGTATGTTTCCCAGGCCGGGTATCATAAATTATCGACAGTAGGCCACTGGGATTGAGCGACAGCAATTCAGCTTCTGGGATCCTTTGGTGACCAGAAAAATGCCATGGCGATCTGGTTTAAGAATCAGAAATGGCCATGAAGCCAGTCTTGGTCAAGGCCATATCCATTTTTGATGATTAAGTCGTATATCCTTATCATATTCCCTAATTCCCTAATATGAATATCTGCCATTTCTGATGGTAAGACCGCAATCTTTCATCATTTTTACATGGTAAACTGTAAAGTCCTAGACCCCGGGAACCACCTCCGTCTTCATATATAGAATCACAATATGGGTCATTATGGGTGTGGATCAAACTTGGTACCTCAAAGTGGAAGGTTAAAAACATGGTGGTCACCGCAATGGGGGCGGTTGGCTAAATTCCCATGAACTAACTGACCAGAAATAGGTACCCGATATATTTGCCCACATTCGATATATGTATATACATATGTATATCTCATCCATATATCCATATATCTCTATCTTTATATATTACGGGTTATTTACCCATCATATTTCCACAACATCTCCACACTACCCTCTGGTAAATTGTCCCATAACTATGGAAAGATCCACCATTTTTCATGGGAAAACTCACTATTTCTATGGCCATTTTCAGAAAATCACCATTTTTCATGGGAAAATCCACTATCAATGGCCATTTTCAATAGCTATGTTGACATAACCAGAGGGTACCCCCAGTGGTCGCCTCGCTGCGTTTCAGCAGCAGCTTCTCCGGCAGCGCGGCGCGGCTGCGGCGGAAGGCCTGACGGCCCTGTGCGAAGGCGCCACGCTGGAGGTCGCTGCGACCCACCTGACGAGCGATCGCTGAATCACCGGTGGATTTCCAAGGGATGATGAATGGCAATATTTCATGGGACTTTGGGAATATGATAGGAATATGATTTCCAATATAATGGCAATAATATAATGGCAATATGATTTCCAATATAATGGGAATATGATAGGAATATGATATGGCAAAATCTTGTGTAGGTATCGTGACTTTGGTGACTTTGGTAGATGGTTTAAGTTTATGCATTACACAGGTATGCATGGAAAAAGGTACACCAACAACTGGTTAATTATGGAATGTACACATCATTGTGGTGGATTTGCAGGGAGACCATGGTGATTTATCCAGATATTCCAATAAACAAACAGACCTGGAAGCTGTTGTGGCGATCTACTGGTTGAAAGGCTTCCCGTTTTCACAAGCAGTACCAGCTACTCCCATCTGCCAAACATCTTATATGAGACCTGAGAATGAGCAAATCTGCATTCGAATGGGATTTGATGTCGACTTCTAAGCCAAATTTGATGTGAAGATATCCAAGATATCCAATACTGCCATGATAATGGGGTCAACAATATGCTGTGGTGCTGAAGATATTTTTTTACCAACCAGTCAACCGAATACCAGCGAATGCGATCTCCGTTCTGAGTTGGTGCAGGCTAGCCCTCCCATTTTCGTTGGTCAAACCCCCATGTTTGGTTACTCACACCCCCCATGGTGATGGGTGAAAATTGCATTTTGCTTCCTTCAACATTTTTTGATTACTTCAATCCTGATTTGTTTAGCTTAACCACAGTTTTGGTATACTTTAAATATCTTTTCGTACTAAGTTCCAGTGCAGTTCCGGTGAACTTTTTCTGGAGAAATCAGTGGCCCCATATCCTAACTTACGGGGTTTGAAAACCCACCGCCGTTGCCTCCATGTGTCTCTCTGCCTCCGCAATGGCATCCTCCAGGCGTTGCCTCAGAGCTTTTTTTCTGTGGTGAAATCATATGAACTCCATATGTTTTCCATGAAATCATGGTTAAATCATGGTTAAAACAACATGGTTCAGAAACAATCCACATCTTGCAGCTTCAATGTCAATGTTTCTTGCTTACATTTCTGTCATTTCTGTCCATGTCATCCACCGTTGCGGATGTCCCCGGGTCAAGCCCCGGGTCAAGCCCCGGGTCAGCGGTGATCGCTGCCCAGGATCCATGGCTACCAGGCAGAAATTGGCCATACTTCATGAATATGGGATATATTATGAAAAAAGTGGATATGTATGATGGATACTTCCACTTCCACCTCAACATATCCATCATACTCAAGTCATGGCGAAAAGTTTTTATGCGAACCCCCCAAAAAAACATCGCTTCCAAGCTGGGTCTCAACATTGCTGGGTCCATTTATCATGTGGTATCCCATCTCATGAAATGCTACTTGGTTGATAGTTTTCCCTGCTATGGCTTAGTTCATAACCCCCAATAGCCTATTGGCCTATTGGGTTTACCGTTTATGACAACCGCAACTCACCCAGTCGTTGCCCAGATGCGAGAACTTCACGGTGCCGGGCGCTTTGGCAAAGTTCATTTCTAAGGCGAACCACATGGTCTCGTTGGGAGGCACCGATGGGGGCACCTCGGAAACTGGTGAACTTGGAGAATCAGTAATCCTGTTGAAATAGCCAAAACATGTCATAACTGAAGCTATTCAGCAGCTATTCAAATTCAGCGATTTGGATTTCCACCATTAGAAACTACCGAAATAAACATGAAGGTTTTTAAGACATATCTAACTATTTGAATCAGCATTTTTTTGTTTGCAAACCTCATTTCCGATCGTGGATCACTGGCCAAAGGGTGGAAAGATCCCACAACAGTACGAAGGCATTGCCTGGTGAAGTCTGGTGAATGTTGATGCCATTTCGATGGAAACTGCATGTTTCTTTTGAAGGTTGTATCACCATGTTGCTGTGTCCAATCCCCGTTTCTGGTGACAATGCGGCGGGGATACAACCAACAAACCACTATCACTCTATCTCGATACGTCGTAAATTCCAAAGCTGGTTTCATGGACATCTGATTGGAGCCCCCGGAACTCCCAACATTTGGTGGCCGAGCCAAAAGGGAATGGGGCTGAATAACAGCGGTATTTGAGGCCGTATTTCTTTGAGCACCCTTAGACTTCCATGGCGGTTGTGTGTTCACCATGAAAAAAATCATAAATCCATTGGGGATCAGCCCAAAATGGTGGAAACTAAGAACATTAATTGGGCAACTGGGCAACCATCCGGATGTGGTCTGTCAAAGATTGAGGCTCTGACGCCCTGCTCGCCATACGCGAACTTGGATGGGCTGCAAATCCATGCAATCTGCAGGAGCTGGGCATGGCCATGGAATGAGAACATGATAGGGTCATGACGTCCAGGGAAAGTACAAAGATTCTCAAGTCAGACGTATCGATCCATTTTGGGATCACCCCAAAATGAACCATCATTTGTCCAACCATTGCAGTCTAGTCAGGTCAAGGTCCAAATTCCAAGATGATAAGTACATGAAGATGCCTATTTTCCAATGTCAATCCGCCATGATTTTAGAAGTGCAAGTGTGGTGTGAGCACTTCTAAAAGCTCGGCCCCCTGAGACTGGTGTGTCAATTTTTGCTGATTTCTTTGCGATCACCATTTCTTGGTTCAACCATTCAACCGTTCAACCCTTCATTTTTCGTCACATTTCTATCCCACAAATCCACTTAGAACAGGGGTGGCAAAATCTATTTCGTCATTTTTCCACTGGGGTTAAACATCCCTAGATTGTTATGACATAAACATGGTTACCCTCTAGTAAACTGTCCCATAACTATGGAAAGATCCACCATGCTATTAATGGCTAAATCCACTATTTCTATGGCCATGACTTCAATAGCTTTTTATATGTATGTTTACCAAAGGATAATCAAATCCCCACAGTCATTCTCTTGGCCTCGCCAGGACGCATGGCAGCAGCTGCCAACTGCCAACTGAGCAGGGCCTGGGGAAATTCACCAACGAAGCTGGGGATGTGTTAAGGGATATATATAATATATATATATATAATATATATATATATATAATATAATATATATATATATATATGTATAATATATATATATATATATGTATAATATATATATATATATAATATGTATAATATATATAATATGTATATATGTATATAATATATATATATATATACACCCTCTGGTAAACGTTTACATAACTATGGAACATCACTCTTTTCAATGGGTAAATCAACTATTTCTATGGCCATTTTGTGTGTCGCAAACTGTAAACGTTTACCAGAGGGTATCCCCACTGGTTATCCCAAAAAACCGTGAAAATTGTTAATCCTCAGTGAATCACAACCAGAGGGTATCCCCGAAGATTACTAGTCAGCTATGAAATATAGTATTAGTTGGTGATCCCTCGTTTGGGGATGAAGTATGAGTAAGTCATATATGTTCTTCGTTACTAAGTCGATTCCCAAGAATGGCGTGAGGGCCTGACGTGGCCAATATCCCAAGATGTGGGTCAGTTCACCTTGGTAATCTGCTACCAACGAAGCGGTGGCTCGGGCCCCCATATGAAGGCCATGAAGACCACCATGTCCATTGGAACATATGGGAAACTCACCTGGCAATGTAACAAACCCACGATTCAAACCTCCGTTGATCCCATTAAAACCTCTATTGATGCCATTGAAACATCCATTTATGGGGTATTCCATGGTATTCCCCTCGATTTAGGGGATTTTCCAGCCAGGATCCGCGCGAAGCGAGAACCCTGCCTGCTTCCCACCCAACTGAAAGGCGCATGGCGTGGAGCGATTCTTCTCCCGGCTGGTTTCGACCTGGTAAACCCCCGGGGACAGCGGGGGAAGTGGCGACTACTCGGGCAACTGAGGTGGGAACAAAGATGGATATAAGTTGATATAACAATGGTTAAGAGAACCCCTTAAGTTGGCATATACACACACACATATGCACACATACTGATTGTATATGTAACCTCTACAACTATGGTGACATATCTACTTATAACTGGAACTGCACTTTCAAGGAGGGGGTCTTGCACCAGGCTCAGGTTTGGACACATGTTTCCACTAGCAATATGAACATGTCCACTTAGATTCCACTTGTTGAAGTGATGATCGGAACTTGGTAGCAATACAAGCTGTGTTGAACAGGTCAAAGGAAAAGTAGAACCATACCTTTCATGAACAACTAATAAAACATGGCCACAACTACTGTTTTGTCTATGATCCCAAACATTCCTGGGACTTGTTGAGTCATACAATTGAAAGGTTTGGAAATCATCACCCAGGACAAAAAAATAGTCAAACAACTAAATCGAAAGCGACAAGTTTTAAACCTACGAAATTGCCGTCGATGCGAAAAAGGTGAGACTTAGTTTCAAATAAACAGAGGGCGAACGTACCAAGGAAAAGCAGGCTTTGATGACATCCATGTTGCTGGCCAAGGTGAACTGAGTCGCATCCAGGACTTGCAATGCCCAAAGATGGAGAAACTGCCGAAGATGAAGACATCGCTATGAAATAAAGTGATATAACTTATATGATATATGATATATGATATAACTATGATATAACCGGATGTTTTTTTCGATAGCACCAGCTATTCTTTAAGGGCTTTCCCCCTCCCACTCGTCCCGGCCACGGGCCGTTCCACCGTTCCAGGTAAGCTACACGGACTCCACTGGAGAAATAGCTGGCATAGTGCAAATTCACCTTGGTGCCAATTTTTCTGGGAACATGACATGCGAAGAACTGGTTACTGGTTGGTGGTTGAAAAATTGTGCCTGAGACATAGTTGGGCAACTTTTCATTTTCGAACATCAAAGATATCTGCCTATTCATCAACCACCTTAGGGATGTCTATTTGTATCTTTCTGCATCTGCAGTTAGCCCAACCAGTTTTCCGATTCTTGGGGTGCAGTACAAACACCACAGTAATAATCTCAGATAGCCTACACAACTAAATTGTCAAGCTGGTTCCCAAATTCTGACAATCATTCCCAATCCTAGATATCCTAGATATCCTAGATATCCTAGATATCCTAGATATCATCCTTATTTTCCCCATTCACATGGGCCATTGGGGGGCCCTGGCAGCCATACCGCAGCTCCGCCAGGTTCGCCAGGTTGCTCGGGCACGTGCTGGTGGCACAGCACCACTGCCTTCCTGCTGGACGTATTTCCAGAGCCCTGAGCCTTCACCTGTCGTTGGATCATGGCGGATGGCGGTTCCGTGAGTTGACGGGGGAATTGTGGCAGATCGTGGGGAAAATCGATGGGATAAAACATGTGTTCTCACTGCAACAATCAATGGGAGATCTCCAGGATCCTAAAATGGAGGTACGTTAGTACCATATAAGGCCATATTTTGGGGGGATATCCCCTTACATAGCCCTAATATAGGCCTTATATATGGTAGGTACCTCCAATTTAGGATCCTGGAATGGCCATTGAAACAAGAACTGGAATATTAAGTACCAAGCATCTATGATTTTTGGCTTCAATTCTTTCAGCAGTAACAACATTAAATGCGATTCTGGGGGGATGTTTCTGTACACATATATGGAGATGTCAAAAAATAGGATTGATCAGGGGATATAAGCCAATGACATAATGAACCAGCATTTCAATCCATCTATCCATCTACCCCCAAAGCTTGTCTCAAACATCACTATCTCCCGTTTCTTCAACCCATCAGAGGTGGTTTCCACGTCGTTGCTGCTCCCAAATTCTTGCGGGTGAATTCTCCATTTCGGTTGACGCCGCCCTATTGTTGTAAACCCACCTTGTTGTTGTAAACACACTGTTTTCCAAGGAAATTTTGAATTTCGGTACTGCCACCCGTTTTTGGTGGTTAGAGCCAAATTTTCGTTGGCCAAGTCCCTTTTTGTTGGCTCACAATTTGGCTGCCGTAATCCCCATTTGGCTAAAATCCAAATTCTGGTTGAATCTTAGTAGCGGGTGAAATTTCCCAACATATGGGGATGGGTCAAAACCCTGGTACCCCTGGTGAACCCCAAAATAGCTGGTAAATGGATGTTCATCCCACTACAAATGGTATGTATAGGTATTGACCCATACCCATATCCTGCTAAATCCAAATTTTTGCTTCAAATCCCTCTTTTTGCTGTTGAAATCATCATGTCTGTGGTTTTTCACTACCAGGTCCTTGCCTCCAAGTTCGTCCTTGCGCAGCGCGGTGGCCACAATCTGCTGCAGGTCCACCTGGCATGCGGTGGCCTCTGTAAGTCATGTGGGATCCCAGGAAATAGAAGTACAACCCAAAGGACGACCTTTGCGGTGCTCTGGAACTTGCAGATGGTGACCCAGCACTTGTTGCTGGCAGTGAACCGGCCTGTTGAAATTCTGAAGCATGTAGTCAAAGACACTCTAAATCTTCAAGAAAGTACAAGGTGAAGTGGAATTCCAAGGACAGTACAAAGTTTGCAAGTTACAAACCCAGGCAATGACTTCTGAAGACCTACAATTTTTCGACATTTTAGGGGGGGAACCCTCTCTATCATAGGTGAAATCACCACAACAAAATGGGAAAGTTTGGATTTGAGCAATAAAAAAACATGAAATTAGCAAGTAAACCAAGTAAACCAAGGACTTGCTTGTCTTGCTATAATTGGTGCTTCCATGATGATTAGTAAAGGGTTTTTTCACCAAACTGTGGCTTTGATCCAGAAATTGGGCATTCAAAACAGAACAAATGTGCATATCTCGGATTGTAACCAAGAGAGATTGCCAGTAGCGATTATACAGCCAATTCCGGGGATATTCACCACGAAAAGCGGCAAATAATCCACCAAAACAATTTAGACCTTCATCAATGATAGAGTGTATGGCAACCGACCTAAATGGGGTACCAAGCAAACCAAGCATGGTCGGTCTTTTTTACTGAAATCACCCACTTTTTCGGGAGAAGTTGAAGGATGCCCTTCCCTGAGATTGGATTCCAGAAGAAAGAGACATCTGATTCAATCCCTTTTGATTATTTAAAGAAGCAACAAACTTGTTGGTTGTATCCCCCAAATTTCTTGATCGTAGCCCCAAGGATGGCGACAAGATCGCCAAGTTGTGTGGACGTAAGCATACTCTCTCAGTCTCGATACCCTGAAACTAAAGATTGAGTCAAAAAAAAACCAAAAATGCCCAAGTAACAAAATCAACATGATCTTCCAAAGCCATTGCTTTGGGGGTTCTCCCTCTTTTGGTGAATTCTCTACATCAAGAACGATGGATTCGCGGCAGCCCGGCCCGGCCCACCTGCTCTGCAAAACTGGAGCTGGTTGAGGTAGAGCTGGCAGTTGGAAGCTCAGCATTTTCATCCTGGTGCTGGGAAATTCATTCCACAGGGCTATCATGAAAATATCATGTGAAGATTTGACATTTTTTTCGGGAGTATCATGGGATATGATGGGATATAAAGAGATACATGACCAACAAAAAAAGGTATGCGACATGGGTGTGTTTTTTCGAATGGATTGTATCCTTCCAGTGGTGTCAACTCATTGGGGAAGTGATGATCAACCAATGGATTCTTGCGCTGGCCAGTCATAAGTTTCCTAATTCAAACAGCCACAACTGGGGGCTATACCCCATTTGCAGACGCATCTATTCTTGGACAAAGATGTACTAGACATATGCCATGTTCATGTCTCGATGAACGCTGGACACTTATATCAACATATTCAAGTCTTGTCGCCTAAGTATGCCTAAGTGACATCTTTTTGGATGGTTCAACCACTGCTTTGGGCCGGCTGGCGACCAATCCTTGGCTTTTCCACACCGAGATGATCTTCTGAATTGCTTGGCAAGGGAAAAAAACAATGTGCCAATACGGGCCCAACAAGCCAAGTATCATTATCAGTGTTGGACCCAAGTTCTACCTAAATGGATATGGTAAAAAAGGATTCGTTGATGCTATAGACAACCAATGTGTTGATGCCAAGGCCTTTCATGATCCATACTGGAATGCTGTTGGATTTTTCCCTCATTCATCAGGCACAACACGTTATCCATCGAAATGGCTAGACATTTCGGTAGATTCCAAAAAACATCACTCAACATGGCGAAACAACCGCCCCAAAGCCATCATTTGCCTTGCGATTAACCCAGAAACCATCAGGAATCACCTCACAGAGATCCCATCCTCTTCCTTCCGCTCGAAGATACAGAGCTGCGTGCAGGGGCCTGCGATGGGAAAGGCGATGCTGCAATGCCATTGGGACTGAAGTACTGGACCATGAAGGGCCCCCCAAAACAGCTTGGTTTCCTTTTTCGTAAGCCCTCACATAGGACATGTACCTTCAATCATGGACAATCTTTTAGCTGATATATATATATATATATATATAATACTATGTATATATATATATATTATGATTATATTTGTGTAAAATATTTTGTGCGAATACCTACCGACCCACGGTTCCCTAGCAATTGGGTATCTGAAATGGGTTTGTCAGAAAATAAGGGATACCCCAAAATAACCAGTTTCACGTTGCTTTTTGGTGAATAAACCATCGAAATGGTGTTTTTCCAAATTGACATTTACTCGATAGGAAACAGGGCCGGAGTTCCCACGTATGCCATACGAGCAGAGGAACCGTTGGCTTCGAGTTCCGGCAAATAGCCAACACCGCCCAGCTCTGAAATCCAATAGCCTCTGCATCGAAGGCATGGGAATTTCACCAACCAAAGACACCAAAGTGGCAATTTCAGCACCAAAATCAAACAAAAAAGGTCAGATAACTGGCTCCGAATCCTATATAGGTGGGATATCATGGGGACTTCACGGGCAAACATTCGATTTTTCAGCGATCCAACGGGACTTGATGGTGAAATGCTGCCAACCCCGTCCCAAATATCTGGATAGGAATAACATGTTGTGATTGCAATCGCTCCTCTAGCTTGGGAATGTCCTCAGTCCCTTGTTCAAACTTCCCACAATTAAATTGTAGTGGGTGCATCTCCCATCATGTCTCACCATTCTCTAAATCTGGACGTCTGCATCATCAATGCCTCCACTTGATTAATGAATCTCAGCCCTCGCTCTCCCTCTCGCTCCCTCTCTCTCTCTCTACCTTAACGGTCAAATCACTTCCCTGAGCTGTTACCCCCTTCGTCGGCCGAAGTTTGGGGATCTCTGAGCCGTTTCTCCAGGTGTGGGATTTTCCAAAGCGGCGCAAGCACTGAGAATTTGAAGGCCCTGGCTTCAATCCCAATGATATCTTGGGGGCTATGTCAAATTCCTACCGTAAGAATTTGCGGGACCCTCATATGGCTAGAAATCAAAACCCAGGTGCCCTGATGAACATTGAAATAGGTGGTAAATGGACGTTCATTCCCCCAAAATATGGTAATTTCATAGGTTTTGACGGTTTTGACCCATCCCCACATAGAGGGACTAAACTCTTATGAGGCCCAAGGTTGAAAACAATTATGCAAAAATTGCAAACTAGCGGCTGGTAGTTTTTGGGATTTGGTGGCTTCAGTAGAGCTTGGCACTGCATCCAATATGAGAATTTGAAGGGCCCTCACCTTATTTTTCCCGCTTTTTTGACACTTGAAATTAAAAACATGAGGGACTCTATGGACCCTGGACTGCGACCTTTCGGATTCTTAAATAACACTCAAGCTGCATTTGATTGAGAGAAAACGATGCAACAAACCATCAAGGAGATTTTCTGTGAGCGCCCAAGTCTCCCTGACCCACTGGAATCCCATGGCCAGAGAGCCATGTTCTTGCGCCACTCTTTCGGCCCATTCTTTGAACCTCAAGCGTTGGCAAGGGAGAGACAGATTGCAAACAAAAAGGTCATTTTACAAACCAAAACTGGACTTTAAACAGCACCAGGACCGGTGCTGTAAGCACACAACCACAATTTTCACAGACAAACATGTTGATTCAGCCAATACAAACCAAACAAAATGGGGATTCAACAAGCCAGACATGGGCTTTTTTTAACGCACACAGCACTGCTGTGGGTCTGCTTCACAGTTCAGCCTCAAACTTTTGATGCTTGGCATCCTGTTGTATCCTTCATTTGTGTCTGAAAATAGGATATACTAACGGTATACTTGCTCTAGGAAAAATGATGAACCTCTTGCCCTCGTTTAGCTCCGCAAGCTTCAACTGGTGCATTGATGCGCATGCCTTGCCGACTCGCCCTCATCTCAGTTGTGTTTCGAAGGCATGTAGGCGCTCCATCAGGTCTTGCTGTTTCAACACCTGTTTCTCTTCACTGATCGAAGTGCAGCTGGTAAGCCACTTTCATTTCGAACTTTTTCAAGGCCCTGGACTCCAACGCGATCAACTCCTGGATCAGCTGCCACAGCCGCTCGTCAACCCGAGCATTGAGCCTAGGGAAATACTATATAGTTGTAAATGTTGTAACCTCAGGTGTTGGGACATATTCGGTACCGCAAATCCAGGTGAACCTGCGCCGGTGACAAAACCATTTCAACCGGGCTTGGAATGGCTTGGAATCTTTCTTGGACGGCAATCCATGTGAAGAACAGCTGAATAACTTTCAACTAATTTCTTATGTTGGGAGTGGCCCCCAAATAAGCTGGGGTTTCAGCTGCGCCGGAACAACCATTTGCGTTTGAATCAACATCGTGGTGCCCTGCTGAACTTCCCCGCTACAAGATGCCGACAAAATTGAGATGCACAAAGACCCATAGTGGGAGAAAAGTGTGATATGTGAGCTGTCGGTTTCCTGCAAGAATTACCTGCAACAATTACCTACTATGTTGGAAACTTCAGCACTATAGCGCTTGTTTGTGAATTACACCCATAAGTGTCGCAACAATCAGCCAGGTACAGATGATTGGCCTTACACCTTTGTCAAACCACCAATCATTCATTGCGGTTTCATGTCATCATTCTGGTGGGCCAAAACCATAGTTTTTTAAGTGCCCCTCCAACAGTTCCACCATTTTTTCCAGCGAGTGACTCAGCCCTGGTCCATTCTCGTTCGTGGTCCGCATGCCGAAACGGCCGGTGCGCCGCGGCTTTGGAATCTGGCGCTTCCTGCGGCGTCAATGGGCTGCTCACCCACCAAACACAGGAAATTCATCAGCAAACACTGGCAAAGACCAGAGATTTCATCAGCCAAAACCATTGGAAAAGGACAGTTGACCAAAAACATAGGACTCAATCAGCCAAAAAAGGGGAACATACGACAAAACTACCAGAAATGAGTCCAGTGTTGGGTTATGATCCCTGGTGGCATTATGCCTTACCAGCTACTGGATGTCCATCAAGGTGGGTTTGTCAAAATGAGAGCTACGGAATTAATTACTGTTACTAAGGAAAACTTGTATGAACCATGGAATTTTGACGGGTTTTGGGTGTATGCTATTTTCAAACAAACCCAGGTATCTGCAATTTCGCGGAACAATTTCAAACACTGAACAATCTTTGCTCCATTGAGCCGCTACAGACGACCCTATTCCATCCCATTATACTGATTGTGAAATAGGGTATCCCTATTGTGGGTTGTACGAATCCCAATCAACCAGTTAGTGTAACTATTAACCCATCAACAGGGGTATTTTTATGGCTCAGTCTGGGCCACCAATCGATGGGCCCGCCCTTTCGATTTACAAAAGGGGCCATAGCTGGGACCTTACACCTTGTCTTGAGACGTGCCAGGGGTAGAGGGTAGAATCTCAGTGGCTCTTTGGGGTAAAACTTTCTTGTGCATAGCTTCCATGACAGTGACTAAATTATGACATGTACACAGAGGTCATTTTGAGTTGCACTGGGATGCACATCCAAGTGGCCCAGTGTATCTTCAAGGTATCTTCCCCAATTTTCAGCAATGTGAACCCAGCGTTCGTCCTCTTCCTCTGAATCACTGTCGCCAAAGTCAGCATTGGGACCTGGTAGCTGCATGACTTCCAGCGACTGGAGCACCGGCTGAAACCGGCTGAAACTGGCCTAGCAGGATTCGAATCATCGCACTAAAGGAGCACTTTAGCATTTAAACACTTTTTACTAGGATATCAACACTTCCTCCCAGAATTTCAGGACAAACATAGAACAGGACTAAGTCATTCACCAAGAATTGGACCACTATTTCAACATATTCACCCACTTTCACCCGGCAGTTTTCTGGTCCGCACCAGTGGATCCTGGCAATATCACCCACTGAGTCCAGGTGCTGGTGACGATGACCACTTGCGGGTGAAGGGCGAACAAGGCGTGGGGCCTCGGTCACTCTTCAATCACCATTTTTAATAGGTAAACCATCTATAAATGGGCCATTTTCCATGGCTACGTTAAATAACCAGAGGGTATTCTTCATGTCTAGAATTTCCACCAAACCAGCAGGTTAGTGGTTTACACAGTGCAAAGCATCGGTGGGTATCCTAAAAGGCTCCATCAAAATGCTCAGAAAACAAAGAATTTGACTCAAAACGCTTCTACCTTTCGGCCAAACACGTTGATAAGAAACCACTTGTGCTGAAACTGGTGGTTTTCCCTGTGGTAATGCAACCTAGAGAATCACCATGCTCGCCCATATATTTTTGAAGGGTAATTCATCTACAACTGATGAGATGGGGTCTCAAAGCCAGCCACCTTTTTCATGTCAAGGGGTTGTCAGAAACATAGCGGAAACCTCTTCTGTACATCATGCAGGATTCGTTTGTGTACGGTGCTTGCATGGCAGTTTCCACATCTGAAAGGTAGATTAGAACTGTACACGAATTGGACGACAGCCTTATCAGCTGAACAGCCACATCTCCTCAAGGTTTGCTGGTTAGTTCGCAGCAGTGCTAATTCTCTCTATCCCTACCTCCCTACCAATGGTTGCTTGACTCCTGCTTTCAACCATTGTGAGTCATCAAATACGAGTGTATACCCCAGATGTCTTCACTTTCGTGCTATATCTTTTCTGGCTGAGAAATGACGTCATTATTTTACTTCTATGCCAATGTTTGTTGCGAATATTCCCCATGCTGGTCTCATTCATCGGCTCTATGCCCACCATGCAGAATCATGCCAAAATACTCCTCCAATGTTTGCAGCGTGATTTGGTGATTTGTTGGTTCCCCGCCCAGAAATGAGAACCTGTGGCGGGAGATATGGTAAACCCATTTCATCCGAAAAAAGGAGCAACCAATAGATCTGTATGGCAACCCAGTCCGTCCCGCTGTCAAAACCACTTTTTGTTGTTCAAATCTAAACATGTTCGTGGTGAAATCCAAACTTGTGTTGTTTCATGTCGTTAAACAATAGTTTTGCTGGATACATCAGAACCTCTGCTGGTTGAATCATGTTAAACCTCAATTTTTTCGCTTGCTGAATCGTTCGTTATTCTTGGACCCCCAGATTTTTCTTCGCAAAAGCACCATTTTGGTTTGCCACTGATTTTCTCCCAGGTCTCCTTTCCCAGTCATATCCCAAACGGAGCTCCTCAAAGGACCTCCTCCATTTCCGGTCGCAGCAGAGGAAGCAGTGCGCGCAGATTATTCACATCCTCGGTGGGGGGTTTATCATGGATTATTTTGGTTATAGGATACCCGGCCTGGTAAACATACAAAAAGCTATTGAACATGGCCATAGAAATAGTGAGTTTTCCCATTAAACATGGTGATTTTCCATAGTTATGGGACTGTTTACCAGAGGATTCCTGGGATGAGAACCAGTTTTCAGATGGGAAACGTATATTATTTGAAGCCACAATGAAAATTCAATCTGAACAAAAAAAGGGCATTATTGAACCAAACATGAATGCATCATCGCTAAGAAAAATCAAGTGACCCACAAAAATAGGGTGGACCCACAAATGGCGCTGGCCACCTGTATGGCCTGAAACCATCCTTTTGAACCATTCCCATAACATCGTGGCTGAAAGGACAACAACCGACTGTGGATTGAAATGTAAACCCTTTGTAATCAGAATCTACATTGATTTTTTTGGAGGGGTATCAAACCTTGAACCAGCCCTGAATCAATACCCACATGTGGGTCAAGTCATTTTCTAGGACAGGAACATCAAGTAAAATGAAATGGTCATCTAGGCTTGGAGTTAAGTTGGCGTGTTGGGACCATGCCTATCACAAAATTCCACTTTTGCGACCCTCAGGCAATCGTGAGTCACAATCACCTTTGCCGCGGATTTTAACACCCCTTTCTTTATGATATAATGAACAAACAATCAAATCTTGGCCATTTACGTGTTTTGGTTGGTTTGAAACTGCCATTGTTGCTGCTCCACACACCCATTTCTAGGCCACAGTGCCAAACTTTACCGGTTTACCACGTCTCCGAGGATCGGCTTGGCGCTTGGGATTGTCCGAGGGCCAAATGGCCTCATGCTGCTCCACCCAATTGATCTCCTGCCATCCCAGTTAGCAAACTGATCCTAGCAAAGGGGTAGCACATTATCACCAAATTGAATGTTTTGGATTTGACTTGTACAACGGTTGCTGTAACTTGTCCAACTGCCAAGTGAAATGCAGATCCAGGAAGGCATTGGAAGAGTGAAAGAGGGATCGTTGTCATATCTGGGTAGTTTGTGTTTTTATCAAAACATGTGAATGTAATCAGCTGATCATAAGGCTTTGGCCAACGATGAAAAGGATACAAGTGTGCTAAATCGCCAGCAAACCATCAGGTCTTTTTAACAAACCCCACGTATGTTTGGGATGGTCCTATTATTCCTGTCCTCATTCCGAAGGTTAAAACAATAGGTCCTATTGGCGGGACAGTGCCATTCAGAAGCCGATGGTAAGGTTATTCGATGGGATGTGGAAGAAAAGGGGCACAAAAACTCTCAGCGAGGGTCGTTGTGGACCAGGTATGTTCCAGCATGTTCCACTTTGATTTTCGGGCCAGAAACGCAACCCTTAAAAAGAGAAGAAACCAGATTCAAAGCAGGTGCTTTGAATGCCGAACACCGGTGTAAGGAATCTCAAAGCGCCACATAATGGAATGCAAAAGCAATCTGAAGGGAGGAGTGTGAAAGCAGCCTGAAAGCAATCTGAAAGATGGTTTTGAGAAGAGGTGAGAAGAGTTGAGAAGAGGTAGGAAGAGTTGAGAAGAGCTGGGGAAAGTTGAGAAAGCTTGGAAGAGGTGGCGAGGAGCGTTGAGAAGAGCTCCGAGGAGTCCTTCCAGAAAACTTCTTGCCACATACTTGGCAGCTGTTTGAAATAATCTAGGGCCTATAGGGTCATAGCTGATCATTCTACATTGAGGTGGCGATAACTTAGAACCACACCATCTCCAAGCCCCTTCGGACTCCTGGCCGCTGGCAATGCCGTAGGGTACCAGGCAAGCTCTCAGCAACGGAAGGCCTTCTTCCAGGGAGGGACTTGGTGCCTCACGGACGTGAATCCCATGGCTGGTTCTTTTCGGAACCCCATAACCACCAATTCCTCCGATTCCTCCCATACAAGCAAAAGAAAACAACATTGCTGCTAAACATCCTCCATGATTCCAATTACCAATCCCATAGAATTCTCATTTTGACCTTCACCCTTCCGAATTTTCTCGGGGTCAAAGCAATCTGGGCAAATTTGGACGGTTCCCAAAGCAGAAATGCGGCCATTTTTGCATGATTACTTCCTTTGTTTTACCGATGAATCACCTTGTCCTCCATCTAGGTTGAACATGTCTGGTTGGTGGTTGAGCCTACCCCTCTGAAAAATATGAGTTCGTCAATGGGAAAAATATTATCCCATATATGAAATGGAAAGTCATAAAAGCCATGTTCCAAACCACCAACCAGTCATGGTATATCCCAAAATGGCATTTTTTTTCACGGAAATCGTGGTGAACTGTGGGGCTCGTGGGTGCACCAGCTGCAGCTGCTGTTGAAAGTTAGGTACCCGGAAATCCCATGTTGTATCAAATTTCCGCATGACATCGCAATGGATTCTGGGTCTATCTCAGTTTCAGATACATCCAAATAACATTTTGGTTGGTTGAAACCCCATACATTCCGATAGGTAGATAGATAGATAGATAGATGGATGGATGGGTGGATGGTTGGATAGACAAATAATAGCTCGTTTGATCGCCATTTAAATCCCTAGCGCCCTCCTGCAGCCACCAACCTCCTTGGCCATGCCATGCACCCGGCCCTCCGCTGCGGAGTGCGAGGAGGGTACGCCGCTGCCGCACATCCACAGCTTGCGATGCAGCGCCTCCTGGGACGTGGAAAACAGGTGAAGGAGGGCCACCGTGGCGCACCTGATGGAAGAGACAGACCAAGCACTAAAGTAATTCTTTGAAGAAAACTCTTTACAACTGATAAGTGGATCATATCAATTGCATCCTCCTTTCCTATTGGTTTACCATCTGGTTATTTAACAGTTTGCCATGGAAAATCACCATTTTTAATGGGAAAACTCACTATAAATGGTCATTTTCAATAGCTATGTTAGTTTACCAGATGGTAGCTGGTACTTTTGGTTGTTCAAGCCGCGCCTCAGATCGCCGTTCCCGCGGTTCCCAACAGATGGGCTGTGCCAGGCGAGGCCCTCCACGCCAGCCCTGGTGAACCGTGCGCGAATCCCAGAGGAGCAAACCTCACGGATTTCAGATGGGGCAAAGCTATCTGGTTGGTGGTAATAATTGGATAATCATATTGGATGATATTGGAATAATATAACACTGATGATTGTAATATCTGGTTGGTGGTTGAGCCTACCCCTCTGAAAAATATGAGTTCGTCAATGGGAAACATATTATCCCATATATTATTGAAAGTCATAAAAGCCATGTTTTAAACCACCAACCAGCTACTAATGTGGTAAACCCAACAAAAAAGTCCGGATCTTACCAGTGCTGGAAATTCTTTTTTGGGTTTACTTACTAAGGAGACAAAGGCAATTTTGAGTGAATACAGATTTTAATTGGTTAGTATCCATTGAATAATACGAATAGTAGTAGGAATAATAACATGATTAGAACGATTTCGTGGGTCTTCAATAGGATATCAACCAAAGAAAGATTGATGGATGCGTACGATGGGTATGACATAGGAAAAACCGTCCTTTAACCGACAGTATGGTGATCTAAGGGTTGGTTCTGGTTGAAACATGGTTCTGAATGGGTATTAACGCCATATAGATGGCGCGTCGCCAATCCTCCCCTAATCATATTGAACATTCATCACTCATCTTTACCTTGACATGGGGTATTCTTATTAGATGGATGGGGTCAAAGGGTCAAAACCACCATTTTTCGTCTGAGAGCGTTGTTGGTCAACAGAGCTGGTGTATTGCACTTTATCCTCAATATTTTCTGTTGTGATGAAGGTTCATTTTCTCAAAAGTTCCACAAATTCAAGAGCAGTGGCAAACCGTTCTCAATTGTTTTTTCTCGGCTTGATTTGCTTTCCTTCTGCTTCTCGGGTGTCCCTTGCTTCGTCGGCATCCCTGGGTCCTTGTTGCACCAATCTACCAAATCATCTGATTCAAGGCTGGCAACCCCCTCCTGGCCTGCTTGGTCTTTCTATTGTTGCTGTTGTTGTTGTTGTTGTTGCTGCTGCTGCTGCTGCTATGGCAACTATTATTATTGATATTTACTGCTGTTACTGCTATATAATTACTACTGCTACTTCGATTCCCATTAGTACTACTTTCATCATGATCCTCATGATCATGACTATCATGATTATCTTTATGATCGCCATCTTGCATCATTATCATTCTTGATTTTTTCTTGCCCTTCTTGCTGATCTTCACCTTCATGAATCACCACACCAAGCGGCTCCCCGCAGGGCACGGCACCCGGCGACTGTTCAACAAGGCTTCGCTCAAGAGTTCCTGGAGGCAGCGGCATGGGGATGTCATTTGATTTGATCAATATATAGGGCATATGATAGAGGGTATGTATATATATATATATATGCAGATAGATAGATGGATGGATGGATAGATAGATAGACATACTGGAGGGTTTCATTGTAATATGTGATAAAGCTAAAATGGAGTCTATATGTATCTGTATATATATATATACACATACATATACAAAGAGATATAATAATTCAACAATTAAATTTGGATTCAGCCAACAAACAAAAGCTATGTTAATGGATACATGGATATCCTGGTGATTTTTCATCAACAAACATTGAAATGACATTGACACTCAACAGGATCTTTTTATGTGATTTTTGATGTTGGAATTCTTGGACGACTCCAACATTTCGGAGATGTAGAGGCTGATCTATCAGAGATCACTGACCAAACATGGGGATGGACACCATGAAACGCGTCGTGCAAGGCGAAGACGGCCTGACCAATCAAGCAATATTTCAGATCTCGTATTGCGATGAATTGGTTTGAACTTCTGAATATTGTGGTGATTTTGTCCAATTCATGGGTGCTTTACTTTTATTTTTTTGGTTCTATGTTTCTTGTTTCTTTCCTCTTATTCAAAACAAACTGTTGATGGATAGTAGCTAGCTACAAAAAACTGAGATTGTGGGCCCCAACAAGGACTAGAAAAAAATGACCGAAGCTGATGGTCAGTCAATCGAACAGACCGAAGATGCACGGCGGTCGGACTTCCTATTCTATGCAAATTCTACAGTACACACCTTGTTGACAAGTCAGCATTGTTCAAAACCCGAAATGTCGTCCCTTTATTCTGGTGCGATTGAGATTTCCCATGGATTGTGATAGGTTCCATAATGGATAGTGTAACCCGCTGTTTAGCCAGGGGGTTTTTAGCACTGGGAATTTTTGGCGACGGCAAGGCCTTACCTGGGATGATGAGCCAAACTCGTCATGGGACCCGCCAAATGATGTAGTGCGTTCATGGCCAATCTTCCCTGTGCAAAAACGAATTTGTAGCTGGTTATTTTATATCATTTGTGGTGACAGATTCAAATATCAACCTATGCCTTCACCAAAGACCAAGTTTCGTTCATATTTGATGGTTTACCCATCCAGCCGGTTGACCCGCACATCAAATCAATCAAATCACTGTTGGTGTATCCAATTATGAAGCAATCCAAAAGCAATCCAACCATTTGATTTACCCGTGTGCTATTGTCAAAACATGGTAGGTAGGTTGTTTAAAGCAACCCCCATACAGATAGAACAGATTAGAAACGTAATGTCCCACTAAAAGTGACGAATTAGGGGGTATACCCATATGGCACTGAGTCAAAGCCCCGGCAACCTAACTTTAAAATATCTGGTATGGCTGGACGTTTATTCTGCCAGTCATATACCCTCTGGTAATTTAACATAGCTATTGAAAATGACCATTTATAGTGGATTTACCCATTGAAAATGGTGATTTTCCATAGTTATGTTAAATTACCAGAGGGTAGTAACAATAGGCCACCCATCCCCAGCCGAATGTCTAACGTCGCCTCGCGGAGATACGGCAGCTGGAGCTCCTTCAGCTTGACGGATTGTCCTGGGAGAACCGAGAGTCGCGAGAAGCGACTCTTGGAGAGGACACAGAAGCAGAGGGATTTCAACTACCCTCTGGTAAACTAACATAACTATGGAAAATCACCATTTTTAATGGGAAAATCCACTATAAATGGCCATGTCCAATAGCTATGTTAAATTACCAGAGGGTATCACATTCTTGAAAAAGCTATTGTACCTACAACTATCACCGTGATTACTAAGCTATGATTTTCCCAAGAATTACAAGCAGGGAATGTGGATATGTTGGTAGTTATTGGGAAAATGACAAGTTTCCAACAGTAGGAAACAATATGAAGACCATAACAACAACAATAATAACAAGTAAACTTTAGAGACATTGGAGCAATCGTTTGTACTAATTAAGACAATCATGATAATTGGGGATTGAAGCACTAATAGACATTATCAACGATAATTGGGAAACAACTAAACATGTTTTAGTATAACAAGAATACTTGTGACATAACATCAATTAACAACAATAGCAGCAGTAATATGGTATACAACACCATAATAAACAATAATATGATATATGGTATATTGATGGTATATATTGATATATAATATAATGTCTAATGTATATGTGTACCATAATGCATCTTTAAACAACGCCCAACTCATCGCCACTGACGTTTTTTCTTCGGAAATTACTTGGAGGATCACCGTCCATGGCGGTGGCCCATTGGAATATCCTGAAAACCACTGGAATTGAAGCAACAAGAAACGAGTCTTAAGCAACGAAAAAACGTTGAAAAAATTGACTGACAACTGGCAGAATGAAGAACAAGAATGAGAATGGACATAGACCATCCCAATTACTTGGGATGTTCAAGGCACAAGCGGCCCTAAGCATTGGCATCTGTACAAATCCGCAATTTCATGGTGAAATTCTCATTTGGGTTGGTAAAAATATACACCTAATTCTTTAGATAGTTCGCCGCCCGACCCTTGAAATCACAGTGATGTTCTTAGAATTTCTTGGATAACTGATCATATAACCGGTTCATCATCCTCAACTATCAAAAATCATCATATAACCAAGTGGTTTATAGCCATATACCAGCCTGTAAATCATATAAATCATAGCTATATTCTCGGAGATAGATAATATAACCCTTTAAATCATATAGAGATCATATAGAGATCATATATATCATATATATGATATCTATGATATATATGATATATATGATATATATATATATATATGATATATATATGTATATATATGTATAGAGATCATGTATAACCACCCATGATTTTTGGACCGTTGATCCTCTGTTGTGCTACCGGGCTCCTCCCATGGAGCGGCCGCGTGTGATGGCCTCGGGATCGTCCATCATTTTGTCGTACGCCTCGCGGCAAGGGATGGCTTCAGATTTGTCTAACGGTGTATATATATATATATGGGTATGGGTCAATACCTATAGATACCATTTTTAGGGGGATGAACATACATTTACCAGCTATTTTGATGTTCACCAGGGGTACAAGGTCTTGACCCACTGCCATATATATGCCATCAAACATAGCTGGGAAATCCCGGATGGCATTTGAATGGGAAAATCAATGAAAATCATCTACTGGTTGGTGGTTGAGCCTACCCCTCTGAAAAATATGAGTTCGTCAGTTGGGATGATGAAATTCTCAATATATGGAAACATATAAAATGTTCCAAACCACCAACCACATATATATATATATATATACACATACATTACATAACTTTACTTTACTTTACACTACATTACATTACATATTATAGAACTAATACATGTGTGTATATATATATAAACATATAACATAATATGTGTGTATAAATAAAATTATGGGGATTAAGGTTTCATGTTTATTTGGGCTAGATACACCAACCCAAAAAGCAGGATCACCAAGCAAAATGGAGGCTTATCTCCAAATTCGTGGGTTGTCCAATCAGTGTTGGGGATCTCACCGTTGGTTTATCATCTGTACACCCATCAAAGGGTTGGACCACTATCCCATTGTGATGTTGAAAAACCCAACAAACATGTTTATTCAATGTTGATTCATTGGATCATATATTTGGCCAAGTGATTTCCAATACATTGGGTCTTTCAGTCGTTTTTTTTTCGGGTAAAACGGTAAAACCATGTTGATTTCACCACTGGATGGAACCACTGCGGATCCTGTACAGCACAAAACATCGACGGTAAAGATGGTTTAAAACACATCTAAGATGCGGACGCTGGAGAACATCCTGCACGAGCCATGCCCGAGCTAGTCTTCAAAGAGCTGGCTTTAAGCTCTGATATCTGGTGATCAACTTGATAGTAAATCCATAAATCCACTGATATCTGGTGATATTTGATATCTTACAGATGTAATATAGTAAATCTTTTGATATCTGGTGAATCAGCCGACAAAATTTAACACGGAACGGGTGGTATTGCCCATCCCCACTTGGAATTCGCCGCCTCCTTATGGCTTTTGGACCACACCACTGTTGTTGAAGAACTGGATCCCTCCTTTGCGCCGGATCTGTGAAGTGGCATCTCACAAAAAGCTGTTTTCCCTTGGGATTGGTTACAACTTCCCCAACATGAGAGGATGTTTCACCCCTGCAGTTGAGTCAACTTAGCCCCCAGAAAGCTAAGGGAACATGCTATGGATATCATCGGTGGTCGCCCCCTCAGAATTTTCCCTACATCTCATCCGATTCTTTTGGGGATGCAAACGTTTTTTTCTGGCTCTCCAATATAGATCCATTGCTGATCTAAAGGGAAGACGCCAAGAACTCAGCTTTGGAAGATGATTTTCCGCTTGGATTCCTGGGAAATCTGAGATTCCGGGGTCAATTTGAAACTGTCGAGGACAGCTCAATGGTAAAATAGCGAGGTGCCGAGGGCCAAATGTAGAGCACACCTTGCCTTGGGAGTGGTGCGAGTCGCGCCACCGGTAGTTGGAATGAAATCAACCCGGCTGAGCGAAGCTCTTTCAAGAAAGGGACCTGAGATGTTGGTTAGCAGAAAAGTTGGGTTCACCTTTGGAACGAAAGAGTTGAACTACCAAACTATGACTAACCTTCGACAACCGCGACAAAAGTTTACCCTGTACCGGGAAAATGGCATATTACCAGGTGAAAAATAGAAAGACATTCGACATGTGGCCATGGGTCAGTTCACCCTAGTTTCCTTCAGTTCACACCATAAAAGATTGCGGGATGTATGGATGTTGTGGTAAAGCAGCATTTTTTAGACACCATCACCACATTCGAAGTTTCATGACATTGGCTCCTACAAATGATGTCTATGCGCCCCTTCTATGGTTGGCTTTACCACATAGCTATTGACCCCCCAAGTGGCGCCCGAGCGCGACAAGTGGCGCACAGGGCCATGTCATACCCGTGCGATGATTCTGGTCCACCTCGGCGGTTGCGACATCCACTAGGGTAACACTTGGCTATGAAACATGGTAAAGAATGGGATTATAATGGGATAAACCATCTACTAGTAGGGATTAAACTTTGAGATGTCGTTGATATTGGTTTAATTTCGACTTCAGTTCAGTCGGGAAAAACTATCCAGTTAGTTGAATTAACCTCACTCGATTTGGCCAGAACTGCTGGCTGGTGGTTGACCAATCATTGGTATGGCTTGTAAAATGTGGTGGCCTTTCCTCAAACTGGGTATAACAGGATAAACATGGGAAGACAATCCACTTGTATCCATACAGATGGAAAGGGAAACTGTATTTCTTTGGGTAGAAATTCTCCGCACTTGGTCGTTTGTTGCCTTCAAAATTTAACTGTCGATGGGATATGTGGGAAATCCATCTAAGCCAAGGACAGTGGGATGGTCATCAAGTCATCATGTACTTTTCATCTCCGGAAATGCACGAGAGGGACTAGGGAAGCCAGAGAAGCCGCCGACGATCCAAGCACCAGCCACACGGTGTTGGCATTGTGGTGCTCCCAATATGCTGCCCGGGGGCGAACTTGTTTTCTGATCCCTGTTCCACATATCGAAGCACCTGTGCTGTTTTTTCCATGAGAAAGTGCAAGTTGCCATCATGCCCAAAGCATGTCCCTCCAGGAAGGACCTAAGGATGGGCCACGAGATAGCTGGAGAGCCATGACGGAAACATAGCGATCCAATTCAGGCTCAAGCTTGGCTTGGTTTCCTAGCTCCAGCTTTGTTCGGCAAAAACTCGGAGTTTTTAATTCGCCTGGCACAGCACTGGGAAATTGGCGCTGAGGTAGCGATTTCAGACGATCCAGAAATGGTTTCAATATTTAGACAACTACCAAATTGAATGTATCAATCTGACTGAATCGATTTGGTGGATCCAAAAAAATCCATTATAGCAACATGTATCACGACTGAAGGATTATGGATTCAACGATGATCCAACGGAGGAAAAACATCGTTTTTTCCATGATATGATACATCCCACCAACAAACAAAAGTATGTGAACATGGATTAATACTACCCATGAATGCAATCACATTCAAAAAAGTTAACTAATTAATCCATATGATAATCATCATCCATTGATCCATCAACAGAAAGCATCAATCCACTCAAGGGCCGCATCCGGGTAGGTGGACTTACCATTCTCGTGGTGAACTGCCAAGAATGTGAGTACCTTGTTGCGAGTTAAGGACCCTGCCATAACAAGCTATAGTATAAAGAAATCCTTCCTATAGGTTCAATTACACTCTTGATCCCAATTCGCACTGGTTCACTCCACATTCTCATAGCTTACTCTCCAGCACTGAAACCGATGGAACATCCGCAGTTTAGTTCGACGACTGGCAGTTTTTTTTCTATTTAACGTTCGGGGATTTCCCAGCCATCTTTGATTACAGACATGTACCCTCTGGTAAACTAACATAGCTATTGAAAATGGCCATAGAAATAGTGGATTTTCCCATTGAAAAATGTGATTTTCCATAGTTATGTTAGTTTACCAAAGGTTAAATCCACATTTTTACGCATCCCAGAGGCCTACCGTCCTTGGCCGCCAAAGCACATGCAGCCACTCGGGGTTGGTGCTGCTGCCTTCCTCTTGCGCGCTGCACCAGAAGACGTTGTCTAAGCCAACCACCAGGTCCTGGAAGAATCACCGTTGATAAAAATGCTAAAAGGTAGAATATCTATGCTTCATCAGCTAATCTATGTTTCATAAATATAATTAACATTTAAAATTGATATTTCATGATGGAGATGAAAATGGAGCTTTGATGGTACCACGTGGTAAAAAAGAGGGATAGTGATGGGAGAAACATCATGGACATTTTGGGGGAAATATCATGGGCAAATGTCATCAGCTACATGGCAGACCGCTAGGAAATCCCAAATGAACATCTGTGAATGAACAAACCATGAGGGTACCCTCCATTTTGCCTGGGGAAAATAGGGCAACATTTTAAGCGCTTTCCCATTCGCTGAGATGTTCCAGCCATGTTCCTATTCCACCTATCCAATCCAATCATCTGGGATCCCAATAGCTTTGGAAAATGGCAACGGATCCTCACTTAGTTGGGGTGACTCAAACCAGAAACAATGATAACCATGCCAATTCTTGCAGATGTGCAACAAGCCAACAACAACATGCCCGCAATGACCCGCCTTCAATGGCCCCGTGAAAATCATGACGGTAGATTTATGGCATTAGGTTGACAGCTGGTTGGTGGTTGAGCCTACCCCTCTGAAAAATGATGGAGTGAAAGTCAGTTGGGATGATGACATTCCCAACTGAATGGGAAAATAAATTAAATGTTCCAAACCACAAACCAGACATTCATCCTTGCGATTCGTCAGTATTTGGATTTCGCGTTTGGGGCTGCCATTTGCCCGAAAGCTACGGAATTCCATGCGAGAGTGCAATCTGCTGTGTTGTTTCGGCGCGTGTTTTTCGCAAACAGCGAGCATACAAACTATAGATTTTCCTTGCACTTCATTGCATTTTTGCGTTTTCCTAAAACAATGCCAAATTACCTTTTCAGCCATATCTTAAAAAAACTCTGTCATATGAAGTGCTTCGATCCGTGAACCAAGACCTTGACAAACCGTAAAACCTCAAAAAAACTTGATAAGAACCCAACCCTACAGAAAATCTAAGCAACCCCCAAGCCAACCCTGAATCAACCATCAATAACCGCATTTTTTGGTTTTCCTGTGTGTAACGCCACAGGTTTTCACGACCGGGGAGGTCCGTGAATAGCGGGGCCGATGGGGCCAGCGGGATGGTAATCCAAGTTTAACCTCCAGGTTACTCGCTGATCAGTTAAGATTATAATATATACTATATTCCACATAAGATTCCTGAAATATATATATATAATAATAATCTATGACTAGTGATCAGTAGAATCTAAACTGATCTTAGTAATTCAGGAATCTATGACTACTGACTACTGGATTCCACATTGATCCTCACTTTATCTTATGGATGGGTTGTTACTGAGGTTGATTTCAGAAAAAACAACTCTTACATAAACTATTTTGGGTGACGTCTTCGCCCCGAATTTGGCTTGATGAACCGGGCCATCCGAAAATCTCCTCTGGGCTGCTCTCATAGAGATCTGCAAAGACTTGACGCACCTAGTCACCCAAAACCCTGGATGGGACACCCAAAGTTGATGTTGGTGAGATCTGTTTGGAATGATTTCATCCAGAAATTAGAGAAACTGAAGCCACTGAAATGGGGAGCCACTGGGATCTTGAGTGAGGAGACTGACCACCAAGATTTATTGTTTGCCAACAGGAAGAGTTGAATCCATCATCGGAGTTCCAGCTGATGGGAACTAATCCAACCATCGGGAGTCCAATCAGAATCGGAATTCACAGCCTCGGAAATGAACATCATTTTTCTGCAAGAACTCAACATCTTCGGAAAATCAAACTATCTAACCTAAGTTACATGAGCATCACGTATAAATCATCTATTTTCCTCGGTTTGCCATAGTTTCTCCATATTTTGATGTTCAAATGCAATTTTCGGTTGTTCAATCAGTTCAATCCCTCAGTTTCAATGGTGTCTCGATACCCTGCAAAATCAGCCCATTTCTCGGTTTCATCCCCTACAAGGTGGTGCCCTCTAGTGATGGAACGTTGGTTTATAAACCATAGTATGTCAATATATCCCAGTTATAAGTTGGTTTATAAACCATAGTATGTCAATATGTCAATATATCAACCATAAACCATCGTGAAATTGGAGTTACTTGCACGCACCTACAAGGTGGTGCCCCCCAAGTTACAAGTTGCTTTATAATCCCATTAACTATAGATATATCACCAACAAAAACCATAGCTATTGGAGTTATAAACCAACTGGGGCACCATCAATCCCCTGATTTTTCTGTGGGTTTTCCCCAAATTTCAATCCATCGCGCCTTGGGGTGCATCCGCGCAGCCCAAGCGAAGCTGCCGTGGGGCAGGCCATGTTTGGAGGCCATGCCTTTGATGCCCAGGTGCTGGTCCTGGGCTGAGGAGATCAGAATAGTATCTGGTTGGTGGTTGAGCCTACCCCTCTGAAAAATATGACTTCGTCAGTTGGGATGATGAAATTCCCAACTGAATGGAAAAACATCTTACAAACCACCAACCAGGTATAGTTGAATCTATGACAAACCCATGAATAGTATAGTTAAATCTACCATAAAACCATCGAATTCAGCCACTGATGATACTTCCCCATCAAATAGTGGATGATAGTGGCTATGGGGATGTGTAGCAGGATATGATAGGAAACTCATGAAATTTGTGGATATAAGAGGGATATTACAACGCATTACAGATTACAACCAGTTTGCATTGATGTTACAACCTGCAAGTTGGTGCCGTGCAAGTTACCATAAATCCAAATGAAATTGGAATTTTAAACCAGCTTAGCTAACTATGGGGCACCACTTTGTGGGATATCAAATATCATGGGGATTTTTCATGGGGATTTTTGATGGGAGAGATCCAGTTGCCAACTCACCTCCGGTTGGAGTTCCAGCAATGCTAAAAGCAAGCCTTGGGGACCATTCCCCCGATACATTGTGGCTTCTAGGCTCAAAGCCCATTTAAAGCCTTTCTGAGTTGGCGATGCCATACAGAGTGCACGCTTGAGCTTCAAAGTCTCTGCCCACTAGAGACTAAAGTGTGTCTGGAAGACTGATTAGATATAGTAGGAAACCCATCAAGCATGTGGATATTGTAAGGGAAGCCTCGCAAACTTGGGGTGAAATGCCAGGGGATGTAGCCAACAAAGATAGGAATGTCAAAGTGGGGCTGGTTGGGATATGGGCTGATCCCCTAACCCGCTCCAAATAGCTATTTTCAGGTAGCCTATGTTCAGGCGAAAAATCCTTTCCCTTATGTCATTATATCCCATTAAACCATGTGAAATTCCAGATACATCCCAATTATTGATGAATTCCAATAATTCCCTCAAAACCTCCATTTTCGAAGCGTTTTCCAATTGGCAATATGGCAGTGTGTCAAAACCTTGTACCCCTGTAGTTCACATCAAAATAGCTGGTAAATGGATGTTCATCCCCCTAAAAATGGTATTAATAGGTATTGATCCATACCCATATCACATCATCTACCATTCTTCTACCCAAGCCTACCTACCCATCTACCATTCTGGCCATTAAAAATGTATCTATAGGTATTGACCCATACCTATATTTGATTTCCGGAAGGTGTTCACAAGGAAAAAAAGGGGCCTCCGAATTCTCGGCCGAGCATCCCATCGTTGAGGCCACGCTTTCAGGTCCTGTTGGACCTTTTGCGCTTGACGGGCTGCCTGGGCAAATAGATAGCACGCCTGTTTTGGGATCCAAACTCGGCATTTTCCAATCGGAAAACACACAAAAAACGGTTTCATGGTTTGGAACTTGATTCTCGGCACTTCAAGAAATGGCAATGTCGAAGTGCTAAATATGATTTTTTCAAACCTTATTTGTAGGGTTTCATGCTCGTGTTCACGAGGTTGAGGGGGGCACCAATGTCTAACAAATTCCAACACTGCAAACACACTTGAACGCACACACAGACACACAAGTAAAACGATTGAGCACAAGGAAACGCCTGAAAAAACGCATGATACTCTGCGCAGTATTTGGTCCATGGCATCACCGCTGCAAAACCAATCGAAAGCCAAGAAAAATCCATCATGGTTCAATATTTTCATCTCCAGCACACAACACCAGTAAATACTTGGCTTCTCATACTTTTCGTTGAACCCCCCATGTTTGGTCTGTTTGGTTGCTGAAATCCATTGAAACTCACCATGCCTCGCCCTCGACCTTGTGCCCATCCAGCAAGCGCAACAAATCGTCGTGCCAAAGTTCTTCGAAGGCGGCACATTCGGCGTTGCTCAGCACATCAGTGACCTTGCAAAACCCCCTTCGCCCGGCTCAGCCAAGACCAAGATCTTGGAGATTGCCACAATCCATTGCGGAAATCCCTACTAAACTTTTAAAAGCTAACGGAATCGTGTGGGATGGTGAAAAACAGGTTTGTAATCAACACAAAAAACAATTTAAACAACAAAAAATGGGACATAACACAAATCTACACAAATTTGAAATTGGTTCGTGGCAACAAATTAGAAAAAACAATGCGATCTTAAAGTGGGGTAGATGCAACAAGAAAGTCCAAGCGGAACATAGCATAGGTTCCAGAAATTTAGGCATGATCGTTTCCATTTTTGAAAGGTGGTGAAACACATTTCAAAAATCAAGTCCAAACATAGTGAATTAAGCTAAATAGTTTGTGCTCACTTAAGAGCAATGAAGTAATCAATCAACTGTAAACAATCATCCCGAAAACATCCAACAGGATCAGCGGCGCAGAGAACTCTGCAAAGCAGAGCAGTAGCAAATTGCGTGACATCTTAGAAAAGTATTCGCCCAAACATCAACAGTGGGTTATAGTGGTGGGTTCTTAGAGGTTCCACCCCTTTAACCTGCTGATGACAAACATCCATATGTTCCATTTTTCCCCCTTTGTGCTGCTCCCTCAGGTTTCTGCCTCACCCCTACGGAAGGACAATGAAAAATTATGCGGTCATTCATGCAGCGTTTTTCAGAAGCTGCGGCGTGGCGAAAATACAAAACGTGCGCGGCTATGTAGGAAAAACACTATACTATACATGAAAAAATATGCAGGTTCAGCCAAGGTCAGTCATCACACGGGAAAAATACCGCCATGCAAAAAGAAAAACATGAAACCTGCCCGACCAACCACACAACCCGTTTTGAATGTAAATGCAACAACCTAAAGTCCGACAACAAATTCATCTTCCATAGTGTGATATATGTCCAATCTAAGATTCATGTATCCCTATCACCCGCATCCCAAACTTTGACGATACAATCGCAATGTTTGCTGGTTCAACATCCCATTCTTACTTGTTGAAACAAATTTTGATAGCTGACTCATGATACTTCTTTGTAAGCTACACTTTATGGTTGATTAAACCCAACATTGACAATGGGTCCCAGGTTGAACGGTCCTTTTTTTTCAATGTTTCAATCCCATTTTACCATCATCTATCCGTCATTTGCCCAAAAATTACACATCATATCACATCATCTACAATGTGAGGCCCCCAAGATAGCTAAGTTGGTTTATAACTCCAATAACTATGGTTTATGGTACTTATAACTATAGTTACTGGGGCTTATAAACCAACTTATAACTGGGGGGGCCTCACATCATCTACCATTCTTCTACCCAAGATCTCCCGATTTTCCTTCAACGATCTCCCTTGGAAAAATTGCGGGGCCAGCCTGGTATACCCTTCGGAATCATTTACCTGTTGGACCCCTCTATTAACCAGTAGGACAAGCACGTCTATAAGACTATCCAACCAATTGGTTTTTCATTATCCCATGATCAATCCCATTACATATACCAGTATATCTCCATAACATGGTTGTTTTGACACCCAATCGCATACCAAGTGGTATAAACACCAACTGCTATGTTGATTCCAAATCATTGCCAATCTTAGATACCCTGCAAAAAAATAAATTCTTTGCTGGTTAGTAGATATTCCCATTAATACCACGGTGCGGACTGCGACATCACTGCAGAACTCAACTATCCCAAGCCGTATTGGCGGAATAGCAGGTAAAACACTTAATTAGAAACAAAGGAGCACATGCAAGGCAATAAACAACGACCAATTAGGTGTACGAATTATGGTTGGCAGCGACGCTTGTAGATCAAAAGACTAAAGGATTAAAGTACCCATGTAAGATTGACCTAGAAATTAAATCTATACCCCATCATATATCGCCACTATATCGCCTCAATATCTCCCGCGGTCTCCCACGTTGTCCCCAAAACTCGCCAGTCCAGTGGCAATGCACACGCCGAAGTCCTGAAAGGTCGCCTTGATCTTCTCAGCGCCATGGTGGAGGGGAACCAGCAGCGGTGCCAGCTCCTGCCAAGTGAAGTGGGTCGAAGAGTTGATGAAATCCTGCACCAGTTGGAAACAAGTGGTATGAAAGATGGTAACTAATGGAGTATGGGCAGTATGGGATAAACCATCAAAGACTGTAGGTGGGATGTTTACCATCTACCAGCTGGTGCAGGATTCTTCCAAAAGTATCTTTGGCTGGGGGAATCTCTAGTCAAACATCCTGATCTCTCTGGGACAGTCACAAGCATCTTGTTTCAGGATGTTTTTTCGGATGAAATCCCCACTTTGGTTGGCTTAGATCCCATTCTGGCCGGCGAAATCATCATTTTTTTTGGGGGCAAAAATGGACAAAATACTATGATTAAGAAACTAGGATATGAATTAACTTACGCTTTTGGGGACTGTATCCCTTACTCACCATCGTTTCTGACCAGGGGTCGCTCAGTGAGGGCGCTCTCAAGTGCCGGTTGGTGGTGTAAAGGCCCATGCCACAATCTCTGAACATGTCATGAGCTGAAATAGATGGTTCATGATGGTTCTATTTTCAAATAGCGAAATCAGCAAAATCAGTCATGTTAGTCTACCAAACCCAAATTCAATTATAAATCTCGATCGTTTCATGGGATTAAGTCGGGATTAATTGAATTTTCATTTGCAATTCTTTTCATAGTCATGTTAGCTTACTGGAGAGTAATCATCCACTATCGCATTACATCCCCTTTAAATCCCCTTTAACTCCCATGGAATCCCAAGTTTTTCATAGGTGAAATCTGTCATTCTTACCCCTTTTTATGGGTAGTCAAAATTGGGCACCCCGAAGGATGGCTAAGACTAAAAATAGACTAACATCCAATAATGTCCTTTTGGTAAAAATAGAGGGGCCGGTTTGGTATAGTACCTGTTGTTAAAGGGGTTTCTCCAAACCCCTCTACTAATCAACCAACCAATGGGAAAAGGACATCTATGCTAACATCTGTGGTCCCCTAGGTCTTTAAATTTGACCAAGACCCGATGGCTGTTTGGCAAAATCAAGCGGCCTCGCTAGACATCACGGGAAAGAAGGCTTCGCCACTCCGGGGGCCACGGGAAGAATAGCCTCGCCAGGTCACATAGGGATTTCACGCCAAAAAAACATTGGGCACTTCACCAAAAACGCGGTTTTTATGGATATATTTTGGATAATAAATTGGGATATAATGGCATGTACAGCCAACAATATTGGATATGCGTGTGTCTGAATACAGGTTGCATAACCGTCAATTTGGTGCAGTTTTAGTGCGGAGAATGGTGATTAACCATCGAATACTATCTAAATATTAGTTCGTATCCCCTACTAATCCCAAGATTTCGAACTATTGAACTATCTGAAGATAAAACTATCTAACCGATATCTGAACTATAGAACTATTTATCTATATTAAAACGCCCCTGATTCTCACGGCCATTTCCGCGGCTAAATCCACCCGCCTTTGGCCATGCCCTGACTTGGATGGGGGATCACCTTGGCATGCGAGGTGCGAATGGATTGTCCATTTAAAACCTCAACTGATGAACAAAACCACTTGGATGTGCTTTATACAACTGGATGACCCGCATATAGGCCAAATACAGCTGGAGTATTAATATAATTGCTGGTTATTACATAAAGACTTCCTAACTGGGATGCACCCCCTAAGCAGCAGTAAATGGCTTATACCGATATTGAATGCTTCATAACCAGCTCCATAAGCTGATCCTATGCGGTCCACATCTTCTTTGGAAGATGTAAAGAACTCAACATTTGGAGGTGCAACTCTAGTTACTGATTATTTCTGGCCATACTTTATATGGGGATGGGTCAAAACCCTGGTACCTAGTGAACCCCAAAATAGCTGGTAAATGGATGTTCATCCCACTAAAAATGTATCTATAGGTATTGACCCATACCCATATAATCATATTCCAACTTAGGGTTGGTATAATCGGGTTTGATACCCATTTCTAATCCCAACTGCATCCCCAAGCCGGGTTGGGTTCCCGAAACGTGCTAAAAATTGAGCCATAAATAGACCTCTTTCGCACCCCACTATACATGTTGATTTACAGGTATTCTTGTTATGTATAGAACACCCCCAAACCCGGTGGTATAGCACATTACCATTCACAGACATTAACATAACATTGATGCTTCATTTGGGTCTGTTCTCAAGCTGTCTTGGGGACATGTTGACAACGCATCAACACATCCTGAGGTAGGCTGGCCCCCAGGGCAATCAAAGCTTGGGCGGGGCAGGATTTTTCGCTGGATAGGATGAACCTCTGGGGATCTGCTCTAAGTCAAAGATCTACAAACAGACAAAGGTAGAACATGGTGCCAAATAAATCCCTCGCTTCGTTCAATGGGCCCGTTTCTTTGGAAACACACCCAATTCCCATTCCGCAAATTTCGATACACCCTCACGGCGTGAGTTTTCCCACGAACAGTTGCAACGTTTTTATCGTAGTAGGGTATCCCTGAAATCCCTTAAAAATCATGGTGGTTATTCCATCAAATACATCAACTTACCGGTTCGCATTTAACAAATGATGTTTTTGGGGGGTTCTCTCCATGTTCCGAAACCACCATTTTCCTGCGCACAGCGGCTGGGCGAGAAAGTGACCCATCAGGAGTTTCTCCTCTGGGCACGTTCCGACTCCCAAAGTAAAACCAGAACCTTTCGCTACGCATTCGGGAAAAAAATGCTATTTTGACAGGTAAGGTTCTTAATCCATCATTATCTTTCTATTTTCCCTATAGAGGATTTTCCAATATTTTCCAGCCAGCCCCGTTTGATTACCGGAGGGTACCCCCCAATTTTCTGTGGGTAATAGGTATCTCTAAGAGGTGTCCCTACCATGCGTCCCAACATAGTAGGTAGTAGAAGACCCTATACCAACCAATCAACAACGGTTGATTGCTCATTATAACCAGAGGGTAAATCCCATTAAATCCGACTCATACACTATTAACATCCCATTCACAGTCCATTACAGTAATATTTTATTACCACCATTTTCATCCATTTTCTCTGGCTAAAATCTCTTCATCTTCCCACTATACCGGTAATAGGTATATTATATCCATTAATATATTCCATTAAGATGTCTTTGAATCCCAATCTCCTATCAATGGATTTTTCATCCACATCTCCTATTGAATTGATATATCAAATCTTCATCTTCCCATCTCCTTCCAACTCGCCCTTCCACAGCCGCTGCATCAACTGCTCCGCTCGGCTTCGCGACGGTGGCGCCGGCGTTTCCACGGCCAGCGGCCAGGGTGTGCCGCTGGGCGCGTCGTCGTCGCGGGCACCGCGTTTCCAGCGTTTGGGCATGGCGCGGTGGAGGAAAGGGAGGAAAGTTGAACAGCAACTGGCTGCAAAAAGTTGGAGGATTTTCATCAATACAATAGGTTATAACCCAGAAAAGGTTGTAGAATGTTTGGAAAAAACTGTCATTTTCGCGGTTTCAATGGCAAATCTTGGGGTATTCCCGATTTTCAGACAAACCCATGTGGTGCTTTCAACCCTCCGGAAAAACAAGTGGGCAAGTGGGATCATCGCACAGATGGAAAAACGTGTTCACGCTTGTGCAGCAACGCTACACATATTCCACAGCCATTAGTTTCCAGTGAAAACAATATTCCAAGAGAAACCAGCCATTCACCGCTCTACTCCGCAAAATAGCGCCATTTCCCACATTTTTGTTGGTTAGCATCACGTTTTTCTCCATTGAAACGATGTTGCGATTCACCCAGAAAAGTAAGAAAAGTGCATCTAGAAGGGATAAATTGCGCTAATCCCAAGCTAATTGTATGTCCAAAGATGATGGGGGATCCACCTCCATACAGTTTCAGACAAACTCAAATTGCTGGTAATTACTTCATGTGTATCCCAATATCCCATCCAAATAACCATGTGTCAGTGACAATGAATACACGTATCTAAAGATCTATAATTAGATATTAGATCAGATCAGAATAGATGTAGACTAGATTAGACTGGATCAGATCCATCTTTCATTGATACCCTCTGGTAAACTGTCCCATAACTATGGAAAGATTCACCATTTTTCATGGGTAAATCCACTATTTCTATGGCCATTTTCAAGTTCGCAAACTGTGAAACATCACCAGGCCGGGTATCCCCATATATTCCCATGATTTTCCCATAAATTCCCATCTAAAACCCCCATTTTCCAGTTCGCTTTATACGTGTGTTTCCCTTTGGGATAATCCAAAAAGGTTGGCCTCGCAGATTCCGAGATCCCAACAGCCGTGGCATGGAAGCTTCCGGTAAATGCTCCAGGACCTACCGCGCGGTGCCGGAGCTGGTTCTGTCAAAATAGCCATGGAAAATGCTGGATTTTGGATAGGTGATTTACCTATGAAACATGGTGATTTTCTAGATTTATATATAGGTGATTTACCTGATTTAAACAAATGTGACTTTCTAGAGCTCTGTAAACGTTGAACCCAGAGGGTATGAAGTCTATTTTTTTAGGGCAATGTCAGGGGATATATCCCCCAAATATGGCTTGGAAGATGGTACAGTCAGTTCCTATTTTAGGGTCAATCCCCACTCATCTGATGTCTGAGCTCAATTTTTAAGGTCCTGAAATTCCCATTGATGTCTATCTATGTATCTATCTACCAATTTACATATCGAAACAAACAAAAAAATGGTGGATTGAATCAATAAGAATGGTGGATATCATGGTACATATATATATGCATGTACGTGATACAGGTACTTAACTGTAACAGGGATATGATGATCAAAATAAAGGCTTCATGTTTACATATGTTTACATTGTTTCGGTCAAAAAACAACGGAAACAGATTTGCCCATCCGACAATGGGGGATCGTGATGGAAGATCCTCGAATCATGGAGTAGAGACATCTCAAACGTTCCACAATAACCATCCCCATTAAAACAAGGGCTTAGCATCATTTTGTGGTTGTTGCTTCGTTCGCAAATCAAGCCCAACATATCCTGGCAGAAAGTCTCTAATTTTCCCTATTGCCTTGGGCCATAACTTGGGGTACGATAACTTCCATTTTTGAACTAAGCCATCTCATTTTCGTTGATTAGTTCCACCTTTCTTTTTGTACACACACACACACAAAAACAGCACAATGTTTTCATTTTTTAAATGAACCCCCAATGGTAGCCCACTATATCCTATTATCTCTCCATTGCATCCGTATTGCCAATTATCTTCATACAATCAAATGTGTTTCCAGGAAGGTAGTTTGATGATCTTTCTCCTATATTTTCCAGGTTAGCTATGTACATACATATGTATATATTTATATATCATACACATATATATATATATATACGTATATATATATATACATACATATATATATATATATATATATATATATATATATACATATATATATATATATA